>Ga0160425_1003005_pt1 | contig 12883 bp, 12 predicted proteins | sample BioMet8_FD_108193 | JGI IMG/M metagenome (GOLD analysis project Ga0160425, IMG submission 108193) | Microbial communities from bioreactor (seeded with sewage sludge) at Lawrence Berkeley National Lab, California, USA - Biofuel... | ecosystem: Engineered > Bioreactor > Anaerobic > Unclassified ...
ACGTACTCTCTTATTATTTGGAACTGTCTTTCTGCTTCGATCTTCTTCTTTCTGGACATGATTTTGCTCCCTTCATAGAACACAGTGTTTTATTTCACTGTCTCCTATAAAGGGAGCATATCATTTTTGATAAGTCCGGGATTTTTTATGCCTTTATGTCTCAGTGGCAGCCGCACTCGCCGTCTTCATGACCGCCGCAGCCGCACTCGCCGTCCTCGTGGCCGCCGCAGCAGCCTCCGCCGCACTCGACGCCGTCACCGCCGCAGCAGCTTCCGCAGCCGCCTCCCAGCTCCTGGCCGGGGGCGTAGGGCACGTTGCCGGTGAGCACGTCCGCCGCGATGTCGGCGTAGCCCTCGATGCCGGAAAAGCCCATGATGCCGTGGGATGCCAGCTCCTCGCGCTCCTCGGCCGTTATCTCCGTGCACACCACGGCCGCCGCGCCGATATCGGCCAAAAACTCAGCCGGGGATCTGCCTTCGGCAGGATCGAACACCGCCAGCTTTTTCATCTCTATCTCGTTGCCCTCGTCGTTGGTGTAATAGAGGGCGAACATGGGGCATTTTCCGAAGCTTGCATGTATTGCTCCGTCGTCGTATCCGATGGCGATTATCATCAGGCTTCTCCTTTTTCTATAAAGTCCGCTATGGGTGCCATAGGCGCGGCGTCGGCGGATTCGATCTCGCCCGCATCCACCATGGTGGCTATGGCGGGGTCGATGGGCAGCTTTGCCACGTTTTTGATGCCGTACTCGGCAGCTGCGGCATCCACATGGCTCTCGCCGAATATGTGATGCTCCTTGCCGCAGTCGGGGCACTTGAAATACGACATATTTTCAACTATTCCGACTACGGGGACATTCATAAGCTTTGCCATGTTGACGGCCTTGGCGACTATCATGGACACCAGCTCCTGAGGAGAGGTGACGATGATGATGCCGTCCACCGGCAGAGACTGGAACACCGTGAGGGGCACGTCGCCGGTCCCCGGAGGCATATCCACGAACATGTAGTCCACATCCTGCCACAGCACCTCGCTCCAGAACTGGGTCACGGCGCCGGCGATGACGGGGCCGCGCCACACCACGGGGTCGGTCTCGTTTTCAAGGATCAGGTTGATGGACATAACCTGTATGCCGCCGTTGGAGAACACGGGATACAGGCACTCGTCCGTGCCTGTGGCGTGCTGGTGCAGACCGAAGGCCTTGGGTATGGAGGGACCCGTCATGTCCGCGTCCAGAATGGCCGTCTGATGACCGCGGCGCTGCATCTCGCAGGCCAGCAGGCTGGTGACCAGAGACTTGCCCACGCCGCCCTTGCCGGATACAACGGCGTAGACCTTTTTTACCGATGCTTCGGGGTTGAGTTTTGCGGAAAGATCCTCTGTCTCTGCTTCACGCTCCCCGCAGTTTTCGCTGCAGGTGGAGCAGTCATGGGTGCATTCTTCGCTCATACTGTAAAACTCCTTTAAGTTTTGTGTTTTATAGGTCAATTATATACTGTGCGTCAATAGGTATTTTTATCTGACATATGTCAGTATTGTACCGCTGATGCCGCCGTTTTTCAATAATCATATAATAAAATGTGTATGACTTGCGGCGGAAGGCGTGCGGAAGGCGGGCTGTTGGTGTTGCCCAAAAGCGCCGGTTATGGTATACTGATAAAATTGTTTAAGCGATGACAAGGAGGCGTATGCGTTTGGATCAGATGGTAACGTACGTTATCGCCGCTGCAAGATATATTCTGCCGGTTCTGGCGCTGTGGGTAATCTTCCGCTGCGTCCGGTCAATGCTGCGCGAAAAGTACGAGCCCGAGGTATGGGGCTACGTGCTGGACGGGAAGAACAAGAAGGTGTATCAGCTCAACCACTGGGAAAACCTGCTTGGCAGAGCCAAATCCGCCGATGTTTCACTGGACGACCGCTCGGTGAGCCGGGTGCACAGTGTACTTATCAGAAACGACGACGGAGCCTGGAAGCTTTACGACACCTTCTCCCGCGGCGGCGCATGGGTAAACGGGAAAAACGCCGGCGACGGCGCGGAGGTATACTCCGGCGACACCATAAAGCTCAGCGAAAAGGAGCTGGTGTTTGAGGACATATCCCCTGCCAGGCGTGCCCAACTGGAGGCCGGACGCACCCCTGCGGGACGTAACATAGGCCCGGGGCTCACGCTCTTCGGTCTCACCGTGTTCCAGGCGTTTCTGCTTTTGGAGCACACCGTCACGGCGTCCGGCGACTATGTGATGAACATTACTCTGGGCTTTCTGTCCCTTATGCTCATCGAATGGTTCTGCTATTTTGCCATGCGCAGCATACGGCGCAACGGTTTTGAGGTGGAGATACTGGCCTTCTTCCTCACCACTCTGGGTCTGTCCGTTGTGGCCACCTCCGCTCCGGCAGAAATGTTCAAGCAGATAATACTCATCATCGTTTCTGTGGTGCTGTTTTTCATCATGGGCTGGTGGCTGAGGGATCTGGACAGGACCAAAAAAATACGCGTGGTCGTGGCAATATTGGCGCTGATGTTCCTCATTCTCAACCTCGCCGCCAGCAAGGTCACCAACGGTGCCCGCAACTGGATATCCATAGGCGGGTTTTCCCTTCAACCCTCCGAGCTTGTAAAGGTCGCCTACATCTACGTGGGCGCGGCCACGCTGGACAGGCTGTTCCGCACCCGGAACCTTATCGTGTTCATCGCCTTTTCCGCCATATGCGTCATAGCTCTGGCTCTCATGGGCGATTTTGGAACCGCACTCATATTCTTTGCCACCTTCCTCGTAATATCCTTCATGCGCTCCGGCTCCATCGCCACCGTGGCGCTGGCCGTCACCGGCGCGGGTCTGGCGGGCTTTCTGGTGCTGTCTGTCAAGCCGTACATCGCCCAGCGCTTCGCCACCTGGGGCCATGCCTGGAACGACGTTTACGGCGCGGGCTATCAGCAGACCCGGGCCATGTCCGCAGCCGCCTCCGGCGGTCTTTTCGGCAAGGGCGCGGGAGCCGGCTGGCTCAAGGGCATTGTGGCTGCCAACACAGATATGGTGTTCGGCGTGGTGTGCGAGGAACTGGGCCTGATAATGGCAATATGCGCCATACTGGCGCTTCTGGTGCTGGCCTTCTTCGCGGTGCGCTCGGCCGCCCACGGCAGAAGCTCGTACTACGTCATTGCGGCCTGCGCCGCGGTGAGCATGATGCTGGTGCAGCTGGGTCTCAATGTTTTCGGCTCAATGGACATACTGCCCTTCACCGGCGTCACCTTCCCCTTTGTGTCAAAGGGCGGCACCTCCCTGCTGTCCTGCTGGATGCTGCTGGCTTTCGTGAAGGCCGCGGATACCCGCAAGGGCGCGAGCTTTGTTGTCAAATCCCCCACCAAGGCGGGCCGGGAGGAGGATGAGGACGAATGAAAAAAGTGACCAGACGCGCCATCTCCGCCCTGCTGGTAGCGGCACTCATCATCACCGGCACAGCATTCTACTGCTGGAGATACATCACCGACGGTGCCGACTGGGCGTCCTTCTTCGGAAACGAAAACGTCACCGGCACCAGTGTCCTCACCGACAGGAACGGCGTTGCGCTGGCCTCTGAGACCGGCGGCAAGGTCACCTTTGCCGACGATTACGCCACACGCGTGGCCTGCTATCAGACCGTGGGCGACATGTCCGGCAATATCGGCACAGGCGCCATCACCCGCTTCGCAGGACGGCTGGCGGGCTTCGACTATATAAACGGCACCACGAAAAGCACCGGCAAGACCGTAAAAATGACGCTGGACTCCGCTCTTAACGTCACGGCCTACAACGCCATGAACGGGCGTAGCGGAGCGGTGCTGGTTTCAAACTACAAAACCGGCGAGATACTGTGCATGGTGTCCACCCCTTCCCAGGACCCGGCCAATCCTTCCAAGTCCCCCGCCGAGGGCACCTATCTGAACAAGTGCATATCCGCCTCACTGACGCCCGGCTCCACCTTCAAGCTCATCACGCTGACGGCGGCCATTGAAAACGTCAAGGACATATACAGCCAGACCTTCACCTGCTCCGGCAGCGTGGACGTGGCAGGCGTGAAGATAAACTGCACCGGCGTCCACGGCAGTCAGACCGTGGAGCAGGCCCTGGCCCACTCCTGCAACTGTGCCTTCGCCAAGATCGCCCAGGAGGTCGGCGGGGACACCCTGGCCGCCTACGCGGACAAGCTGGGCTTTACCTCGTCCCATTCTCTGGACGGCATACCCACTCTGGCGGGCCGCTTCGACAAGGCCCCGGCCGGCTCCGCAAATCTCTCCTGGTCCGGCATCGGCCAGTACAACGATCTTGTGTGCCCCTACTCCATGCTGCGGCTGGTGTCCGCCATAGGAAACGGCGGCACCTTCCCCGAACCCACGCTGCTTGGCCATTCCTCCGTGGACAAGCCCACGAGCCTAATCTCCGCGGACACCGCCCAGCGCATGAAGGAATTCATGAGCTACAATGTTAAAAATTCCTACGGAACCGGCACCTTCCCGGGGCTTTCCATATGCGCCAAATCCGGCACGGCCGAGGTGGGCGACGGCAACACCCACGCCTGGTTCACCGGCTTTCTGGACGATCTCGACCATCCCTATGCCTTTGTGGTGGTCATCGAAAACGGCGGCGGCGGACTGCGGAACGCGGGCGCTGTGGCAAACACCGTGCTGCAGGCCGCGGTAAAATCCGGCAGCTGATTATTTGAGCAAAGGAACTGCGAATGACAGACATATCGGTCAGCGGACTTGTAAAGTCCTATGAAATCGGCAAAAACGTGCTGGACGGACTGAGCTTTGAGATAACCGCCGGCGAGCACGTGGGCATTCTGGGCCCCAACGGCTGCGGCAAGACCACTCTCTTCCGTATCCTCGTGGGCGCGCTGGATTATGACGAGGGCACGGTGGCCGTGGCCTCCGGCAAGCGCATAGGCCTCATATCCCAGATACCCGTCTACCCTGATGGTTGGACCACTGATGACGTGCTTAAGGACGCCCACAAGCGGCTGTACGCCATGCAGGAGCGGTTGGATGAGCTGACGGAGCAGATGGAGTCCGACCCCGCCGCAGCCCTGATAAATGAATACGACCGCCTGTCCGAGGCTTTCAGGACCGGCGGCGGCTACGACATGGACGTGGAACGGAACCGTGTGGCCAACGGTCTGGACATACCTGAGTCAATGAGAAACCAGCCCTTTGAAAGCCTCTCCGGCGGCGAAAAAACACGGGTGAACCTGGCCCGGCTCATTCTTGAGGACACGGACATTCTGCTGCTGGACGAGCCAACGAACCATCTGGATCTCCATGCCACGGAATGGCTGGAAGATTATATTCTCCACTTCCGGGGCACAGTGCTGGCTATCAGCCACGACCGGTATTTTCTGGACGTCATGTGCCAGCGCTGCATCGAAATCTCCGACGGAAAAGCCGAATTATACAGCGGCAATTACAGCTTTTACGTGGAAGAGCGGCAGCGCCGCTTTGAGGAGAAGCTGAAAAAATACGAAAAGGATCAGGCCAAGGTGGAGCAGCTCACCAGGGCGGCGGAGCAGATGCATCTGTGGGCGTTCATGGGCGCCGACAAGCTGCACAAGCGTGCCTTCTCCATGGAAAAGCGCATAGAGAAACTCCAAACCTCGGAAAAGCCCACTGTCGCCCGTAAGCTCACCGTAAAATTCAAAGAGAGGGAGTTTTCCGGCGACGAGGTGCTGGTGGTGGACTCGGTGTCCAAGGCCTTCGGGGAAAAGAAACTGTTTTCAGACCTTTCCCTCACCGTCACCGGCGGAGAGCGCATAGCCCTAATCGGCGACAACGGCACCGGCAAATCCACGCTTATAAAAATGATAATGCACGATGAAGCCCCGGACGCTGGCATACTGTACACAGGCCCCGCCGTGCGCACAGGCTATCTGCCTCAGATAGTGGAGTTCTCCGACATGTCCCGCACCTGTCTGGACACCATGCTGTACGACTGCCGGTGCCAGCCCCAGGAGGCCCGGGATCGTCTGGCCGCCTTCGGCTTTCGCGGCGAGAACGTGCTCATCCCCGTGTCCGCCCTCTCCGGCGGAGAGCGCAGCCGACTGAAGCTGTGCATGGTCATGGGCAGGGATATCAACTTCCTCATACTTGACGAGCCCACCAACCATCTGGACATATCCAGCCGCGAGTGGATGGAGGACGCCATCTCGGATTACACACAGGCGCTGCTGTTCGTATCCCACGACCGGTACTTCATCGAAAAGTTCGCCACACGCGTCTGGGCACTGGAAAACGGCGCCGTCACCGACTTCAGGGGAAGCTTCAGCCAGTACAGGGAATATGTCGCCAGGCAGCAGGTATTCGCTAAAAACGAGAAGACCGCCGCGAGGGAGAAGGCCCCCCGCCGCCGTCCGCCCAACACGGCAAAGCGGCTGGAACGGCTGGAAAAGGATATTAAAAAGGCCGAGGATCGCATAAGCGAGCTGGACGCGCTGGCCGAGGAAAACGGCTCCGACTATCAAAAGCTCATGGAGATCGGTGGCGAAAAGGCCACCCTTGAAGGCGAGCTGGCAGATCTGTACAGGCAGTGGGAGGAATTATCCGATTGAAAAGCAAAAAGTTCTCGGCATGGATTTTAGTTGACATAATACTTTTAGCCGCCGCGTTTATCCTGCGCTTTATCATGGTCGGCTACGATTTTATAGCTTATGCTCTGGCCTTTATCTCGCTGGTGCTGACACTTTTTCATTTTGCCGGCAGGAAGTTTAAGATTATTTTAACCATTTTATTGTCAATTGGTGTATTATATTTTATTGTCGTTGAAATTCCAATCGTCTCCGCCGCTCATACGGATCCCGCGCCGGAGGCCGACTATGTGATCGTGCTGGGCGCCGGGGTAAACGGGAAAGTCCCTTCCCTGTCGCTTCTGAACCGGCTGGACGCCGCCTATGCGTATCTGGAAAAATATCCTGACGCCGGGGCGATAGTATCCGGCGGCCGTGGCAGCGGCGAGGACATAACAGAGGCCCAATGCATGTACGACTGGCTGACGGCAAATGGCATAGCGCCTGAGCGGATAATAACGGAGGACAAGGCCTCCTCCACCGCCGAAAACTTTGCGTATTCCTTCGACATCATCCGCGCTCAGGGCGGTGATCCCAACGGCTGCGCCTTTGTTTCCAGCGAGTACCATCTTTACCGGGCCAAGCTCATCGCCGCCGGCGAGGGCGTGACGGTAAAATCCGTGGCCGCCCATACCACCTACCCGTTCATTATGATAAACTACTTCATCCGCGAGGCTTTCGGCGTGACCTATTTCAGAGTTTTCGGATGACTATTTTGGAGGACAGATGCTCAATTCACTAAAGAAAAACAGCAAGGGAATACTTCTTATCAGCATCACGGCCATCTGCCTGTGCGTAGGGCAGCTGCTGTGGAAAACCATGACGCAGTACGACCAGACCCGAATGATAATACAGCTTCTGCTGGGATTTTTCATATGCTGCGGCGGCGGCATCGCCATGGTTTACGCCTACCGCACGGGAGAGCTTTCAGTCATCCACCCCATGAACAGCATGAGTTATGTGTTCTCCTCCATCATCGCCGTCGTGGTGCTCCATGAGCAGATGACGCCGCTGAAGATAATCGGCATTCTGCTGATAATCGGCGGCGTCATAATGATCGGAGGCTCGGACGACATATGAAATACCTTCTGATTCTGGGCATGACCGTGCTCTCCGCCTTCGGCGGATATTTCCTCAAAAAAGCCTCCGGCAGCACGAAAAATTTCTGGAAGCTCCTGCTGAACAAGGATCTGTGGATAGGCGGCATACTGTACGTCACCTCCACTGTATTCACAATAATGCTGCTGCAGATTGTGGAGTATTCTGTCGCGGTTCCCCTGGGTTCCATGACCTATGTTTGGTCTCTCTTTATTGCTAAATTCATGCTGGATGAAAAGATACCCCCCAGGCGAATAGCCGGAGTCTGCCTTATTGTTGCCGGCGTTGTGATGACCGCCATAGCGGGATGAAATCAAACTAAACAGGCCGTTCACTTCATTCTGTGAACAGCCTGCGTTTTATCTTATGCTCTCAATAAATTTCATAAACGCCGCGCAGCCGGCTTCGTCCCGCTTGAATACCCCGGCGTCCTCCAGCACGCCCTGGAACACCAGCCCGATCTCCCGCTGGATAATGCCTCGGACAGTCAGGGAGTTCACCTCCGCGTACTTCGGCAGAAAGCTCTCCGCCCAGTCGGCGTGGCAGCCCAGCGCCGGATCCGACCTGAGCTCCCGCCCGGAGACTATGGCTTCGGTCAGACCGTCCATCTCGGCTTTCAGTCTGCCCGGAAGTATGGCCAGCCCCATGACCTCGATAAGACCGATGTTCTCCTTTTTGATATGGTGCTTGTCCTCGTGGGGGTGGAACAGCCCCAGCGGATGCTCAGGCGTGGTAAGGTTGTTTCTCAGCACCAGATCAAGCTCGTATTTTTCTCCGCGCATACGGGCTATGGGAGTTATGGTGCTGTGCTCCGCCCCGTCGGTGCGGGCGTATATGCAGGCGTCTTCATCGGTATATTCTCGCCAAGCGGCAAGTATTTTTTCAGCCAGCGACGCCAGGCGCTCCGCGTCAGCCGATGCAATGCGGATAACGGACATGGGCCAGCGGACTATGCCGGCCTCCACGTCCTCAAAGCCCGGAAAGTTCAGCGGCGTTTCTATCTGAGCCTTTGCCATGGGCATTTCATGCCGCCCGCCCTGGAAGTGGTCGTGGCTCAGCACGCTGCCGCCAACTATGGGAAGATCGGCGTTGCTGCCAACAAAGTAGTGCGGAAACTGCCCCGCAAAGTCCAGCAGTCTGTCGAAGGCGGCGCGGTTTACGGCCATGTGGCGATGCTCGCTGCTCATGACGATGCAGTGTTCGTTATAGTAGACATAGGGGGAGTATTGCAGTCCCCAGTCCTCCCCTGCCAGCTTCAGCGGCACGATGCGCAGGTTCTGCCGCGCGGGGTGGTCGATCCTTCCGGCGTAGCCCTCGTTTTCCATACAGAGAAGACATCTTGGATACTTATCGCCGTCGTCAGCCTTCCCGGCGGCGGCGATGGCCCGTGGATCTTTTTCAGGCTTGGAGAGGTTCACGGACATCTCCATTTGGCCATAGGCCGTGTCCACATCCCAGCGCAGATCCCGGGCCATGCGGTCGGCGCGGATGTAGTTGCAGTCTACGGACAGCTTGTAGAACCAGTCGGTTGCTTTCTCCGGCGAAAGGGAGTATTTATCCCAAAACGCCCGCTCAATCTCATGGGGAAATGGCGTCAGCGCACCCATCAGCCGTGTGTCGAAAAGATCCCGCTCGGTGACGGTGTCCCCGCAGAGGCCTTTTTTCGCGGCCTCGTCGTCAAGAATTTTGAGTATATCCGCAAGCGCCAGTCTCTTCTGCGGCAGGGTCTCATGGGAAAGCTGCTTCTCCCCCATGATCTCCATCAGCCTGTTCGCGGCGAAGCGCCGATCGGTTTTCGTTATCAGGTTTCTGCCCTCCGCATAGTCCAGAAGGGCCGCGATGTATGCGTCCGTCATTGTCCGTCCCGCCTCACAAGCGTTTTGTCTATGATGTACCGCGGGCGGCGTTTGGTTTCCATATACGCCTTGCCCACGTATTCTCCCACCACGCCCAGCATGGAAAGCTGCATGCCGCCTACGAACCACACGGCGGCGCTGATCCACAGCGCCTGAGGTGCGGGAAGCGTGCACAGGCATATGATGAACATTACAAAACCCGCCAGCATGGCGGCAGCACCCAGAACCAGAGACATGCGTATCGGCTTTATGCTGAATGAGGTTATGCCGTCGGCGGCCAGCGCGAGCATTTTTTTCAGCGGGTACTTGGACGTGCCCGCAAACCGTTCGCCGCGCTGATACTCCACCTTTGCGCACTTAAAGCCAAGCGTCGGCACTATGCCGCGGAGGAACAGGTTCACCTCGCCGTACTGAGACAGGACCTCCAGCGCCCGCCTGTCCATCAGACGGAAGTCCGCGTGGTCGGGTATGGTCTCCACACCCAGGCGAGTCATGGTATTGTAGAAGGCGTGGGCAGTGCCCCGCTTGAAAGCCGTGTCGGAGGAGCGGTCGCAACGGACACCGTAAACTATGTCCGCGCCGTTCAGGTATTCCTCCACCATCTTTGGGACGGCGTTCACGTCGTCCTGCAGATCAGCGTCCATGGATATAGCGATGTCGCAGTGCTCCCTGGCCGTCATCAGTCCCGCCAGAAGCGCGTTCTGATGGCCCCTGTTCCGTGAGAGCTTTACGCCGCCGAAAACAAAATCGGTATTGAAAAGCCCCTCGACCAGTTCCCAGGTCCTGTCCTTTGAACCGTCGTCCACGAACACCACCCGGCTTTCAGGGGAAATTCTGTCCCCGGTCACCAGGCCCGCAAGCACGTCCTTAAGACGTCTTGCTGTTTCCGGCAGGACCTCCTCCTCGTTGTAGCAGGGTATCACCATCCAAAGAATGGGTTTTTCCATGGCTGCGCCTCCTTTGTATTCGTCATATTCTACCATCCGGCAAAGCCGTTTGCAACAATTTGCTCTTTCAATACCGGTTCGTATCTGATATACTAAACTAATGTGACAAAATATGAAGGATCGAGATAACTGATGCACATTCCCGCACATACCGTAAACATGACCTCCGGCGGATACAAGCGTGTCATCATAGAATTCGCGATGCCGCTGATGCTCAGTCAGCTTTTCCAGCAGCTCTACAATGCCGCGGACTGCCTTATCGTTGGGCGCTTTCTTGGCAAGAACGCGCTGGCTGCGGTATCCGGCTCCAGCACGCTGATCATGCTGCTGGTTAACTTCTTCACCGGCGCGGCGCTGGGCGCGGGAGTCGTGGTCGCAAGATACTTCGGTGCCGGCGACGACGACAAGGTTTCCCGGGCAATACACACCAATGTGGCGCTGGGGCTAACCTGCGGCACGGTGCTGTCCGTATTCGGTGCGGTCATGTCCCCCACCATTCTGGTATGGATGGGCGCGGCGCCTGAGGTGCTGCCCCAGGCTGCGGAATACCTGCGGTTTTATTTTATGGGTGTTCTTGCCAACGTCATGTACAACATCTTCAACGGCATACTTGATGCCGTGGGAGATTCCACCCACCCGCTGTATTATCTCATCATATCCTCACTTCTGAACATCGGTCTGGATCTGCTGTTTGTTGCCGTATTCGGCTGGGGCGTGTGGTCGGCCGCAGTGGCCACGGTCATTTCTCAGCTTGTCAGCGCGCTTCTGTGTCTGCGGCACCTTTCTGCACCCGGCGAGGTATATCAGCTGACGGCAAAAAAGATCCGTTTCCACGTGGACATGCTGAAGCAGATAATAAGATACGGTCTGCCCACCGGCGTGCAGTACTCCGTCATCGGCTTTGCAAACGTTCTGGTGCAGACTTACATAAACTCATTCGGCGCGGACGCCATGGCAGGCTCCGGCGCCTACTTCAAGATAGAGAGCTTTGTCTTCGTGCCCATCACCAGCTTCAACATGGCCATAACCACATATATCGGCCAAAACCTGGGTGCGGCCAAATACGACCGGGCAAAATCCGGCGCACGCTTCGGAATAATAACCACTGTGGTAATGGCGGAGATCATCGGCGCAATAATGTACTTTGCGGCCCCGGCGCTGGTGGGACTTTTCAGCTCCGATCCCGACGTCATAGCCATAGGCGCGCTGCAGTTCCGCACCGAGTCCCTTTTCTACTGCGTGCTGGCCTATTCCCACTGCATCGCCAGCGTCTGCCGCGGCGCAGGCAAGGCCGTGGTCCCCATGACGGTCATGTTTTCCGTATGGTGCGTTTTCCGAATCGCTTACATAAGCGTGGCCATGCACCTTTCCCACACAATACAGCTTTTGTTCTGGGCCTACCCCATCACCTGGAGCATCAGCACGGTGATATTCACCATATACTATTTCCGCTCCAACTGGCTCCACGCCCTGGACAAGGCGGAGGTATGAAAAAGCTCCCGGATTTCCGGGAGCTTTTTTGCGCCAGCGGGCTTACATCCAGCCCATAATGCCGAATATGATGAGGCAAAGGATGTCTGTACCGAAAATTATGCCCAGGGCAGTGAGTTTGCTTTTCATCTTTTCCATGTCGTGCACCCAGAAAGCCATGACGAAAAACGGCAGATACCCCACAAGCCACACCAGCCACGGGCAGGAGCGGCTCCACCAGCTGTACTCCCAGGTGAGGACGCCGCACCAGTTGAGGAAGCACTCAATGCACACGCAGAGGGTTGTGAGCACCACAGTGTAAACCACGCGGTTATTTACGCCCAATATCTTCGCGTGTTTATCCTCCGGCAGCATCAGACACACCGTCACGCCCATGACGAGGAACATGAAGCTTATCTCGATGTTGTAGCCGATGAGGATGAGCAGTGCCGTGTCCCCCGCCGTGGCAGGCGTGCCCCACACTGGTGCGAAGCCCGTGGCATGGAACACTATGCTGTTCCATATCTCGTTGAAAATGTCCATGCCCCACAGGGCGAGGCCGCCCAGCACCACGTTCCAGTTCTTGTCGTGCATCTGCTTGGTGTATATGTACATTACGATGAGCAGCAGCGGGACCACGTACCATTTCATGGTCAGCTGCGGATTGCGGAGAATCTCCATGGCGCTTTGGGAATAAGCGGACATACGAAAGCCTCCCTGTAAATTTATTTTCTACATCATATCGTATACCGGCGCAAATGTATAGCTGAAATTTATCTTTACAAGTTTTCCAAAGGGCGCGTTGCAAAACGAGCCTCTAAGAAAGACAATGAATCGGTCAGCCCGAAAGGGTTGGCCGATTCATTGTTTTGCGTTAAAATTGAGTTATGAAGACACAATTAACGCAAGCCCAGTATA
>Ga0160425_1003010_pt1 | contig 12862 bp, 11 predicted proteins | sample BioMet8_FD_108193 | JGI IMG/M metagenome (GOLD analysis project Ga0160425, IMG submission 108193) | Microbial communities from bioreactor (seeded with sewage sludge) at Lawrence Berkeley National Lab, California, USA - Biofuel... | ecosystem: Engineered > Bioreactor > Anaerobic > Unclassified ...
GGTACACATCTCGATGTTATACATGGGACCCAGAAATTCGTAACTTCTTCTTCTACAATTGCAGGTTCTGCCTGTGCCAACCTTGGAGTTGGCCCTACAAGAGTAAATAACGTAATTGCTATAGTAAAAGCTTATATCACAAGAGTCGGTGAAGGCCCGCTTCCAACGGAACTGACAGGTGAACTCGGGGAAAGACTACAGAAAGCCGGAGGAGAATTCGGGACTACTACCGGTAGAGGCAGAAGATGTGGATGGTTCGATTTGCCTCTACTGAAGAAAGCCATTGCTCTTAACGGATATACCGAGATTTCCCTGACCAAACTGGATGTACTTTCAGGCCTTAACCCAATCAGTATCTGCACCGGCTACACCTTCAAGGGAGAAAACCTTGACTATCCTCCTGAACTTACAGAAGATCTTGCTGAGTGTATGCCTATTTACGAAGACCTTCTTGGCTGGGAAACTGACCTCACAGAAGTAAAAGCCTTCGAGGAACTTCCGGAAAATGCCAGAAATTATGTTAAGAGACTGGAAGAACTGATGAAAGTACCGATTAATTACATTTCAGTAGGTCCGGGCAGGGAACAGACCTTTAAAAAAGAGTAATGCAATTTATCAGGCTTGCAAGGGTAATTACTCAAAAAATGTGTATCGTAACTGTGATGGATATGTAACAATACACATATCCAATTGTATTTATATTCCTAACTATTATAAAATTATAACATATGTTGCCAAATTATGATATGTATTACCAAATTATAATATATATTCTCAAATTATGATATATATTACCAAATTTATATCTACATTCTTGTGATTTTAAGCCCTACTTAAGCCGATTATCTTTTATCTATTACTGTAAATCTCATAGTGAACTCTGTGCCATTGTTCCTTTTTAATTCAAACTTCCCATCTAATTGATCTGCGAGAGTAGTTATCAGTTGTATGCCAAGGCTATCAACATTTTTAATATCAAGATTTTCAGGAATGCCTACACCATTGTCGGAAACAACTAGAATAAAACTGGTAGTCCTATCGGCTTCCTTTTCATTTTTATATTTACTGTTTTTTTCTCTATGTAATTTAATTTGGATTTCTCCCCTGTCTTTGCCGGGAAATGCATGTTTGAGAGAGTTGGAAACGAGCTCATTGACAACTATTCCCAAAGGAATACCAGTATCCATATTAAGAAACACATTTTCTTCCAGATCCATTGAAAGGTGGATATTTTTACTTTTAAGGCTGTAAGTCTGGAAAAGATTTTCAGCTAACTCTCTAATGTATGTCGAAAAATCTAATGTATCGGTTCCTTCTCCTTTATAAAGTTCTTCGTGGATGAGAGCCATAGATATAACCCGGTTCTGGCTTTCTCTGAAAGCCTCGATAACTCTCGGGTTATCAAACTTATCAGCCTGAAGGTCAAGAAGGGAAGATATTACCTGCAAATTATTCTTAATCCTATGGTGAATCTCCTTTTTACGAGCAATCTCAACATTTGCTAAGGCTTTTTCTGCATCTTTACGTTCTGTAATATCCTGAATAATTCCTTTAGCTCTAATAGGGTTGTTTTTTTCATCAAAAATAACTTCAGATTGCATGTGGACTATACGCTCTTCCCCATTAGCCAGGATAATCCTGTATTCAATACTGTTAGTTTGCCCTTTTACAGCTTTCTTAATGGCAAGGGCACCATCCACATAGTCACGATCATCTGGATGTATGTAATTTAAAAACGCGTTATAAGGTGGTGCGGATTCTTGAGAAGCACGTCCAAAAATACGATACATTTCCTCAGACCAGTATGCTTCGTCCGTTGCCATATCCCATTCCCAATTCCCGATATGAGACATTTTTTGAGCTTCAGCAAGACCTTTTTCACTTTCTTTCAGCGAGTTATAAGCTTTTTCAAGTTCTGCGGTACGCTCTTCAACCATTTTTTCTAAATTTTCATGTGCTTTTTTTAACTTAACTTCTGCTTCTTTGCGCTCCGTGATGTCATTGGATGCTCCAAACCATTCAACGATTTCGCCATTTGCATCCAGTATCGGAACCGCACGCGAGAAAATCCACCCCAGGTTTCCGTCTGCTAGACGGACCCTATGTTCCATTTCGTAAGTACTCTTCGTCCGTATGGCTTCATTGATGACTGCCATCACATGCGGCTGATCTTCCGGAGGAACATATTCATGAATCCATGTGTTGCTTGGGCTTTCCGTATTGGCAAGAAAACCTCGACCATGGAAATATCGCATCTCGCTCCAATCAGGGTTCACGCGATATACCATTTCTGAACTGGCAGTCACCAGAGCACGGAAGCGTTCTTCACTCTCCCGCAGCGCCTCTTCGACACGTTTGCGCTCGGTAATGTCAATGCAAATACCGGACATACGCTGAGGCTTCCCATTGCTGTCATAGGTCGTATTGCCAAGAGCGTTGATCCACCGCACTTCTCCCGATGGGAGCACGATCCGGTATTCATTTTCGAGGGAGGTGTGTTTGTTGATTGCTGTTTCAATCCTTCTTTCCGCAACCAGCCTATCGTCAGGATAGGTCACACTTCTCCATAAGTCAAAGCTAGCATCAGATTTACTGGGATCTAAACCAAAGAGGCGGAATAGGTCTTCGGACCACTCAATCTTGCCGGCAGACATGTTCCAATCCCATATGCCTGCGCCTGCAGAGATCTGGGCCAGCCTCAAACGTGATTCGCTTTCCAGAAGTGCCTCCTCTGCTCGCCTGCGCTCTGTGATATCACGTGCAGCAGCAAAGACACCCATAACCTTGCCATTCTCATCTTTATAAACTGAAGCATTATACAAAACAGGAGTTATATGTCCGTCCTTATGTTGAATTTCCAGGGTATAATCCCTAACCTCACCTTGCATGAATACCTGCTGATGGCCTGCACGTGCTTTTTCAGGTTCGGTAAAATAATCTGAAAAATCAGTTCCAATCAACTCATTTCTGGAATATCCAGTAACCTGTTCTGTAGCATTGTTTACATCGGTAATCTTACCGTCACGCCCAATAGTTACCAGAGGGTCCAGACTTGCTTCAATCAGACTCCGGTTATAAACGTTTGACAACCTGATGGCTTCTTCTGCTCTTTTTCGTGCTGTGATGTCTATAAACGCAGAAATGGACCCACGTAGTTTTCCCTGCTCGTCACGTAGGGGTCTGGCATTGCCCAGTACATGTCTCATCTGGCCGTCAGCAGATACGATGTCTAATTCGCAGTTGTTTATTTCTATGCCCGTAGCTGCTAACTGTGATGGCATTTTTGAAGGTGGGATCTCTACCCCATCCTTGAATAATTTAAATATCTCTGGCTTCTCTCTCTCAGGAGCAGATTTAGAAAAGTTTGTACCTGCAGGAATTCGTAACCATTCATAGGAAAGCCCATTACCAGTTATCTGAAGCGCCTGAGGGTCATGTGCTATATATACGGCAACAGGCACAGCATCTAATAATACTGCCAGTTCCTCTGAACGAGCACGCTCACGTTTCTCGCTCTCTTGCAGTGCATTTACAACTGTATCCCGTTCAGCCAGTGACTGAGATAGCTTGATATTGCTGTAGCTTAGTTGCGATATCATATTAGCAAAGGTCATGAAGAATGCCATGCTCGCATCCACAGCTTTCTTACTAAGCCGAGGAACTGTTTCAAGCGCCTTTATATATTCATCTTCATTAAAGCCGCACTGCCGAGCTTGAGACCGAAAAAGTTTATAGTTCAGGGGCTCGTCATCAAAAAAGAACTGTCCTGAAAAGATATTGCCAACGTGCTGACCTTCTACCATAACTGGAGTTACAACGTCCCACATGTTGTTTTTACATTTGTACAACTTATATCCTTTCGGAGCAACGCCCGCAGTTAGATGTATGTCTCTTTCTGTACAATGCTTGCAGGCTTCAGGACTAACCCTATGGAATTTCATGCAGATATCCTGCCATCCAACACTTACCAGAACATTGCCTTCCAAATCGTTCAGGCACATGGGGACATGAGCAAGCGCATAAAAGTCACTCATAAGGGACTGAACCGCTTTAGTATCAATAATCCTGGCAAGGTCCAGGTTCGCCTTTTCTTGAGTTTTATTTCCCTGAAGTTTTCCCTCAACCTTTTTACGGTCACTTATGTCAAATCCGTAAATGTTTACATATTCTTGTTCAGGAGAGGGATGAAAAACGATAAAATAGACTTTTTTACCCATAGCAACTTCTATTTTTTCAATACTTCTCCGAGAAATTGCCCTTTGAACGAAAATTTCGAGGTTTAGAGGTAATTTTTCCCCGACTACCACGCCCCAATCACGCAATAAGGGCTCCCCTGCCTTATTGGAGTAAAGAATAACCCCGTCCTTTGCCACACTGAGCACAGGATTCGAGTCTATTGCTAGCGACTGCTCATTTTTCAATTTCATTTTCCCCTCAAATCTCCCTTTCTTAAGTGACAAAATATATGACTTCCAATAATTATTTACAAATTATTTGTAATTATCGTACTACTAATTATCTCTTTTTATATATAATAAAATTTCAGTGATTTACGAAAGTAATCTTTAGCTTTAAAATAACTCAATAGTGCTATTTACTGATATGTATTTTTATCCTGGCTATCCTTTTTATACTATGTAATAATTCAATGACATAGATATAATACTTTTAAACTTATAAAACGCATTATTACTATTTTTGTACTGAGAATTTCATGTGCGTTTTTATTGTTTCCTGTTTCTGCTCCTGCAGGAAAATATTTTCAATTAACTCCATTGTTGAATATCAAGCAACTATCAATAATTCATATAATGTTGAAATTCTGAAACTCTTTTATGAATGTTTATGTTGAAGTAAAAGCGGTGCCAGGAAAGCTATAAGGAAAGCTGTAAGTGCTACAGCAATAGCAGAGCCGGCAACTCCCTGCCAATCTGCTATCTTCCAGGCCAGCATTGCACCTCCAGACCCCAGGCTGCCTCCAATAAACATCCCTACCATGAACAAACTATTCACCCGGTTGCGTGCTTGCGGCTTAAGCCCGTAAATTATCTGCTGATTGGCAACCATGGCGCTTTGCATCCCGAAATCCAGAAGAATAACCCCGAAAATTAAGCCTGAAAGAGAGTTCCAGCCTGCAAGAATCAGCCAGGATAGCAGAGCGGCAAACGCACCTGTAGAAACAACCTGGCCTGGTCCTCGGCGGTCAGCTAGACGTCCAGCTATGGGAGCAGCAAGCACTCCAACCACCCCAATGATTCCAAAAAGTCCTGCAACATCGGCTCCTAAGTGGAAAGGAGGCTGTTCGAGATGCAGCGCAAGGATCGTCCAGAAGGCGCTGAACACGGCGAAGATCAATCCCTGTGTCAAGGTGGCTCGACGTAGACTGGATTCTTCGCGCCAAAGTTGCAGGAGTGAACGAAGCAGCGAACCATATTGCATAGAAGTTGTGGGCCGACTGAGCGGCAATAACATTGCCATTGATGCCGCACCAACCAGAACCAGAGGAATGCCAAGCCAGAACATCGCTCTCCAGCCGTAGTGAGTGGCAATAAAACCGGCGAGAATCCGGCTCAAAAGCATGCCGCTCAGCAATCCGCTCATAACGCTGCCGATAATTGCACCTCGGCGGTTATCAGAGGCCAGCGATGCGGCAGCCGGTATTATCTGCTGCGTGACAGAGGCGGTAAAGCCAATGCAAAGTGAGGCGCCCAGCAGGGCCCAACCGGTAGATGATGTAGCGGCAAAAAGCAGTGATAAGGCCAAAACGAGAAACTGCAATACGATGAGCCGGCGGCGTTCGATCAGATCGCCCAGAGGTACCAGAAGCAGCAACCCAAGTGCGTAACCGAGTTGGGTAGCAGTTGGAATCAGGCTGGGAGCCAATTCGCCTGGGAATGAGCGAGTGATAACACCAAGCATTGGCTGGTTATAGTAGATGTTCGCCACTGCGATTCCGCATGCACAGGCCATCGCAAAAACAAGCCCTTTACCTGGCTCAGAGGCACTTCTAATATGGAATGTGTCCTTTTTAGAATAGTAGTTTCCGTCTTCCGACATGTAGTGCGATTTAAAACGATCAAGTACTTTATTTATTTCCCTCAGTCACGGGTTACACCATATAACCCGATGATAAATACATCAGATATTGTGATTCTGGATAACAGCCCATTAACATTGCTGTCATGTGAGCTTCACACACAAAAGTTACCAATTGTGCATGTCACACCAGGATTACCTCAAATGGAAAAGTTACCATTTGTGCATGTCACACCAGGATTATCTCAAATGGAAAAGGTAGCTCTGAAGCAATTCATAGGATAGCTTCTTGTCGCACCTGCAAAAAGTGGAGTTTATGTGTTTTTCATTAAAACGATAGTAACCTGATAAGTAAACGCTTATAAAATAATGAGGAAGTTGATGAATCCCATGCTATTGTTGCTCAGGCTTCAACTTCGATCTGGTTAAGTTTATTGTAAAAATCAACTATCAACTTTGCAGCTTCGCTTTCCATGTTTAACTGGAAAATTCGAGTTTGCTTCCCGAAGGGTTTTTCTGTAACAACTCCCGATCCAACCAGAGGTGTGATAACCCTTGATACACTTGCATGTGACAATCCAGTTTCTTCAGCTATTCCTGAAAGATAAGTTGGTTCGTTTTGTCGTTCAATAAGATTCTTAAGGACTGTCATCTGTGCGGTTTTCCCGAATATTTTTTCTAATTTATCCATTGTTTTTCATCTCAGAGATGGCTTTTCTCTAATTAAATAATTCCTATTTTCTAATATTAGATACGACCATATATTTATTTCTTTTCTTTAATATAAATTGACTGATATTTAAGAGTATAAATGAAAACAATTAAAAACAGTCATTCTACACATACAAACAATAATGGAAACTCCAGAAAAGACATATATTTTTTCTATCTTTTACGTTAAATCCAAGATGAAATTATGCAATCCAGGCTGAAAAAGAGATTTCTTTTTTCAGATCCCTTTAAATAAATCGCAGTTTTAACTTAGAACCTATCAGAGAAGTGTTGTAACCGTTATATCTAATAGAGAGGTAAGATAATAGACAAGTAGGCTAAGACCTGAATATCTCCATTTATTTTCCATTACTATTTTCTGATAGCCAACTGCTCAGACAGATGCCTCTTAGATGTCTCCAAAGTCTTAATAGCTTTATTTATATTATATAGATCATTTAAAATGGTTTCCATGTCCGGATAAGTTATTTATCCTTCTCCTTCAATATATAAAAATACCTTTTTCATTCTCTGTAAATCGTTTCCAAAATATCCCTGTAAAATGCTCTTCATCCACCCTCATCTTTTCAATCATCTGTGACGCCGTATAAGGCACAATTGACAGGGAAAGACTCAACGCAATTGCTGTCCTCCGAATTATTTTCACTTTTCATTCCCCCCTATTTTTTATTATATTTTATAGTAATATATTAAGTTTAAATTTTGGCATGTTAGATTGTAATTTGAACAGGATTATTTTCTGGCACTCGATTAGGTTTTCATGGGAGGTATTGAGTTATTTAACATGTTTAGAAATGTACTGAAATGACTTAGTTTAGAAGCAGGCTCTTCGTCATTCCTTATGGGTAAGATGATTTTCAATTCAAGACCGCATTGGTTTTTATGAGAATATTATGGGGACATCCACACAAAACAACGAAGAGCCGAAAAGCATAACCAAAAGCATAACCAAAAGCATAACCAAATGCATACACAAAAAAGTTAGATAGAATATATAGATAGCAAAAACAAGTAAGGTAAAGTACTTTCATTTCCTTCTGCTTATTACTCAAAGAATTCACATGAATTAACATAAAAATAATATTTTTGATGTTTTACTGTTTAACCTGACATAAGAAAAAAATGACTTATCGTTACATTTCTTCACGTGTTGTTAAGCTCATCGGCCTTTGCCTGTGCTGCTTCCTCTGTTTCAAAGATCTCGGTGTCTGATGGATAACAACATAGATGCAATCCATTCACAACCCGTACAGTTCTGTATATAAGAGTGTACACGGGTTTATCCATAACATCTGATTTCAGGTAGCTTATTTCATGCTCACCCCAATTTACCAGTGTATATTCTAAGCCACCTATTACTATTGTTTCAGGAAATTCTACACCATTGACTACCTGTTTTCCAACTGAAAAATTCAAGTCTTTATATAGTAATATCGAGCGAACAAACACTTTCGGGAGCTTCGATTCTTTGTCCTTACCTGAAAAATATGACACATCCACTTTCTCATCTGTATAGTCAGAAAAGCGTGCGTTTCGAGATGCATATTCATATACTGATTCATATAATTGTACAACGTTTCCATCAATTTCGATATGAGTTGTCATAGATTTCAGCCTCGTGAGTATATAGACCGGTCTATATATCAGTTGGTAAAAAAATATAAAAACTAAGTTATTTATTATCTAATAAAATTGGAATTTTTTCAGCAGCGGATACCAGCATGGTAGTATCATTACGAATCAAAGAGATCGTTATCGCGCCTTCTATCATTAATTGAAGAATTAAGCTTAGTTCTCTCGCTTTTTCTGATGAAAATCCACTATCAACCAATTTTTGATAATATGTATCCGTCCACAGATCATAGACTTCAATACAGGTTTTTCGTAAAGACTCACTTATCGAGACTGTTTCTAAGGCTAGCAAATTGATAGAAAAACAATTTTCTTGGTCTTTTTCATTGAATTTCTGTGCTATGTCCAGAATAAATTCTTCGATGGCTTGAACAGGATTGCTGTTCTTTGCTAATTCTTCTTCTAGATAGTGTTGAATCGTATCTCCTATCAATTTTATAGTAGCTGTCACTAATTCCTCTTTTCCATCTGGGAAATGATAATACAATGATCCTTTCGGCGTTTCACTTTCTGTAATGATTTTATTTAACCCAGTTACATGATAACCATTTTTCTGGAAAAAAAAGGCAGCCGTGGTAAGGATTTTTTCACGTGTATTCATTTTAGATCCCATAGAATTATTGGTAATAGGCGTAAGTTACTGAAAAACGTGAGAAAATAATGGCTTTTCATTATTTACCAAACATGGAGGATTTACTCTTTTTTGAAATTGATCAGTAACTCACGCCCATAACCGATAATTTTCCGATTGATTATAATGACTGGTCTACATATTATTTATATTTTACTGACTGCTCTAAAGCATAAGTTTATACGAAAAGTATCGAATTCATCTGATTTTTTCAATCAACCGAAGACTTGGCAGAACAAGTTTCAAAGAGTCATGAACTCCAGGTCAGAGCAAATAACCTTAACTAGATCAATACTTGAACCTGCAGGAAATAATCATTATATGTTGTTTCAAGGTCTCTGTTTATCCAGACATACTTTTTCGAGTTATTTATTTTTGAAGCAAAAAACGTGTTTAACCTGGTAAATAAGGCACTGGGATCTTTAAAAATAGATTATTTTTGTGAGTGTCTATTTAATAAAGAAGTCCTAATTCTTCAAACTGTCTCTTGATGATCCGCAGGCCCTCCTCGCAATCCTCCGGACATTTTCCACCTGTAATTACCAGCTTGCCAGTCCTGAATACAAGCACTACCACTTTGGGAGCCTCAAGCTTATAAACAAGCCCAGGAAATACCTCTGGCTCGTATTCGACGTTTTCCATTCCAAAGGCTGTCAAAATGGCGTTCAAGTTTAAATTCGTGTTCAAATCTGCAGAGGCTACTACATTTTGAACGCGAATTTCAGGCTCTGGATCTATTTCCTTGCAACCTATGGAACTGAGTTCATTAGCCAGATTGATCAGAGCCATATGAGCTTTATCGGTACTCCTGGCTCCAGCGCATACCACTTTTCCAGAGGTGAAAATTAGAAAGACGACCTTTGGATTCTCAATTCTGTATACAAGGCCGGGAAACTTCGTTTTGTTATATTCTGCGCCTTCAAGCCCAGCGTCCATTAATTTTTGCAGGTCGAAATCTTCTGCCAGCCTGGTAGATGCCACTATGTTCTCTATAGTTATTGTGGGTTCCATACAACATCCCATAAAATTATTGGTGATGGGCGTGAGTTATTGAAAAACATGATCATAAGAATACCTTCCTTTTTCAAACATTAGGATGAATTCTCTTTTTCGGAATTGGTCAGCAACTCACGTACATAACCGGATAATTATCGAATAATTATAATGACTGGTCTACATATTATTTATATTTTACTAATTACTTTGAAGAATAGTTGCATTTCCTCTAACAAGATTCTCTTAGGGCAAAGTTTCGTTACCACATTATGTAACCGCAATGCCAGGAAACCTTACATTAAAAAGAAAAAATAGTACAGAGGTTTAAGCGAATCCGAAATGAAACCAGGGTTCACTTCATCCCCTATCAAAAACAGAGTAGTCGTTGCTCTGTGATCCCGATGAAATAAACGCGGTCAGTAGGTATTCTATTTATGCAGAAAAATATCTAATTAATCTGATCTTGTTATATCAACCGAAGACATGACAGAACAATATTCCATTTTTAACTTTTCAAATAGGTTCTTACTACATATATTTCCTGGCAATGACAACTGACTATATATAAATTTAGATATTTTACAACCCAACTCTCTTAGTAAGTTCATTCACATCAGTGTCGTCAAAAGATACAATTACCAGATTTATATGGTCGTTATCGTAAAAAATTATACATCCAGAATGCATTTCATATCTATCTATCCCTATTCCTTGCAACTGCTTATAATCAGGGGTATTGATCATTTTGAGAAAATGTTGATATAAGTCTATTGATTGAGTGTCCCAGTCAACAGATCTATTTTTTTCAAGATGAACCCGTAGTTTTTCAAGCCATTTCGTATTGTGAAATTCTATTCTACTCATAATATCACTGTTCAAAGATTTAAAATACAAGTTTAAAGTTTTGGGAAGTTTGACAATCTGCAATCTTCCTTAAACAAATCACCCACAGCAGAAAATAGACCGGTCTATATATCAGAGGGCAAAAATATATAAAAATTTAAATTAGTTATTATCTAGTAAAATTGGAATTTTTTCAGCAGCGGCAACCAGCATGGTAGTATCATTACGAATCAAAGATATCGTTATCGCGCCTTCGATCATTAATTGAAGAATTGAGCTTAATTCTGTAGCCTTTTCTGATGAAAACCCACTATCAACCAATTTATGATAATACATTTCCGTCCATAGATCATAGACTTCAATACAGGTTTTTCGTAAAGATTCACTCATCGAGACGGTCTCTAAGGCCAGCAAACTGATAGAAAAACAATTTTCTTGATCTTTTTCATTGAAGTCCCTTGCCAAATCCAGAATGAACTCTTTAAAGGCTTGAACTGGATCGCTATTCTTTGCTAATTCTTCTTCTATTTGATGTTGAATTTTCTCTCCCATCAATTTTATAGTAGCTGCTACTAATTCCTCTTTTCCATTTGGAAAATAATAATACAATGATCCTTTCGGAGTTCCACTTTCTTTAATGATTTCATTTAATCCAGTAGCATGATACCCATTTTTCTGGAATAAAAAAGCAGCCGTCGTAAGGATTTTTTCACGTGTATTCATTTTAGATCCCATGGAATTATTGGTAAAGGGAGTGAGCTATTGAAAAACGTAAGAACAAATTATCTCTTTCCGCTTTTTTCAAACATAGAGAATGTGCTCTATTTTTAAGAATTAATCAGTAACTCACAGGCATGACCGAATAATTTTCCTATTAATTATAGCGACTGGTCTACATATTATATATATTTTACTGACTACTCTAATGCAGAGGTTTTTTCAGGTAAACCCAGCATTTAACTGGATTACTACAGCTATAAGACTTAAAGCTATTTAAGAACAGATGAGAAAAATACTTTTTAGAACTTAACTATTTTTATATTTTTAGCAGTTAATTAATTTTAGATACCCACCTTTATTGTTGTATCTTGAAATCATTTTACATATTGAAAATTCGTTAAAAGTTTAATATACGATATGATAAAACGAGATGATAACACGATATAATAGTTACAAGGTGCACCAGTGGAAGTTCTAAATCTAAATATATCAAAGTCTTGTGAGCAATTAGTTGCATCAACAACTATATATACAATATTAGGGTATTTAACCAAATAGTTGCAATAACAACTATTATGATTAGATTGTTGGATGGGTAATTAAAAAGAATACAATTGAATGGAAGCCCATAAACTAAAGAAATATGTAATCTGGAATTTGTTGGGAAAAGCGTCTCATATCTCTACAGATATGAACAAATCAGGCTCGAACCAGATATGAAAAAAAATAACTTAAGACTGAAAGGAAACTCTCGTCTCCAGTTTTGGTGATGGTTAAAAAAGAGAGATCAGAGAGATCATGAGTTTACTTGGAATTGAGTTTGAGAATGTATCCCGAAAAACGGCAAATAAATTGCTAATTTAAGATATATTAATCAAAGATTTATAATGAAGTGAAACTATGAAAAAAATTAGGCTCAATTATCTTATAGACGTTGGGCTTTTTATTCAATTTGTCTTAGTAGGCTATTCAGGTTTAGTAATGTATTTCAATGAACATGGAGCAGGTTACTTCTTGAGGTTGATCCATGATAAAGTTGGAATCCTGATGCTGATCTTCTTTGTTGTCCACATTGCACTCCACAGGAAATGGATAGTAACGACAACAAAGAATTTTTTTGTAAGAAAAAGGAAAATCAAAAAGAGTAGTAAAATCAAAGTTGCGCTGGCGCACCCCGCTGCAAGCAACGGGGTATGTTCGCGCCACCGCTCAAAATTCCGTCAAAGGAAATAGTAACCCTAAACGGTTTAGTTTGAGCAGAAGTTAACAACC
>Ga0160425_1003012_pt1 | contig 12859 bp, 9 predicted proteins | sample BioMet8_FD_108193 | JGI IMG/M metagenome (GOLD analysis project Ga0160425, IMG submission 108193) | Microbial communities from bioreactor (seeded with sewage sludge) at Lawrence Berkeley National Lab, California, USA - Biofuel... | ecosystem: Engineered > Bioreactor > Anaerobic > Unclassified ...
ATTTATTACAGAAGCATATATGTATTTTCAAATGGATGATGCTACCGACGGATTATTATTTAAGAATAAAGAAATAGTAACTGCTGAATATCGTGATGATGGTTACTCTAAGAATATTATTGAGACATTCAAAAAATATCCTAAAGGATATTATAAGTATTTTCAATATTTAATTAATAAACCAATGCATCATATTTTATTTAAAAAGAGAATGTATATTTTAAAACATTTTATTCTTTTTAAAACACTAACTCATCAACCAGGATATAAGTATGTAACTGGATTTACTAATAAGTTACTTTACATACTACTAGTCATTCCAGGTATGATAAAGACTAAAAGAATGTTCAAATAATTTTACCATTCTAGTTAAGTTTGGTATAATACTTAAGGGAGAAATAATATATGAAAAAAGATTACGAATATGCAATCGAAGTAAAACATGTATATAAAGATTTTAAAATGTATTATGATAAAGCAACTTCTTTAAAGGAGTGGCTTATCTTTTGGAATAGAAGAACCAATGAAAAATTACACATTTTAAAAGATATAAATTTAAACATTAAAAAAGGTGAAGCTTTAGCACTTATTGGTACTAATGGTTCTGGTAAGTCTACTTTATTAAAATTAATTACTAAGATTATTTATCCTAATAAAGGTGAAATTATTGTTCATGGTAAAGTAGCATCACTTCTAGAATTAGGAGCAGGATTCCATCCTGATTTTTCAGGTCGTGAGAATATTTATTTTAATGCTTCTATTTTTGGCATGACTAAAAAAGAAATTGATGCTAAAGTTAATGATATTATTGAATTTAGTGAATTACAAGAGTTCATTGATAATCCAGTACGTACATATTCATCAGGAATGTATATGCGTCTAGCTTTCTCAGTTGCTATTAGTGTTAAAGCGGATGTCTTATTAATTGATGAAATCCTAGCTGTTGGTGATGAACATTTCCAACAAAAATGTTATGCCAAGATGGAAGAATTAAGAGATCAAGGAATTACTATTGTTTTTGTATCTCATTCAATGGGTGTAGTAAATAAGTTCTGTGATCGTGCTGCTTGGATTAAAGATGGTGAAGTTAAAATGTTAGGACCTACAAAAGAAGTAACTGATGCTTACTTAAAGGAGTGTCAATAATATGAAGAAATTATTTAAAGACTTATATGAATATAGAGAATTCTTAAAGACAAGTATTAAAAAGGATATTAGAGGTAAATATAAAGGTGCTTGGTTAGGAGTATTATGGTCATTTATTAATCCATTACTAACATTAATGGTTTATGCTATCATATTTCCATTAATTATGAAGAGTAAGATACCAAACTATCTAATGTACTTAATGACGGGTATGATGCCTTGGAACTTCTTTACAGGTGCTATAAATTCAGCAGCATATTGTATTATTGCCAATTCAGGTATAATTAAAAAAGTATATTTTCCTAGAGAAGTTATACCAGTATCAATTGTATTAAGCAATGCTATTATGTTTTGCATTACATGCGTTATCATTTTAGTATTCTTAATCTTTACTGGTGTCGGATTCTCATGGTATATGCTATTATTCCCAATAATATTATTATTAGAAGTATTCTTATTAATGGGATTTGGATTTATTTTATCTGCCATCACAGTTTATGCTCAAGATGTTTCTCATATTGTAAATGTTATATTAATGGCTGCATTCTATGCAACACCAATTGTTTATGATGTATCATCAATTCCAGAGAAGTATAGATTTGTTTTATATTTAAATCCAATGACACCAATTGTTACAGCATATAGAGATATATTATTCTATAAGCAAATGCCTAATTGGGCACATCTTGGATATCTATTTATATTCTGCGTTTTCCTATTCTATATAGGACTTGCTATATTTAGAAAATTACAAAAAGGATTCGCTGAAGAAATTTAAAATGCTAAAGGTGATACTTTATGAAAAAGAAAATATTAATAACAGCATATGATTTAAATATTGGTGGTATTGAAAAAGCACTAGTGAATTTTCTAAATTCTTTTGATGCTAAAAAGTATGATATTACATTAATTTTAGAACATAAAGAAGGGCCTTTATTAAATGAAGTAATTAATAATATTAATATTGAAGAATATAGAGTATCTAACTCTACAAATACAATTAAAAGAAAAGTAAATAATAGAATAAAATTAATTAAATGGATAGCAAAAAATAAAGAAAAATATGATTTTGCTATTTCTTTTGCTACACATTCTAGACCTGGTGCTTTATTAGCACTTAATGCCTCGAAAAATAATGCTCTTTGGGTACATTTGAATTATTATGAATCTTATAATCATAATATTAATAAAATGAATAATTTCTTTAAAAGTATTAATATTAGTAAGTTTAAGAATGTAATTTTTGTTAGCAATGAAAATAAAAATGATATCATCAATCATACTAATCTTATAAAAGGTAAAGTATGGGTAATTAATAATCTTATTAATGCTGATGAAATAATAAAAAAATCAAAAGAAGCAATTAATATTAAAAAAGATAATAAGATTACATTTGTTAATGTTAGCAGACATGAAGAAAGTCAAAAAAAATTATTTAGAATTTTAAAAGCTACTAAAAAGCTTAAAAATGAAGGATATGATTTTAATATATTGATGATTGGTTATGGCCCGGATCATAATAGTTATGTTAATTATGTTAATAAAAACAATTTAAATAATGTTATAAGTTTTTATGGAAAGCAATCTAATCCTTATCCATATTACAAAATGGCTGATGCAATATTAATATCATCGCAATATGAAGGATATCCAGTTGTATTTGTTGAATCAATGGTTTTAAATAAACCAATTATTACTACTGCTATTTCTGATTATAAAGAAGTAGAAAATGGCTATGGAATAGTTGTTAAAAATGATGATAATAGTATTTATGATGGAATGAAAGAATTTCTTGATAATGGCTATAAAATTAAAAAGAAATTTGATTCAAAAAAGTTTAATAATGATCAGATAGAAAAATTAAAAAAGGTATTTTAGTAAGGGAGCAAGTATGAGTTTTGATTATGATTTTTTACCAGGTGATAGTTTAGAAAAACGTTATGAAAGTAATAATGCAAATCCCATTATTTCTATCATAACGTCATTTTATAATGGGAAAGACTATATTAATAAAACAGCAAATGCTATATTAAACCAAACGTTTCCATACTATGAATGGATAATTGTTAATGACGGTAGTTCAGATAAAAAATCGCTAAAAACATTAGATTCAATTTCTAAACTTGATAGTAGAATTAGAATATTAAATAAAAAAAATGAAGGTGCTTCAATAGCTCGCGATTATGGTGTTAAGCATTCTTCAGATGCTACTAAATATGTTATATTTTTAGATGATGATGATTTAATTGATAACACATACTTGGAAACAGCATATTGGACTTTAGAAACAAATCCTAGTGCAACTTGGGCGTATACTGATGTTGTTAATTTTGGCAAAGAACAGTCACTTTGGGTAAAAAAATTTGATTCTAGTATTGAGAAAAAGATGAATTTGCTTACTATTACAGCACTTATAAAAAAGGATGCATTTAATAGTGTTAATGGATTTAATATAAAGAAAAAAGCAGTGCATGAAGATTGGAATTTATGGTTAAAATTCATTACAAAAGGATATTATCCAGTTAAAATGAGTAGATTTGGATTTTACTATAGAAGAAAGCAAAGCAATAGTGAATTATTAGCAGCTCAAAAAAATCATAAAGAAGCAATTAGCATCATTGATGAAACAGTTAAAACAATTAAAAAGGATGTTAATGCAATTTCGTATCCTAAATTTGATGCTACTTGGAAAGGTTTGAGAGATAATTTTAATTATTTAGAACCTAAATATCTAAAAAATGATAAGAAAGATATTTTGCTTATTATTCCATGGATGACAGTAGGTGGTGCTGATCGCTTTAATTTAGATTTAATTAAAGGATTAAAAGATAAATATAATTTCACAATCATAACAACATTACCAAATGTTAATGAATGGGGTCATGAGTTTAACAAATATGCTACTGTATATGATTTAACTAGTTTTTTAAATCAAGACTATTGGCGTTTATTTATAGAATATATAATTAAAAATAGAAAAATTGATTTAATTATGGTTTCCAATAGTACATATGGATATTCATTAATACCATATTTAAAAGCTAAATTTAACAATATACCAATCATGGATTATATTCATATGGAAGAATGGTATAACCGTGATGGTGGATTCTCAAGAGATTCTGCTAATGTTCATGATTTTATTGATAAAACATTCTTCTGCAATAATAATAGTGAAAAGATAATGAATGATTATTTTGATATTAGTTCAAAAGAAACTGGTACTGTTTATATTGGGGTTGATCAAACAAAATATAATCCAGAAAATTTTGATGTCAAAGATTTAAAAGAAAGGTATAGAATACCTGAAAATAAAAAAGTAGTAACTTTTATAGCAAGAATTGATTATCAAAAAAGACCAATGCTATTTATGAATATAGTAAAAGAGTATCTTAAATTAGATCAGAATGTAATTTTTCTAGTAGTAGGTGATGGACCACTACTTTCAAAAATGAAAACATATGCTAAAAGTAATCAATCAATAAATAATATTAAATTTGTTGGTAATCAAGATAAAGATAGAGTTAATGAAATATATGCAATGAGTGATGTAACTCTTAATTGTTCTATCAAAGAGGGATTAGCATTAACAACATATGAATCATTAATAATGGATGTTCCAGTAATATCATCAAATGTTGGAGGACAAGCAGAAATTATTAATGCCGATGTTGGTTATGTTGTTGATTGCCTTCAAAAAGAAAATGATATTTATAATTTGGATTATGCTGATGAAGAAGTAAAACAATATGTTGTAGCGCTTCAAAAAATATTAGGTAATCTGTCTAAATATAAAGGAAAATGTCGTAATAGAGTATTAAAAGGATTTACTTTAAATTTAATGATAAAAAGCATGGATAAAAATTTTACTGATATTATTAATAATCCTAATAAAGACAAAATTAAAAATGGTAAAAATCTAAATGAAATGATTAATTTATCTAAAGATAGAGAAATATATTATTTTCAAACATTTAAGCAAGATTATTTATGGTCAGTTGGTGAATATAATAGAAAAATTAATTATTATTGTGGATCAAATAGTTATTTTATACCAAATACCAGCCAGTTTAGAGAAAATATCAAAAAAGTAGCTAAAAAATATAATGTCTATAAGCCAATAGCAAAAGTTATGAATATTGGTAGAGATACTATTTGGAGAATTAAAAATTTTAGATAATGAAAATAGACAAAATGTCTATTTTTTTCTTATTATATAAGTAAAATATACCATTTTATGCTATAATAACCCTAGTGATTATAAGTCATATATTTAGAGGAGTTTTATGAGTAAAATAGTTAGGGTAATTAAAAAAGCTGTTCCCCAATCAGTTAAAGTAAAGATTAAAGATGAAATGAACAAACAATTAGCTAAGCAAAAAGTTGATATTTACAAAGTTAAATATCCTAAATTAAACATCTCTAATCCTAAAAAAGTATCTGTTGTTATACCTAACTATAATTATTCTAAATATATTATTGAAAGAATAGATTCTATTCTTCTACAAACTTATCCAGTTTATGAATTAATCATCCTTGATGATTGTTCAACTGATGATAGTGTTAAAGTAATTGAAAATAAAATTAAAACTATTGAAGATGTTAAAGTAACTTTTATTAAAAATAAAGAAAATAGTCATAGTGTTTTTAGTCAATGGCAAAAAGGATTTAAAGCAGCAAAAGGTGATTATGTATGGATAGCAGAGGCCGATGATTCTTGTGATCCTCGTTTTCTTGAAAAGAATATGCAAGGATTTAAAGATAATGTTGTTATGTCATACTCTGAATCAAAAAGAATTGATGAAACAAATCATATAACTGGTAGTTCATGTCGTGATTGGTTTGCTGGTATTGATGGAAATCATTGGGCTAAAGACTTTATTCATAATGGTAAATTAGAATTACAAACAGCATTATATTTTTGTAATACTATTCCTAATGTTTCGGCTGTAGTATTTAAAAATAATCCTAAGATGATAGATTATATTGAAAATGCTAAACAATTTAGAATTAGTGGCGATTGGTATGTTTATTTTCAACTATTACAAACAGGTGATGTTGCTTATAGTGCTAGTAGCTATAACTACTTTAGAAAACATAAAGGATCAGAAAGTACTGATATTAAGAAAAGTATTGAATTAAAAGAATGTTTAACTATTCAGAAAATGATTAGAGAAACAGTTACAATAGATAGTCGTCGTATTGAAATGCAAAAGGGACGTTATGGTGGTTTGCTAAAACAAGTAACACCAGAAGTTATAAATGAGGTGCAATCTATGTTACCAAAACATATCGCTTGGATTATACCAGAACCTATTAAAGGGGCTGGTGGTATTAGAACAATTATTCAAAATGCTAATTATTTAGTTAAAAAAGGATATATTTGTGATATCTATATGGAAGAAAATTACAAATATACCAATGAAGATTTTAAAAATAAATTAGTATCTTTTTATGGTGAATGTTTATGTAATGCCTATGTTGGTATTGATATAAATAAACATTATGATTTGGTTTTCGCTACAGCCTCACAACTAACACCAGAATATGTATGTTATTCTAATGCTTTGCATAAAGCATATTTCGTTCAAGATTTTGAACCTTGGTTTGAACCAATGGGTGGAGAGTACATAACATTAGAATCAACATATAAATTAGGTTTACAAGGAATATCAATTGGTAAATGGCTTACACATAAATTAAGTACCGAATATAATATGTCGATGAACTATTTTGATTTCTGTGCCGATTTAAATGTATATAAGAAGCTTAATAATGTTAAAAAAGAAAAAGCCATATGTTTTATACACCAACCAGAAAAGTCTAGAAGATGTGCTAAAATAGGCTTAAATGCATTATTATTAGTTAAAAAATTAATGCCAGATGTAAAAATATATCTATATGGATCAAATGATACAGTAGATGATGATATTATTGCAAAAAATAATATGATTAATCTACATACAATGCCAATAGATAAATGTAATGAATTATATAATAAATGTACAGTAGGATTATGCATCAGTGCATCTAATCCATCTAGAATACCATTTGAAATGATGGCTTCTGGATTACCAGTAGTTGATGTATATAGAGAAAATAATTTGTATGATATGCCTGAAGATGGTATTCTGTTAGCAGATGCTACATCAGAAGCCATCGCATCAGCATTAATTAAAGTATTAAAAGATACTAAATTACAAAAAGAGATGTCTATAAATGGCAATAAATATATGCAAGATTATCCTTTAGAAAAAGGATTTGAGCAATTTGGTAACTTTGTAGATAATTATATCAACGATAAAAAAGTTATATCACCAAGTATAAAGAAATTATATACAAAAGAGCCAGTTATGCCATCGAAAGATATACTAGCAATAGCTAGTATAATAAAGCCTAAACCAATACCAAGAAAGAATACTGGTAAGACTGCAAGATTTATCGTTAAAGCAAGAAAATATTCTGCTTGGAAGATAAAATTAGCAACAAGAAAATTAGTTAGGTAAAAAATTTTTATCGTAAGATTGGAGAAAACACAATGGGAAAAAATAAAATTTCAGTAATAGTAGCTGTATATAATACAGAAAAATATATAGAGAGATGTTTAAACAGTTTAGTAAATCAAACATATGATAATTTAGAGATAATTGTTGTTGATGATTGCTCAACAGATAATTCAAAAAAAATAATAAACAAATATAAAAACAATAAAAAAATCAAAATTCTTTTTAACAAAAAGAATAGTGGTGCTGGATACTCTAGAAATGTAGCATTAAAGATAGCAAGTGGGGAATATATTGGTTTCATTGACTCTGATGATTATGTTCAAAGCGATTATTATGAAAAGTTAATGAATTCAATTGTAAAAAATGATTCAGACATTAGCATATGTGATATGAAGTTAGTATTTGATAACACAAAGTATGAACAGCTTGCTGAATGTTACATAAATGATTTCAATCTGCTAAATGTAGTAAATAATGGACTAGCTGCAAGTCCATGTAATAAACTTTTTAAACGAAGTTTAATAACAAAATATCAATTTGCAGTCGGTAAAATGAATGAAGATATTGCCGTTGTGATACCAACTTTAGTTAATGCAAAAAAAATATCATATGCTCCAGACTGCTATTATTATTATTATCAAAGGATGGGTTCTGTCCAAAACTCGTCATTTTCTGAAAAAAAATTTGATATTTTCGATGCCGTTGATACAACACTAGAAAGAATAAAAGATAATAAGAATTTTAAAGAATTGTCTGATGCTATAATTTTTAATCAATTGATTTTATTATTTGTTTATGTGATACCAAAAGAAAAAAACTTTAAAAAAAGAAAACAAATACTAAAGAAATTTAATGAGTTATCATCAAAATATAATTTAAGAGAAAACAAAGGATATCATAATTTATTAAAAAACAGTGGCAAAAGACATGAAGCATATTATGAATTATTATTTAAATCGGTTGAAAATAAACATTATTTCTTTGGAAATTGTCTAATAAGTATATATAAGCCACTTTTCTACTTAAAGCATAAAGAGTTATTTGTAAAAAAATCTGTTATTAAAGACAATATTGATTTAGAATCCATTGTAGATGTCGCAAAAAAACAATATTATATGACTGAACCGGAGATTACTGTGTCGGTAGTTGTTCCGAATTATAATTATTCTAGATTTATGTATCAAAGAATATATAGTATTTTAAATCAAAATTATAAAATTAAAGAATTAATAATTTTGGATGATTACTCAAAAGATGATTCTATTGAAGTAATTAATAATATGACCAGTAAAATAAAAAAATATATTAATATAAAAACAATTTTTAACACAGAAAATAGTGGATCTACTTTCAAACAATGGAAAAAGGGGTTTGATAATGCAATCGGTGATTATGTTTGGATAGCAGAAGCTGATGATTATTGTGAAAAAAGCTTATTGAAAAATTTAATAAATCCAATAAAGAAAGATAAAAACATAGTCATAAGTTACTCAGACACAGCATTTGTTGATGTTAATGGAATGATAAACTTAAAATCAATTAAACCAGAAATTGATATTCAAAAAAGTGGGCATTGGGATAAATCATTTATCAATAAAGGCATTGATGAAATAATGAACTATAGTTATCTAAATTGTACAATTGCTAATGTATCAAGTTGTATTTTTAAAAATAAAAATTATGATAAATACTTAATTGAATCAGGAAAGTATCATCAAGCCGGAGATTGGTTGTTTTATCTTAATGTTATGGGTGATGGTAATATATCATACATTAATAAGCCAATAAATTATTATCGACTTCACTATGATAATGTTAGCTCAGTTATGAAAAAGCAGGCACATTTTGAAGAAATTAAAAAAATTCATAAATATTTAGATAATAAATACAAATTAAATAATATTCAAAAAGGAAAAATAAAAGAAAGATACAAGTTTTTAAAAAAAGTTTGGAAAGTAAAATAAAATATTGATTTTATCATCGCAAATATGCTATATGAGGAAAATATGAATAAAAAACTAAAAGAAATAATAATAATTAACGTTTTGAATATATCTGGAGTTAAAAATCCAATGATAACATTATCAGGTCAATTTTTAAAATGCAATTCTTCTTTGATGTTTGAAGTAGATGGTAAAATTAAGAAACCAGACTACGAATTTGTCGGAGAATATTTATATTTTGATTACAAATTAAAATTTAAAGGTAATAAAATTAAAATATTTCTGGTAAATGATAATATGAAAAAATTAATTTTTTATACAAGAACAGACTTTTTAAAAAGAGGAGTTAAAAAGTTAATAGAAATTATAAAGCAAAAGAAAAAAAAAGAAATCATAATTGATGAAACTGGATCATACTATAATCCAATGATAAAAAAAGATTATAATAAATGGCTTTCAGAACAGCCAGCAGAGAAATATGAAGATTCATTTGAATATAATCCATTAATTACTGTTATTTTATATTCAAATGAAACTCCAAAAAATCTACTTATATATTCAGTAAATTCAGTTATAAATCAAATATATAAAAATTGGGAGTTATATATAATTGATGATGGTTCAAAAAACAATGATACTTTAAATGATTTAGAAAGAATAGAAAAAATAAATAATAAGAATATAAATATTATTCATAGTAGCAAGAAAGGTAGAGCAATAAATTATAATAAAATAATAAATATTTGTAAAGGACAATTTATTACTATATTAGACGGGACAGATGTACTATCAAGTGATGCTTTTTATCAAACAATTAAAATATTAAATGAAAATAAAAATTTTGATTTTATATATAGTGATGATGATGAAATTGATAGAAATAATAATTATTCGAATCCATGGTTTAAACCAGATTTTTCTCCTGATACATTGCTTAGTCAAAATTATATTAGACGCTGTGCAATAATTAGAAAGAAAATAATTAATGATGTGAAATGCTTTTCAACAATTCTTGATAAAGCTACTGAATATGACTTGTATTTAAAAATTACAGAAAAGACAAACAAAATATATCATATTCATAAAGTTTTATACCATTGGCGCTCTAGCAGCAACTTTAATGGAAAAATAAATATTGATAGTTTAGAAATTATTAATGGCAAAATAGCAATTGAAAATGCATTAAAAAGGAGAAATATTCTTGGTGATGTAAAAATAGATGATTTAACAGGAAAATACATAATAAAATATAAAATTGTTAATAATCCTTTGGTTTCAATAATAATCCCAACAAAAGATTATTCGAGTACTCTTGATTTATGTTTAAAATCAATATACACAAAAACAAAGTATTTTAATTATGAAGTATTGATAGTAAATAATAATAGTGTTGAGAAAGAAACTTTCAAATTGTTCAATGACTACAAGAAAAAATATAATAATTTTAAAGTTATTAATGCTAATATACCTTTCAATTATGCAAAAATAAATAATATTGCAGTAAAAGAAGCAAAAGGTGATTACTTACTTTTGCTTAATAATGATACTGAAATAATTAATGGAGACTATTTGGAAATTATGCTTGGATATGCTATGCAAAAGCACATTGGTGCTGTTGGAGTTAAATTATTATATTATGATAATACTGTTCAGCATGCTGGTGTCATTTTAGGACTTAGAGGTCCTGCGTGGCATGCGCTTGTTGGACTAAAAAAAGATGAAATTGGAATTAATAGTAGACTTAGAGTTCCATTTAATTATGGAGCTGTAACTGCAGCATGCTTAATGACTTCAAAATATAAGTTTAAGCAAGTTGGAGAATTTGATGAGGAATTTAAAGTTGCTTTAAATGATGTTGATTTAAACCTTAAGTATTTAAAGGCTGGGTACTATAATGTAGTTGTACCACAAGTTGAAATATATCATTATGAATCAAAAAGTAGAGGTATTGATAACACTCCAGAAAAAATTGAAAGATCAAGGAAAGAGATTCAAAGATTTTGGAAAAAATGGAAAAATTATTTAGATTATGATCATTTTTACAACAAAAATTATTCTAATATGAAGGATTTTTACCTTTATAAAAGTGGTAAAAAATAATAATATAGTTGTTTAGAAGGATAATATATGGAAGAAAAAATAAAAGAATTAGAAGATAGAGTTGCTAAATTAGAGGCTCGTAATGCTAAACAAGATCGTAATAAAAAGATACTAATTATAGTTGTTATAGTATTAGCAGTTATAACTGGTATTATTGAATATTACTTTGTAAATCAATATATTAGTACATTAGGTTCAATATTTTAAGAGATGCTTGTCATCTCTTGTTTTTTTAAACTTATATGATATAATTATATTGAAGTAGTAATGATTACTACTTTAGGTGATTTATGAAATATTCAAGACAAAGAGAAGCTATATTAAATAGTGTACTATGGCATCTAGATCATCCTACAGCTGAAATGGTATATAAAGATGTTAGAAAAGATATACCAAATATCAGTTTAGGAACAGTTTATCGTGATTTAAATGACTTATGTGAATCTGGTCAAATTAAAAGAGTAGAACTACCAGGTAATGGAGATCGTTACGATAAGAATTTAGAACATCATAACCATGTTATTTGTGAGAAATGTCATAAACTATATGATGTTCCAACAAGTAGTATTGAAGCAATGAATAAATTAGTTGCGAGTTCAATGGGTTTTGAAATATTATCTAGTGATTTAGTCTTTAAAGGAATATGTAAAGATTGCCGTAATAAATAAATTCTATGTTATAATATATAAGGAGGTAAAATATGGAATTAAAAGATAGTCAAACTTGGAAAAATTTGCAAACAGCATTCGCTGGCGAATCTCAAGCTAGAACGAAATATGATTACTATGCAAGTAAAGCAAAAAAGGAAGGTTACGAACAAGTAGCTGAAATATTTACTATTACTTCTGGTAATGAGAGAGAACATGCTAAACTATGGTTCAAATTACTTCATGGTGGTGATGTTCCAGATACAATTACAAATATCAAAGATGCTGCTGCTGGTGAACATTATGAATGGACAGATATGTATGAAGGATTTGCAAAGACTGCTGATGAAGAAGGATTTGCTGATGTAGCTAAGATGTTTAGGGGCGTTCAAACAGTTGAAAAGCATCACGAAGAAAGATATAACAGAATGCTTAAAACTATTGAAGATGGTACTGTATTTAAAGCAGATAAACCTATCGCATGGATTTGTCGTAACTGTGGTTATGTATTTATTGG
>Ga0160425_1003019_pt1 | contig 12826 bp, 17 predicted proteins | sample BioMet8_FD_108193 | JGI IMG/M metagenome (GOLD analysis project Ga0160425, IMG submission 108193) | Microbial communities from bioreactor (seeded with sewage sludge) at Lawrence Berkeley National Lab, California, USA - Biofuel... | ecosystem: Engineered > Bioreactor > Anaerobic > Unclassified ...
AAAGCATCAAATGGCTGGTCCGAACACGACTAGCCAAAGCTTTGCAACTTTGTCCAATTTGGACATGCAACAATGTCCAAAAATGTTTTGCAACTTTGTCCAAAAAGTACTTGCAAAAAACACAAGTGACCTTATCATTATCAATAATTAAAATCTGTTTTTTCAGAAATATCACCTCACCTGCCTGTATAGCTTTGCGCAAAAAAGTATTTTGAAATCTGTAAAAGTCCATATCCTACAGTAGCAAACAACCACATAATTGCAATGTAATCTATCAAGAAATACACAACTGGTTCTGTGTGGTCAAAAAATACAAATTGGCTTTTTAGTAAGAGGTACTCTGGAAGCCGTCTTTTGAAAAAGCCATAAATACCATATCCTATCACCAACACTGCAGCAATGCGCAGGCTCCACGACAGGGCTTTTGTGCGGTGCATATCTTTTTTGTATCTCCCGATTATCATGTCGCCATGAAGCCCTAAGTGCAGGCACATCAATACAAAGCCCCAGTAAGAGGCGATTAAATGAACCATTCTTGCGATAGAAATGCCGGAATTGATGTACAAAAAAGAAAACGTATGCTTTGCCATGACAATACCGCTCACCGGCAGTACAATCATTATGATAATCAGTAAAAAGTCAATTGTTGTTCCTAAAATGCGAGGTGCAGTATAGCGCCCCCTTGAAAGATTTTTCAACCAACGGCGATTCAGGATATGGTGAGCAATGAACAATAGGAACATCCCTATGCCGGTCCACTCATGAACAGCCTCACCAATCAGCGAATATGCCATAAGTATGGGAAGCAAGATTACCATCGCCAGATCCACTGTCATGCGCAGCTTCTTTTTTACGGGCATTCGTTGCTCCTCCTTTCGCTTATTCCGTAATGCTCAAAGTGTTTAGCCAAGCCGTCACATCCGATTGTGCGCTATCCACGGAGGAACCCCTGATTGCAAGTCCGTCTAAAAGCGTAGCATCCGGGGCCAGCTTGGCAATATCCGTTTCACTGCGACCAAGTGCGCTGCCAAGATGGGTACAGAACGGAATAATCGTCTTATCGGAAAAGTCATATTCCTCTAGGAAGGTGAACATGGCCATTGGCATCGTACCCCACCAATTGGGATAACCGAGAAAAATGATATCATACTGCCCCATATCATCCACATGAGTGGTGAGCTCCGGGCGGGCATCGTTGTCCTGTTCCTCTTTTGCCAAATCCGTGCACTCAGCGATATCTTCGGGATAAACAGTCACGGTTTCCACCTCAAACAAATCTGCACCTGTCTGCTCTGTAATCATGTTGGCAATTTTCTCGGTATTCCCGGAATGCGAGAAATAGACAACTAACATCTTACTGTCACCATTGGTGACAGGCTCATCGGTGCTTTCTCCGGATTCGGAGGATGTCGTCGGAGTGGAATCTGCCGGGCTCGCAGTGCTCAAGCTGCTATTTCCCGCACTGGAAGCGGTATTTCCGCAAGCTGCCAGACTTAAGGTTAACAGGATACACATTAATAATGCGATTGTTTTATTCATTTACGTTACTCCTTTTCTGATTATGAAGGTCTGTGTTGTGTCATTTGGACAGTGCTTCAATCGTTTCTACACATTTTTCTATACCAAGAACACTGCTATCCAAGCAGATGGTATAATTTTGTGCCATACCCCAGCGTTGATCGGTGAAATGCTCGTAGTGCTTGGCACGCTTTCGATCTCTGTCGCGAATGTGCGCTTCGGCTTCACTGGCCAAAACCCGATGTTCTGCCACAACACGATTTTTTCGTTCTTCCATGTCGCCGTGCAGATACACATGGAGACAATCGGATCTGTCATGCAGGATATAGTTGGCGCAGCGCCCCACAATCACACAAGGGCCTTTCTCAGCTAATTCCTTGATGAGTTCGGTTTGGAATGTATTAATCTGGTCGGGCAGTATCATATTGCCTTTGCTGCGCACATCGTAACCATGAGAAAGGTTCATAGCGATGGAATAGAGCAGACTTGCGGGGGCAAATTCGCCCTCCCTTGCAATGGTTTCTTCAGTCAATCCGCTTCTCTGGGCAACAATTTCAATGAGCTTTTTGTCATAAAACGGTATGCCCAGTCTTTCGGAAACCAACTTTCCGACGGTATGCCCACCACTTCCACACTGTCGGCTGATTGTAATGATTTTCTTACTCATTTGCACTGACCTCCTTCGGAAATATTTTGCACCACTGCATCCGAACAATCAGTAGCGCCATCACGCCGGAAATCGTATCGGAGAACGGGCCTGCCCACAAAAGACCGTCGATGCCAAGGATGCTTCCCAAGATAACCATTGCAGGAATCAATAAAACCACCTGACGTGATAGAGAGAGAAATGCTGCCAGCATCGGTTTACCAACGGCCTGAAAGAAAATAGCTGTAACAGAAACACATGGAATCAAAATACACGCCAACAGATAAATGCGAAAGCTCTTAACAGCAAACTCCATGTAGAGGTCAGATTCCTGCCCAAACAAGCCAATAATCGGCTCAGGGAACACCTGAAAGACAAAGAGCGCAAACACCATAATGAGGCAGCTGATCAAAAGTGAACGCTTGTAGGTTGCTTTCACCCTGTCATACTGACCACTGCCATAGTTGTATCCGTAAATCGGCTGTACGCTGGTTGCGATGCCCAGTGTGATGCCGAGAATCAGCTGACTGACCTTCATCGTGATACCAAAGGTAGCAAGGGGGATATCCGGCCCATATTTTGATGCTGCGCCATAGGCAACCAGTAAATTGTTGTTAACCATCATCACAAAGACCACTGCGATTTGCGTAGCAAAGCTGGATGTACCGAGAGCAACGATCCTTTTCACGATTTTTGCGTTGGGAATCAAATGTGCTTTTTTTAATTGAATGGTTTTACAGTGAAACAGATACACAATGAAAAACAATGCATTCAATGCCTGCCCGAGAATGGTTGCAAGGGCTGCTCCCGCAACACCCCAGTCGAAAACAAAAATGAAAATCGGGTCAAGAATGATATTGGTAACACATCCAAGCACTAAGCCAATCATGCTGACCTTGGGGCTGCCATCTGCGCGCACTACACTGGCAAAGCCTGCACTGATCATGGCAAAAGGAGCACCCATCACGATGATTCTGCCATAGTCTAAGGCATAGGGCATGGTGGCCTCTGTCGCACCGAACAAGGTGCATAGCGGCTGTAAAAACAGTTCAAACAAAATGAAAAGGACAATTCCACAGCCAATCGTCAGCGTCACCATGTTGCCGACACCATGGGCTGCATTTTTGGCGTTTCCTTGCCCAAGATTCAGGCTCATAAAAGCTGCTGCACCATCACCAATCAGAAGGCCATTGCCAAAAGCATCATGGTGAGCGGCAAAATCACATTGGTGGCAGCATTACCGAGGTAGCCAACACCTTGCCCGATAAATATCTGATCCACCATATTGTAAAGGGAATTGACTACAAAAGAAATAATGCTGGGTACGGCAAAACGCATCATCAGTTTTCCGATGCGCTCTGTACCCAGTGGGTTTTTTATCGCTGTTTCCGCTATCATTGTAAAATCTCCTCGTTTCCACACAAAGGCAGTCGATTACTCGACTGCCTTTGCAAAGTGATTGCCTATTGCTCTTGTCCTGGTAGCAAGGTCTGTTTCATCCATTTGCGAAAGGCATCATCGCCGATTTGCTGGCGCTTTTCGTAGAGCTGCGTTGCAATTTTGCCTGTCATATAGCTCATTTTGTCCTTATCCTCATCCGTCACAGCCGCCCATACATCTGCAGCAACCTCCTCGGCGGTTTCCAGTGCATCCAAATTGGGCATCAGCAGGGCTATCTGGCGGCCAATCATATCCTCATAGCCGTCACCGGGGAACTGCTCCATGACAAAATTGGTCTTGACAACGCCGGGGGCAATGGTTTTCACCTGAATGTTAAAGGGAGCCAGCTCCAGATAGAGCATTTCCGAAAGCCCTGTCACCGCCCATTTGTCAGCGGCATAGATACCATCCAAAACAAGTCCCATTTCACCTGCAAGGGAGGTGGTAGTCAAAATCATACCCGATTTTTTTGTTTTGAAATGAGGAATTAGCCTTTGCGTGACACGAACCATGCCCATGAGATTGGTGTTCAGAGAATTCCACATGGTTTCCTCTGACATATCCTCAAAGCGTGCCTTCATGCCGTAGCCCACATTATTAAACAGCACATCCACATCGTATTGCGCCAAAACCGCAGAAACAGTTTCGGCAATCTGCTCCGGCTTTGTAACGTCCAGCGGGTAGAGCTTTACGTTTTCATAGGCGGTCAGTTCGGTTTCCTTTTCCGGTGTACGCATGGTGGCAATGACCGTCCAGCCCTTTTCAGCAAACAGCTTTGCTGTTGCCTTTCCAATTCCCGATGAGGAACCTGTAATCAAAATGGTACTCATATCGCTCCTCCTGTTTTTAGCTCTCTACGACCAGCTCGGTGATGAATTTCTTCCATTCACCAGGATTTTCAGGGTCATAGCCCAGCACATTTTTGCCGGTATCCTTGCTGCGGATGACATTCATTTCATCCTCTGTCAGTTCAAAATCCCAAAGACTGAAGTTGCCGATGATTCTTTCCTTATGCACAGATTTTGGAATTGCAATCGATTTTTCCTGCACATGCCAGCGCAGAATAATCTGCCCCACATTTTTACCGTATTTGACGGCAATACGCTGCAAATCCGGATCGGTGAGCAGCCCCTCGTTGCCACTGCCAAGCGGACTCCACGCCTCAAGCTGAATACCATGTGCGCTCATAAAGGCGCGAAGCTCCTTCTGCTGGCACAGGGGGTGGAACTCAATTTGATTGACCACCGGCACGGTGTTTGAGTTGGCCATCAGGTTTTCAAGCTGGCTGATGGAGAAATTGGCTACGCCGATGGCTTTGAGCTTTCCTTCTGCACAGGCTTCCTCCATCGCTTTCCAACTGCCGAGATAATCGCCGAATGAATGATGAATGAGATATAAGTCCAAATAGTCAAGCCCCATCCGTTTGAGCAGGCGGTCAATGGCACTCTTGGTTTTTTCGTACCCCATATCCTGAACCCACAGTTTGGAGGTAATAAAAAGCTCCTCGCGGGGTACACCGGAGCGTTTCATTCCTGCGCCCACGGCAGCTTCGTTTCCGTACACAGTTGCGGTATCGATCAGGCGATTGCCCTGATGGGTTACAAAGTCAACCAAATCCTCGCAAAGCGCCGCATCACTGATCTGCCAAACGCCAAAGCCCATGATGGGAATTTTGATGCCGTTATTTAATGTGTAATAAGTCATCGTTGTCCTCCGATTCTAAAATCAAATGATTATAATCTACGGTACTTATTTTATCATTCCGAAGAAAAGTAAAGAAGAAACGAATCCCCGATAAAATGAAACCAATCATAGACTTTTGTGGTGAACACAAAACAGCGAGGCTTCTTCGCGCCGGAGAAGCCTCGCTGTTTTATTGACGATATGCTTTTGGCGACATCCCTGTGTGTGTTTTGAAAAACTTTGAGAAGTGCGTGGGATAGTCAAACCCAAGAGAATAGCTGATCTCGCTGATGGGCTTCGTGGTGCTGCGCAAAAGAGTTTTTGCTTTTTCCACCAAGTGGAGCTGTATGTGCTCCTGTATGGTTTTTCCGGTTTCTTTTTTGAGCAGGTCGCTCAAGTAGCTGGGCGAATAGCACAGCGTATCTGCTAATTCCTTTACACGGGGAATCCCGCTTTCCTCCAAATTGGCAAGGTCAATCTGTTTTTTAAGCATCACTTCAAATTGGCTTACCACATCTTGATTGACGGCGTGTCTGGTAAGGAACTGACGACCATAAAAGCGGTTACAATAATTGAGGAGCAGCTCCAGATGTGACAGGATCAGGTCATAGCTATAGCTATCCAGATTTTGAGAATACTCGGCTTCAATGGATCGGACAATCGCTGTTACGGTATTTTTTTCAGCATCCGATAAATGAAGTGCTTCGCTCACACTGTACTCAAAAAAGTGATACTCGTGAATGTCTCGTGCCAGCTTGCTTTTCCGAATCAAGTCCGGGTGGAAGCAAAGCATCCAGTTTTCCTTTGCCGTCCGGTCGAGCTGGCTGTACTGCGCAACCGTAACCTGACCGGGAGCCATGAACATCATACTGCCCTCATTGAAGTCATAGGTTTGATGCCCGTATTTAACCGCGCAGTCCATCCCGTTTTTTAATGAAATTGTATAAAATCCCATGATCAACTGCTCATTCAAATGACTGGGATCTGGTTTGATTTTATTCAAATCAATTACGGATATTAGAGAATTTTTCGGTTTTTCATAATTAAACATTTCATGTAGCACTGAAATCGAATCTACTTGAAATAGCGTTGCCATTTGTTCACCGCCTGTTCTATTGCAAATTTTCCCGTCATCCTTACAATAGCGTAAAACAGCGGGGAAGAAAATATATTTTTCCTTGATAAAATGAAACATATTATCTATTTATTGAAAAATGCAGTGTATTTGATTCTATCAGTATCTACGGATTTTATAGGTCGTAGAAATAACTGGAGGTCGCCCCGCCGTCAATCAAGAAAGTAGAGCCGGTGATAAATGCACCCTTATCACTCATCAGCAACTCTGCCACATTGGCAACCTCATCTGCCGTTCCGGGGCGACCAGCTGGACACTGCGCAAACATATTTTTGTAAAAATCGCCACGAGGCCCGTTGAATTCATCAATTGCCAGCGGCGTTACAATGATACCGGGCGCGATCGCATTGATGCGCGCGCCGCGCTTGCCCCAGACTACTGCCTCGGCCATCACTCGTTTTTCGTTGCAGCGTTTTGCAAGCTGATAGGCGTGGAGCGTATCATGAATATTTTCCGGTTGCAGTATATCCAAAGCAAGCAGACTTTCTGAGGAAGTAGTGGCCAGCAAGGCATCCTCCTCGGCGGTGAGCGCGGGCATCCGAAAGCCAGACTGGCTGGAAATTGTCACACCGACGCCGCCGGGCTTGATTACCTTGCCGACCTCCTCTAGGAGTGCGGCGGTGCCATACAAATCAACCTTCAAAATCGTTTCGATGGGAGCTTGACTGGGGGAGACACCCGCAGCGTTTACCAGCATGGCAATTTCGCCCCACTTCTTTGCTTCTTCAACCAAACTGCGGATGGATCTACATGAGGAGATATCGGTTTCCCATGCTGTGGCATCGAAGCCTGCCTCATTCATGATTTTTTCAATCGCCTGTGCATTTTTGATGCTCTTATCCCCGATTACAATCTTTTTTCCATATCCCATTCTACGAGCAATGGCCATGCCAATCTGGCCTGCACCTGTTAAAATCAAAACTTCCTTTTCCATTTTGAGATTTCCTTATAGCTTTTTGTATTGCTCATCCGTCACTGCTTCCAGCCACTCATTGGAGCGACCATCCACAGAAACTTCAACGGCAAGATGGGAAAACCAGCTATCTGCCGCCGCACCATGCCAATGCTTGACCTCTGGCGGAATATTCACCACATCACCGGGGTGCAGCTTCTGTGCTGGTTCGCCCCATGCCTGATACCAGCCCTCACCACCTGTCACAAGCAGAATTTGCCCGCCCTTGTGGTGGATATGCCAGTTGTTGCGGCAGCCCGGTTCAAAGGTCACGTTGGCAATGGGGCCACCCTTGTCGGTCAGATTCTGCAAATAGGCCTTTCCGCTAAAATACTTGCTGAATTGTTCAGGCAGCGGGTCGCCCATCTCAAAAATACTGTTGTTTCTGTTGTCCATGCTTTATACCCCTTTACCCATTTCATATGCCTGTTTCATAGCGGGCATAGGAAGGATGTCGCCCTTTTCCCAAGCACCTGTACCATAGATGATGCCCTTTTCCTCCGCACCGGGCAGGCACTCCAGATATCCGCGCAGACCTGAGATAGTTGATTCCACCGCTTCATGCGCAGGGTCAGCCGCAGTCGCAATCAGATAGAATTGCTTGTTTGTAATTTCCAGATATCGGGGCAGGCAGCGGTCAATCATCATTTTCATCTGTGCGTCCATGCAGTAGAAGTACACTGGTGTTGCCAGCACAATCACATCGGCATCGATGAGCTTTTGCTGAATGCTCTCCATATCGTCTTTCTTGACACACTTGTGGGTTTCTCGACAGGCATAGCAGGCGACACATGGGGAAATCTTGGCGTTTGCCAAATTGAGCTTTTCCACCTCATGTCCGGCCTCCGCTGCGCCTTTCAAAAATTGGTCACAAAGCACATCGGAATTGCCCCCGATGCGGGGGCTACCGCTGATTGCTAAAATCTTCATTACCAGTACCTCCTGTTTTTGTTTTTGATAAGCTCCGTGCATTAGCACAGTTCTTAGTCTGTGGTTTCATTTAATTCATCTAGCCAACTAATAATTTCCGTTTCTGCATCCTGAATATGATTGCGGGAAATTGACAAACCATTTTGACTGATGGTTGCATTCGGCTCCAAACGGGCAATGGTGCTGACCGTGCCAGAGAAGCCGCTGCCGCCGTGGGTGTTGAACGGAATGATAGTCTTGCCAGAAAAATCATGGGCATCAAAGAAGGAGTAAATGATCATGGGGAAATCGCTCCACCAAATCGGGTACCCAAAGAAAATAGTGTCATATTGGTCGCAGAGGTTGTCTCCGGCATGGAGAAATAGATCACCAGCGTTTTTTCTTTTTTCTCTGGCTGTTCCCCTGTGGATTCCATCGTCAGATAATTACGCAAAATCGTGGCGACCTGTGCGCGAGTGGCATTGCCGCTGGGATCAAATACATTACCTGCTTTTCCGTTTACAATATCGATTGCACGTGCCCAATCAACGGCGGTGGTCGCATAACTGGAGATCGCCGCCTCATCTGCAAAATCCTCGCCTGCCTCTGCGGACGGACTGCCTGCATAGCGCCACAGGATTGTAGCAATCTGTTCACGGGTAATCGGATCATTACCTCCAAATCTGCCATCGGCGTATCCGGTAATCACACCGTTTGCCGCTGCCCACGATGCTGCATTCACATACCATGCATCAGCACTTACATCTGAAAAGGCGGTTGTCGTTGCAACCGTAGGGCTGCCGGATGCTCGGTAGAGAATTGCCGCCAGCATTGCACGGCTAGTATTTGCCTCCGGGGAGAATTCCGAAGGAGATGTGCCGCTCATCAATCCAATTTCCCGCACATATTCCACTGCGTCCGCATACCACGCATTTGTCGTAACATCTGAAAATCCCGTATCGTCTACTGCCGCATAAGCTGGAACACTCAGCGTCAACAACATCACCGCTGTTAGCAGACTGGACAATAATCGTTTTAAATTCCTCATCACAAAGTTCAATCCCTTCTATCAGTTGGTTATCGGTTTTTAGTGAATAAAGTTTGTAAAGATTGGTGTTTCCTGTTCGGGCAAAGCCACATCCGCTTTGCGGCCTGCCTCCATACATTTTAGAAGATATACCATATTCCTTGCCAGCACACGCATGGTATATAAACCCTCTCCATCCTCTGACACCTGCTCCGGAGTAGTTCCGTGTACCATATTCCAGTACCGCGAGGAAACGATGGGCATCTCCTGAATGGCAAAGTATTTATTGAGCTGATCGAAGGTTGTGGTGGTCCCGGCGCGACGGGCAGAAATCACCGCCGCCGCAGGCTTCATATAAAAAGCTTGGTTTTCATTACCGCACAATTCGGAATAAAACAGGCGATCCATAAATGCTGTCATATTGCCGCTGGCAGCGGCGTAATGCACTGGGCTTCCAAACACAAATCCGTCTGCATCATACGCTTTTTCACGAAATTCGTTTACCACGTCGTCAAAGACGCATCTGCCCTTTTCCACGCAGGATTTGCAAGCGATGCAACCACCGATTGGCTTATTTCCAATCCAGAACAGCTCTGCTTCGATTTTTTTGGCATTCAAAACTTGTGCAACCTCGGATAATGCTGTATAGGTACAGCCCTCCTTGTGTGGAGAACCATTTACCAATAAAACCTTCATCAGCTCAGCCTCCTTATTTTACATAGCCAAGTCTGGTCAGCCATGCGACAATATCCGGCGCAGCCTCCTGCACGTTGTCGCGAGAAACAGTGAAGCCATCCTCATTCACTGCCGCATCAGGCTCCAGTTTAGCAATGGTGCTGACTGTGCTGGAAAATCCGCTGCCGCCGTGGGTGTTGAACGGAATGATGGTTTTACCCGAAAAATCATTGCTGTCAAAGAAGGTGTAGAGGATCATGGGCATATCGCCCCACCAGTTGGGATAACCAATAAAAACAGTGTCATACTGGTCGAGATTCTCCACATTGGCTACAAGCTCCGGGCGAGCATCTGTATTTTGCTCTTCTTTTGCCTGAGCAACCAGATCAGTGTGATTGGTGGTATATGGCATTTTCGGTTCAATACGGAATAGATCTGCGCCGGTGTTTTCTGCAATGACATATGCCACATACTGCGTGTTGCCAAGCACTTCGCCGTCAATCACAACTACGCTGTTATCTTCCTCCCGCGTCATATTGTCGGAAGCGGTTGTCTCAGGCAAGGAGAAATAAACAACCAGCGTTGTGGTATCTGTCGTGGGGTCAGATTGCGTTTCATCGTCTTCAGGTGCATCCGGTGTGACTGTGTTGTCAGAGGGTGTAACGGCGGGAGCAGACTCTGGGCTTGATTGGTTGCTGTTTGCTGTTGTATTGCCGCAGGCGGCAAGTGAAAAAGCAAGCGTAAGGCTTAATAGTAAAATCATTATTTTTTTCATATTACAAATCCTTTCTTTGGTAGCACTCGTTTAGAATATTAAGAATTTCTTCTTTCGTCAGCTTCTTGCAACAGCCCGCTGTTAGGGCGGTGCTGTCAGCTACGGCGGCAAAGCAGGAATCATCTGTAATCCCCATTTCCTGAAAGCTAAGCGGCAGTCCGATTTCTCTGATGAAATCCTCCAGCGCCTGTATCCCGGCCAGTGCAAAAGCGTTTTCGTCTTGACCGTTTTCATGGATACCCCAAACTGCCTGTGCAAAATGAGCGAAGCGACTCACCGCACCAGAGTAGATATGTCGGTATAATACCGGGTGAAGAACAGCCAAACCGCAACCGTGATTGCAGTCAGTATAAGCGCCCAGTTGGTGCTCAATCTGGTGTGCCTGAAAATCCGTCACCTTGCCGATTTTTAAAATGCCGTTTTCTGCCATTGCCGATGCCCACATCAGCTCGCTACGGATGGAAAGATCGTCCGGTCGTACAAGCAGCAAACGGATATTGCGAATCACACTGCGCATGACAGCCTCGTTGACCTCATCCGAAAGATTATCCTTACGAGGTGTACCAAAATAGGTTTCCATGCAGTGGCTCAGGGTATCGAACGCACCGGAAATCACCTGCCGCATGGGAACAGACAGCGTGTAGGCAGGGTTTAGCACAGCAAAATCCGCATGTGCGCCCCAGACACCGCACTTGAGCTTTTTCTCCTCGTTAGTGATGACCGCACCGTTGTTTTGCTCTGCGCCAGTGCCAGATGCCGTTACCACCGCACACAAGGGAATAAATTCTGTGGGGAGCTTGTGATCGGTAAATTCCAGCTCCCAAATATCCCGCTCACTTTTTGCCTGTGCGGAGATAATTTTGCAGCAGTCAATGACGCTGCCGCCACCCACAGCAACAATCAGGTCAATTTTTTCTTCCTTTGCCAGTGCTGCGCCCTCTTGCACCTTTGCGTAGGTTGGGTTTGGCATAATGCCGCCAAAGTCTACGATCTCTTTTCCAGCTTGCTGCAGCAGCGCTACAATCTCCTGATAAACGCCGTTCTTCTTAACAGAGCCGCTGCCGTAAGCCAGCAAAATCTTATTTCCGTATCTGCCCAGTTCTGCCTCAAAGGCTTTCGCCACTGAATTCTCGCCAAGGTATGTCTTGGTCGGGTAGGCATATACAAACTCATTCACTGCCAATTCCTCCTTGCAAATCATAATGTTTTACGTTATGCTCATATCGTAACATCCGGTTGTAACAACCGGTCAAGTGTATTTTGATTTTATTTGCATTTTCCAGAGGAGGGTTTGGATGTACAACATGAAGGATGTCTGTCAAGAAGTTGGCATGACCTATGAAGCGCTCAAATTTTACTGCAACGAGGGACTTGTTCCAGGTGTAAAGCGAGACAAGAACAATCGGCGTATCTTTAGCAAAAACGATGTGGCTTGGATTAAAAGCCTAACCTGCCTGAAAAGATGCGGCATGAGCATTGCGGAAATGAAGGAGTACCTTGCGCTATGCCTCCAAGGGCAGCCCAGCATCCCTGCAAGAAAACTCATATTGGAGAGAAAACGGCAGGAGCTTTTGAACGCCATTGCAGGCTTAAATGAATGTGTGGATTACATCGACTGGAAGCAGGGCTTTTATGACGATGTCTTGTCTGGTAAGACCAAATATTATAGCAATCTAATTGTTGCGGAGGGGCAAGAGTAAACCTGCTCACAACTTCACTCGTACCAGTGTACCGATAGTTCTCTATTTCAAGGAAGGAGAGTGTAACAAATTCTGTGTATGGTCCTTGGATCAATGAAAAATATTGAAAGTAGAAATCGTAATTCCTGCTCACGTATTGTTGCATGGTATAACCAGACTGTTAACCGGAAGCCTGTTTTTTTTTACCCAAGATCATCCAGACTGAGCCGGTCCGGAAAATAGATGCAGAACTGTTCCAGTATCTGCCCCCAGTCCCGAGGCCTGCCGTTCCACTTCTTTGTGATATCAGTCATCGCCAGATAAAGGATTTTGAACAGGGAATCATCCGTTGGAAAAATCGTTCTCGTTTTCGTGACCTTCCTCAGC
>Ga0160425_1003023_pt1 | contig 12788 bp, 9 predicted proteins | sample BioMet8_FD_108193 | JGI IMG/M metagenome (GOLD analysis project Ga0160425, IMG submission 108193) | Microbial communities from bioreactor (seeded with sewage sludge) at Lawrence Berkeley National Lab, California, USA - Biofuel... | ecosystem: Engineered > Bioreactor > Anaerobic > Unclassified ...
CATTTTAAATGCGGTGTCATTGCATTTATATAATCTTCCCTCTGTGTTTGTCAACAGAATACCAAAATTCTTTGATGCAAACAAAGCATTAAATAATTCTTCCCTAAACTTTATTTCATCACTCATTGATTTTTCCTTTTAATAATCGTGAAGAGAATGTCTGATTTTTGAATATTTCCTTACATCCCAAAACATGTATGCAAAATTAGTTGTTTTTTGGATTAAAATTCATTTTTTAGAGAATATCTGTTTTCTAAGCTATAATTAATTTTCCGGTTTATTTTTTATTTTAACTTTGGCTGCTGAAAATAAAAATAATCATCCATGTCAGAACACGAAAAAGAGGCTGTCAAAAGCTTACCCGAAAATGCTTATAAAGAGCTAAAAAAAGGCGAAACATACGAACCGGTGATGTCGCCAAACAAAACTTATCCTGAAGTAAATTTCCGTTCCGTTGGTATGGGACTAATCATGGCGATAATTTTCTCCGCCGCTGCCGCATACCTTGGATTAAAAATCGGTCAGGTATTTGAAGCTGCTATTCCGATTGCTATTATAGCCGTTGGTTTTTCCACGCTTTCCAAACGAAAAAATGCACTTGGTGAAAACGTCATTATCCAAAGCATAGGAGCCAGTTCGGGTGTGATTGTTGCCGGAGCCATCTTTACACTTCCTGCCTTGTATATTCTAAAACTTGAATCACAATTCTACCAGGTATTTCTTTCATCGCTCTTTGGCGGATTTCTGGGAATTCTTTTCCTGATCCCTTTTCGTAAATATTTTGTTTCGGATATGCACGGGAAATATCCTTTTCCGGAAGCAACGGCGACAACCGAAGTATTGATTTCGGGAGAAAAAGGCGGAAAACAGGCACGTTTGTTATTGGTTGCCGGATTAATTGGCGGTATTTATGACTTCATCATCGCCACTTTCGGCTGGTGGAGCGAAGTGTTTACCTCCCGTGTAATCCCTGCCGGGGAAATGTTGGCCGACAAAGCAAAGATTGTTTTTAAGATGAATGTTGGCGCTGCCGTAACCGGTTTGGGTTATATCGTCGGATTAAAATATTCGGCAATAATATGTGCAGGTTCGTTTTTGGCCTGGTATGTCCTTATTCCCATTGCATATCATTTTGCCGACGGACAAACCATTGCTGTTGGAGCCAATATTACCAAATTGCTCAACGATATGTCGGCTGAAGAAATTTTCAGAAATTATATCCGCCAGATTGGTATTGGAGGTATCGCAATGGCGGGAATTATTGGCATTATCCGATCATCAAAAATCATTCGCACGGCTTTTTCATTAGCTGTAAAAGAAATATTCCATTCAAAAAATTTAACTTCCGAAACGAAAAGAACTCAACGGGATCTGCCCATGTCGATCATTGCCGGCGGCATTCTTCTTACAGCAATCTTACTGTTAATATTCTTCCTCTTTGGTGTTGTGCATAATATCGGACTTGCTTTGGTCGGACTTGCCATTGTAATGGTTATTGCCTTTTTATTCACCACCGTAGCCGCCAATGCCATTGCTATTGTTGGAACGAACCCTGTTAGTGGAATGACGCTGATGACTCTTATTTTATCCTCATTGATTCTGGTTTCGGTAGGTTTGTCGGGTACAACAGGTATGATTGCCGCTTTGATTATCGGCGGAGTGGTTTGTACCGCTCTTTCCATGGCCGGAGGCTTTATCACCGATTTAAAGATTGGTTATTGGCTGGGAACGTCTCCCTACAAGCAACAGACATGGAAATTCCTTGGTACTATCGTTTCGGCTGCTACCGTAGGCGGAGTGATTATCATCCTTAACAAAACTTACGGATTTACCGGTCCGAATGCAATGGTTGCTCCTCAGGCAAATGCTATGGCAGCAGTTATTCAACCCATGATGTCGGGTCAGCCCGCACCCTGGTTATTATATGGCGCAGGTGCTTTTCTGGCGCTTATTCTTACCATGATAGGTGTTCCGGCACTGGCTTTTGCTTTGGGAATGTTTATTCCGCTCGAATTAAATACACCTTTACTTGTTGGCGGACTTATCGCTCATTTTGTTGGAACACGTTCTAAAGATGAAAAACTAAACCAGGCTCGCAAGGAACGCGGAACGCTTATCGCTTCAGGATTTATTGCCGGTGGCGCTTTGATGGGCGTTGTCAGTGCAGTACTTCGTTATGCAGGTCTGAATTTGGTGAATACCGAATGGTTTGAATCACACTCAGCCGAAGCTCTTGCCATTGTTATGTTTGCAGCCCTTTGCGGGTATATGATCTGGGAAACCTTACGCGCAAAGAAAGAAGAAAATTAGTTTATCATCAAATGCTGAATTTTTATAAACTATTAATTTAAAATAAAAATAATTAACCCTGTTTTAAAGTATAATACTCATGAAGAAAAATATTCTTGACCGTTTTCTGAATTATATCGCCATTGACACCCAAAGTGATGAAAATTCAGAAACCTGCCCAAGCACAGAAAAACAATTCGATATTGCTAAGCTTTTAATAAAAGAGCTTAACGATTTAGGTTTGCAAAATGTCAGCCTTGACGAAAATTGTTATATCCAGGCAACGTTGCCGGCCAATACCGATAAAAAAATCCCCGTCATCGGGTTTATTGCTCATATGGATACCAGCCCCGATATGCCAGGGATGGCATCTACCGCCCGATTGGTGGAAAACTACGACGGCAACGATATCTTGCTGAATGTTGAAAAAAATATCGTATTATCGCCTTCCGATTTTCCGGAAATGCGTGAATATACCGGGCAAACACTGATGGTTACGGATGGGACGACCCTGTTGGGAGCCGATGATAAAGCGGGAATCGCCGAAATCATGACCGCGATAGAATACCTGATCAAACATCCCGAAGTCAAGCACGGAACCATACGCGTTGGATTTACTCCTGATGAGGAAATAGGCCGTGGAGTGGATAAATTTGATGTTAAAAAATTCCATGCTGACTTTGCCTATACACTCGACGGAGGTGGCATAGGCGAACTGGAATACGAAAATTTTAATGCTGCCAGTGCAAAAGTTTATATCCAGGGCAGCAATATTCACCCGGGTTATGCCAAAAATAAAATGCTAAACGCTATACTGATGGCTATGGAGTTTAATGCTTTGCTTCCGGTAAACGAACGTCCGGAATTTACCCAGGATTACGAAGGATTTTTCCATGTAGTTAAAATGGAAGGTTCGGTGGAAAAGGCATACCTTCAATATATCATACGCGACCACGACCGGGCAAAATTTGAACAGAAAAAAGTTCTCATCACGGACGTCAATACTTTTATGAACCAACGTTATGGTGAAAAAGCTTTTACTCTCGAATTAAAAGACCAGTACTACAATATGCGCGAGATGGTGGAACCGGTTTATCATGTGGTAGCTACGGCTCAGGAAGCTATGGAATTGCTTGGTATAAAACCTAAGGTAGTTCCTATTCGCGGAGGTACCGATGGAGCCCGTTTATCCTATATGGGTCTCCCCTGCCCTAATATTTTTGCCGGCGGACATAATTTCCACGGAAAATATGAATATCTGCCCGTTGACTCTATGGTAAAAGCTTCGGAAGTAATATTGAAAATAATAGAACTTTATACCCAGAAAAGCATATAAAATTATAATTTAATAAAACGGAAAAAGCTATCCTTTGGGTAGCTTTTTCTGTTTTCAGCATCGGAAATCATTGTTGTCCGGGAAAAATTCTTTATTCGTTATGAAACGAGCATGTTCGCTAAACGCTAATACGGATGAAAATTCACGGCGAGTTCCATCCGACCTTAAAAAACAAATTATTTACGGATGAAATCATTGATATATAACGTCCCGTACGGGACTTGTGAATAGATGGGGTTACTTTGATTTTCTACCGATATTGGGTCCCGAGTACTCGGGACTATCCCGTAGGGATAATATATTGGTAGAAGATTGTTTATAAATTAACCCGAATCCCGTATGGGATGATATAAAAATTGAAGTAATAGACATTTTTCAGGATAAATTTTAGACGATTGTTTCTAATGGACATTTTTCAGGGTGTTTATTTCAACACTTTATGCTATAGTAAATGAATCTCCGGAAAAATTTTAATGGTTACCAGAACTTGGTAAAATATATAAAAACCTGAGTTCAGGATAAGGTTATGACTGTTCTTGATGCTTATTCGTTCTTTCCCAGAAAACCATCTATCAAAACCGATATTCAAGAAACCGCCCTGAAAACTATCGGGGCTTATAATCAATAATTATTACTCGTCGCTTAACCCGAATTTGGGTTATCCAATCCTTGGGATTCGTTACCCAACCCTTGGGAATCGTTACCCCGCCCTTGGGAACCGTTACCCCGCCCCTGGGAACCGTTACCCCGCCCCTGGGAACCGTTACCCCGCCCTTGGGAATCGTTACCCCGCCCTTGGGAATCGTTACCCCGCCCTTGGGAATCGTTACCCAGCCCTTAGGAATCGTTACCCAGCGCTTGGGAAGGACAATTTCAATGTTTTATGTTTTATTAATTGAAAGAAAACAGGAAAAGGAACATTGAAAAACCTAACCACACCTTCCAATAATTGAATGAAAAGTAAACCGAAGGGTCATTTATTAACCCGAACTTAGGTTAAAAGCTATTCAGGAGATATTTTTTTACTGGTTAAATTTTTAAATTTCAACTCAAACCATTTTATGAGCCTTCAGATTTACTGAAAAGTATTTATTGGGAACCTGATTAGGTTTAACAATGGAAGATCGTATTTCCCGATTAGTAAAAAAGGCACAAATAGTGTTTGAAGCATGATAGAGTTTATTCCTTTTATCGGCAGGACAACCCTCAAGAATGCCGGCAAGCACATTCCAGCGTACGGTTTCGGTACCTATGCCATAGTCGTGCCATACAATTATCGAGTTTTCGTCCTTCAACAGTTTAAAAACATTGGCGGTATCCGAAGCAATGCTTTCCGAATGATGGTCGCCATCAATAAAAATCAAATCAAACTTTTGATTTAACGTTGAAAAATCAAAGGTAAGAGAGTTCGCCTGAAGGTGTTTGATGTTAGCTTTACCTTTGGAAAAAAAACGGTGCATCGCAATATAATCTTCGCTCCAATTCAATTTTCGTAAATCCTCGTCGGGCAGGTTAATGGTAGTGCAACGAGGCACAACCTCCGAAACCACAGCAACACTTTCGCCTCGCCAGGTTCCTATCTCCATATAATCCTGACATTTGATCATTTTTGCCAAACCACGTAAAAGCGACATATCGGTGGGCAAAGAAGATCCGTCCAGATAACTGTACGGGCTGATGGTATCCTCAAAATCGGGAAACAAATCCAACAAATCAACCGTAGGCAAGCCATCCTTAAATCCATACTTGGAAACAACGTATTCCTCTTTCACTTCTTCATCATTCAGAACATTATTAAGTAAATACGGTTTCGAAATGATAAGCCCAATGGCTTTTAACGTTTTGTATATTTTGTTCATAAAATTATTTTTTTGATTTCCGGTCTATTATTCTATTTCTCCGATTGGTTTAAAACCTGTTTGTATATTTCTAAAAATTGTTCGCCCACCTTTGTATATCTGAATCGCTGGGCAAATGTTTTTATCTTTTCCTTATCATATTCTTTATGATGTTCTATCATATCATTCATGGCGTTGAACAATGCGGTTTCATCGCCAGGTTGGATAATAATACCCTGTTCTTTTGTAATATCTCCGGCAAGACCGCCGGCATCCGTTGCAATAACCGGCAAACCACAAGCCAAAGCTTCAGCAATAACCACCGAAAATGTTTCAAAATTGCTGAACATTGCCAGGCAATCCGATTGTTTCATGATATAAGCTATCTCGGAAGACGTCTTCATGTATTCAAAACTGAAAAAGTCCGCTATTCCAAGTTCTTTTGTCATTTCAATAAACGGACCGGCATCACCGTCGGTAATAATGTTGAAAACAAAATCATTTCTGACTAACGATAATTGATGAATAGTTCTGATAATTCCACTAATGTTTTTTTGAAAATCATATAATGAAGAAACGTGAAGAAATCTCACCTTATCATGAATACTTTCCTTGATAAGCGATTTAAAAAAATCTTCGTTAACAACATTAGGAATCACCCGATAATTGCCATATAATTTCAGGTTTATCATGGCATTTTTCAGATCATTGGATACCGGCATTATTACAGCTGCTCTTCTGGCAATCAATCTGGATAAAAACAAATCTTTTTTCCCGATTTTGGTACTATCGCCTGGTAAATATCCTGTCCAGTGTTCGGTAAATACAAACGGAATTTTCCTGAACTGTTTTAACAAAAGAAATAACAATCCAACGGGCAATAGTACATTAGCGTGAATAATATCAGGTTTTCCGTACTTTACACACACCATTTTTAAGCCTTTACGGTATGCCGAAAAATAACGGACATACTTTTGCAGAACCGTTGACGCCGGATTAACGTAAATAATAATGGTATTTATACCATTCCTTACTTCCCGAATCGTTTCAAATTTATCATTATTCTTTAACGTTTCGAAACAAACATGCAAAACGGAAACATCGGCATACAAAGAAGCCGCTTCGGCATGCATTTGCACAAAAGTACCATGGGTAGGCTGTACTCTGTTGGGGTACCAACTTGAAACAAACAGAATTTTGATTTTTTGTCCACTCATATTTATACCTACAGGCTTATTCTGGATGTAAAAAAAGCAATCATCTGTTTTATTTCGATTGGATATTTTTGCAAAAGTAAATTAAAAAGGGATTTTTATACGAATATTTATTTGTTAATTTGCTATTGAATTTTTGAAAACAATAAACCCATCCATTTGACAAGTAAAAGAGCGGAGTAATGATAAAGAGATGTTCAAAATGTATTTTACCCGAAGACTTTACGGGAATTGAATTTGATTCGCAGGATGAATGCAATTTCTGCAAAACTTTTCATAAACATATTCCCTTTGGTGAAGATCGGCTGATTAAATATTTTGATGATGCAAAACGAAAAAAGAGAACTTATGATGCCCTGGTACCACTCAGCGGCGGGAAAGATAGTACTTACATCCTGTATTTAGCTACAAAAGTCTATAAACTTAATGTTCTGGCATACACTTATGATAATGGATTTTTTAGCGAAATAGCACTCAACAACATACAGTCAGCCATCAAAAAAACGGGTGTTGACCATATTTTTTATAAACCCAACGAGCGTACATTACGAAAGATGTATCACGAAACACTTCTTAATTCGGGTGAAATATGCGGTGTATGCGGAATAGGAATCATGAACAGTACTCAAAAAATATCTGCCGATTGGCATATTCCGCTGATACTTCTCGGACATTCGCCTTTGGAGGACAATTCGTTTACTTCTGAAAATATTTATGACAGCCATCGTCTGCGAGTGATCGCTTCAGAATCAGGAAATATTTCTAAAAAAGAAATTGATCAGTTCCTGATTTACCCTAAAATGAATTACATCAACACCTATTTTCACACTCTGACAGGAAAATTTGGTAAAAAAATCAATCCTTTATATTTTTTGGAAGTTCCCACAGATATTGAAATTGGTGAAATAATCAAACGGGAAATGGACTGGACCGATAAGTCGGATTCTGATTTTTCAAAACACCTTGATTGCTGGGCCGAACCTTTTACAAACTATGTGCGTGAAAAACGCTTCGGGCATTCACGCAGAATAAGTCAGTTGAGTAATATGATCCGGTTGGGAGAAATCTCAAGAGAAAAAGCGCTTGAAATACATGAAAAAGATCATAGCAACAACGAACCATTAAACACAGACCAAGTACTATCCGCGCTCGATATTACCAGAGATGATTTGAATAAAGTATTTACAATTCCATCAGGAAAATACAACGCCTATTTATCAAGAGCTAACAAAATTTTTGCCTGGGTTAAAGAACTATTAAAAAGCAAAAAATAGAAATAAAATATTTTATTTTTTTCCGCTTTTCGTTACCGGAACCGCTTTCTTTTTGGATGCAGGTTCTTTTTTCGGTGTTGTTTTCTTCGCTACCTTTTTCTTAACAACCGGTTTTTTAATCGTTGGTTTTTGTTCAGCGATTTCGTTTTCCAAAGGTATTTGTGGTGATTTGCAGCAATTTTCAACTCTTATCAGAAAATCAGATAAAACATTCATATAGTTTATAAATGCTTCGTAAGGCGTTCCATAAGGATTAAAATATTTATGAACATCGCCATCGGAAAACCATTTGGTACACATGTAATAGAAGTGGTCGCTGGTTTGCAGGTACAGCCAATCGCGGAGCAGATTTTCATCCGTACAGCCTTTTAACTTTTCCTCAATGGCATAAAGGGCATCGAAGGCTTCATCCTGCAAATCATTTCCAAGCCATGCCGTTAAGTCTCTTTCTTCGTCTGCCCATGAGCAGGGATAAGGAACATTAATTGCCGAAACAGGCTGAAGATTTTCGGCCAATTCAGATGGAGTGTTAAAAGTAAAATTGGAATTTGCAAAAACTTGACCTGGCAATGCTTTCATAAAATTGAAGATACCGGTTTCGGCCCATTGATGTTCACCAAAAGTTTCATAATCCATAAATAAATTCACCGTTTCCTGATTAGGTTCAATTTGGTTAAGCCAGCCAACAAATTTTTCGGTGGTCAGAGGCCATTCCGGCCAGCTCTGTTGCGAAAACCGGAAAGCAATATCATCACTAAGCTGAAAATTTTTCAACAAAAGTTTCAATTTAGGATTTATATTATTGCAATACATATAATTAGGACTTTTCCAGCCTAAAACATGCTTGGCACCTTCGGTAAGCATGGTTTTAAATCCCATTTCAGCAACCATTTCTCCGATCTTGTCAGAATAAATGAGCTCGGTATTACGAAAAGTGGTTGGATGCTGTCCAAATAAATCGGTAATCATTTGTTTTTGTTTTTGCACCTGACGGTTAAATTCATCCTTGCTTTTTAAGGCTGATAATGAATGTGAATACGTTTCGGCAAGAAATTCCACGCAACCGGTATCAGCAAGTCGTTTGAAACTGTCTATTACTTCAGGAATATACATTTTAAACTGTTCAAGAGCAACACCCGAAATGGAAAAACTCACCTTGAATGCTGTGCCATACTCTTTAATCAAATCAAGCAAAACCTGATTCGTTGGCAAATAACATTTTTTGGCAACCCTGCGGATGATATGACGGTTTTGATACTCATCGTAATAATTATGATCGGCACCAATATCAAAAAAACGATACGTCCGTAATCTAAACGGCTGATGAACCTGAAAATAAAAACAAATTGATCTCATAAGCTTCTGATTTTAAATAAATTTTTAAAATTAACTTGTTGCATCCTGATATATTTCCAATACCTTTTCCGCTGCATTTTCCCATTTCAAATTGTTAATTTCTTCCTTACCCCATTTAAGAAACGTTTTTTTAAGTGCAGGATAATGTATCAATCCATAAATAGAGTCGGCTAAAGCATCAATATCCCAAAAATCAACTTTCAGGGCATGATTTAAAACCTCTGATACCCCGCTTTGTTTTGAAATCACCACAGGAACATTGGATCGCATCGCTTCGAGAGGAGAAATCCCAAAAGGTTCCGATACGGAAGGCATTACATAAACATCGCTTAGCGCAAACATCCGATCAACATCGTCCCCTTCCAAAAAACCGGTGAAATGAAATTTCTGAGAAATTCGCAATTGTGCAACTCGTCGTATCATTTTATTAAGCATATCGCCTTTGCCTGCCATAACAAAGCGTACGTTTTTATCTTTCATCAGAACTTTGTTTGCAGCTTCCACAAAATAATCGGGTCCCTTTTGAAATGTAATACGGCCCAAAAAGGTAACGATTTTTTCCTGAATATACCGTTTATTTTCAGTTATTTCTGGCTTATCTGCCGCCTTTTCCACCGCATTATGAACCGTAAAAACCTTATCGGGATTAATGCCATATTTTTCAATTACAATATTCCTTGTCAAATTACTTACCGTAATTACTTTGTCGGCAACTTCCATTCCCTTACGTTCAATTTCATACACATCGGGATTAATATTTTCGCCCGAGCGGTCGAATTCAGTAGCGTGAATATGAACGATTAATGGCTTACCAGAAACACTTTTGGAGGCAATACCTGCAGGATAAGTTAACCAATCGTGAGCATGAATTACATCAAAAGTATTGGAAGCAGCAATGGCAGAACCTACTAAAGCATAACGCGATACTTCATCAAATAGATTTTTTCCATACCGTCCTGAAAATTCAAATTTTTCAGCAACAATATTTTTTTTCCAGGTTGTGGCTTCCAGCTCTGCCTGGCTTGTCAGGCGGGAAAATTCTTCAGGGCCAACATATGGTATTAGATTGGAGCCAATTTCAAGATAAGTTATTCTTTTCCAATATTCCTGAAAGATATTATCGTTAAAATTAATAGTAAAATCACTTGCATTAATTAACCGGGCGGATCTGGTATCTTCGTCTCCATAGGCTTTGGGGACAACAAAGATAATTTCAACATTTTTTTTTAAAAGTCCCTTAGTTAAGCCATAACATGCTGTACCTAACCCACCGGTAATGTGAGGAGGAAATTCCCAGCCAAACATCAGTACTTTCATACTCTTTGTTTTTAAGATTGTTCGTATTTTTTAATCAACCAGTTAATTCTAAGTAATTCCGCAACACTCCATGCCTGCGAAATGGAACCTCCGGCTTTATGCGGCGGATCTCCGTCGTATACTTCAGAAATTGTTCCGATGCCATGTTCTGTCATCACTTTTTCAAAATCCTTATAAATATTTTTAATAAAATTCAGACCTCCTTTGCCATGAATTTTAAGATAGCCTTCCACAAAATGTCCCAAAAGCCAGGGCCATACAGTTCCCTGATGATAAGCTTTATCGCGGGTGGGTTGGTCGCCATAATAAATGCCCTTATAATCCGGATGTTTAGGTGATAATGTTCGTAATCCTCTCGGAGTTAATAATTCCCTTTTTACCATGCTTACCACATTCTTGCAAATTTCCTCATTTACAGGGCTATATGGTAATGAGGCGACAAAAATCTGATTAGGTCTTACACTCCAATCCTTATCTTTCCCATTTACACAATCGGCTAAATACCCCTTTTCTTCATCCCAAAAAGTTTCAGTAAACGAAGCAGGAATCATTTCTGCTATGGGTTTCCATTCATTAATAAACTTAATATCTTTTGCCAAAGTAGCGACTTCAATGCTATACATGATGGCATTATACCATAATGCATTAATTTCCACAGGCATTCCAATACGTGGCGTTACTGGCTTTCCATAAACTATAGCATCCATCCACGTAAGCGCTTTTCCGTTTTCTCCAGCCCAGATTAGCCCGTTATCCTGCATTTTAATATTAAACTGACTTCCATTGCGGTAGCCATTTAATATTGTTTTCATGATTTTTCCATACTCTTTCCAGATGACTGGTTTGGAATCTGTATGTTCGGAATATTTTTGTAAAGCCCAGAAAAACCATAAGGGTGCATCTACCGAATTATAAGCTGATTGATCTCCACTTCCAATATTGGGAAATAGTGAACCTTTCATTTCAGAGATCATGTTATCAATAACTTCCTTGCATGTTTTGTAATCATTTTGTACTAAAGTTAATCCAGGCAAAGAAATGAATGTATCACGTCCCCAACAACCAAACCATGGATAGCCTGCAACAATTTCAACCTTTTTACCATGATGGATAATAAATTGTTGTGCAGAATTCAGCAAGCAATTTTCGAAACTGTTTCTGGGAACACGTGTATTAATTTCGTTATCAAATATTCGTTTTAACGTATTTGGCTTTATTTCCTCTATTCCAGCACAGAAAAAGATACTTTCTCTTTTTTTTATTTCAAGTTCAAAAAACCCAGGCACATACAAGTCTTCATGACATTCATAGCCTCGTTCAGCCTCACGGATATACTCTATATTATAATACCAATCGGGAACATGTGTATACTCCACTTTTTTGGAAAATTGCATAAAAAGATGGGTATATCCCTGATACATCCTGATTTTTATACCGTTAGGTACATTTTCATATTTATTGTCTGCAAAAATATTTGCTTTGCTGAGATTGTGTATATTTCTAAATGCTAAATACGGTTTAAAGCGTAGTATGGTTGGGGAATGAGCATCAACGAGTGTATATTTTATAATCGCTCTATCGTAATTCCGGGTAAATAGCATTTCTTTATCAAGAACCACACCACCAATTCGGTAGGTTTGCTTAGGGATAGGTTCGGTAGTAAAATCCCGGATATATTTATGACCTTTTGGATAATAATTATCTCCTGGATATTTATGTATTCCCAGGTTAAATTCAGCTTCGCGTTGAATAATTGTTTCGTCTAATGCAGATAAAAGTACGTGATTTTCGTTATCAATTGCCGGTTGCGGTACGATAAGCATACCATGATATTTCCGTGTATTGCAATTAATAATCGTTGAAGTAGCATACGAACCTGTACGACTAGCCCTTATAAGTTCCTTATCGAGTGAATACTCTAAATTTATTAACTGAAGTTTATCTAAATTAATATAACCCATCGTTTGGTAAGTTTTGTTTAATTGGATAATCACCAAAAGTAAAAATCAAAAGTAATAAAAAAGAAAGAACTTAAAAAAAATAAAAAAAAAAGGAGTGTTTCCACTCCTTAATTTCCAAGTTAACCATCAAAGGTTTTACTTTTTAGCTTTTTTAGCTGGTTTTGCTGGTTTTGCATTTGCAATAGAATCAGCGATTCTTGCGG
>Ga0160425_1003026_pt1 | contig 12784 bp, 20 predicted proteins | sample BioMet8_FD_108193 | JGI IMG/M metagenome (GOLD analysis project Ga0160425, IMG submission 108193) | Microbial communities from bioreactor (seeded with sewage sludge) at Lawrence Berkeley National Lab, California, USA - Biofuel... | ecosystem: Engineered > Bioreactor > Anaerobic > Unclassified ...
TAACCCTAAGTCGACGATGGCGATATCCGGTATGTGTTCATTGAGATAATAGTCGGCTTCTTTTGCATCTTCGGCATCGTCTACCTGATGTCCCATCTCCTGAAGCTGAACCTTCAGGTGATGTCGTAGCAATGCGTTATCCTCAACAACCAGTACGCGCATCATCTTTTCTCCCTATATGAATGGTATGAATAGTTTAACGCTGATTATGTAGTTTGAAACCAGCGCCATGAAATTAAATGACTTTTTTAATGTTCCCAATACCTTGGGGGCGTCCTGGGGGCAAAGCTGTCGGCATCTGATTGTTCAGCATGTTGACCTGATCCTGGTTCATATCTCCGATCCACTTCGAATACACCTCGTACACCATACGCGCATCCTCATGGCCCATCTGGCTGGCGATAAAGGAAGGGTTAGCACCGGCCATAAGCGTCCAGCATGCGTATGTGTGTCGGGACTGATAAGGATTTCTCTCACGTATTCCCGAAAGTTTAGTGCCCCGTTTCCATCCATACGAAATCGAGTTTTTCGAAAAAAAGCTCTCATTCACTGACGATTTCTTTTCAGGAGAAAACACAAAACGCAGATTTTGTGGCTCTGTTTTGCCGATTTCCCGGTGATGGAAAATGATCTGCTGCCTTGGGTTATTGCCTGTGATGTCGAACTGCTCCAGCAGCGCATCATGTGCAGGCTTAAGCAGGGTGATCGTTCGTATACCAGCATCTGTTTTCGGCGGCACAAACACCCGCTTGTTCGTCAGGCTTCTTGATACGTGAATTTCACCTTTTCTCAGATCGATATCCTCCCACGCCAGGGCACAGATCTCGCCGGGCCTCATTCCCGTGTGGACGGCTACAATGATGATCAAAGCCAGTTTTCGGGGAAGGGCGGCAATCAGTGCCTGGTACTCATGAAGTAGAAGCGGATCGGGGTCTGCCTTAGATAGCTTGAGCCGGGATACGCCCTCATAAGGAGCGTGTAATATAAACTGACTTCGATTCGCAAGCTTCAGCATTTCTGATAAAACCGCCATCTGTTTATTGACTGTTGAGGGCGCGCGTCCCTTTTTAACCAGGTTAGGCATTGAAGGGTTTAATACGCTGCCGGTCAGCAGCTCTTTGCGGTAATTCAGAATATCGGCGTGCTGAATATCAGCCAGGGGAGTATTTTCTCCCACAACACGTTTCAGTGTGTTAACGGCAGATGTGAGTGAATGCAGCGTAGCCCCTGACACCTCCAGTGCCTTTGTATCAATGAAAAAATCGCTCAGCTCTTTAAATGTCGTGATCCGCTTTATTGATGAGAATTTTTTAAGAGCCTTTGATTCAGGGAACCGCGCCGCGTAGTCGAACTGGCCGAACTGGATCTCACTCACGATGACGGCGCGAAGGTTTCCTGCCTTCTTGATGTTACTGCTGTTAACCACCCAGCCACGGAGAACTTCGCGGCAGCGAATGCCGTGATAGGTAAACGTGATCCTGATTTTTCCGTTATGAAGTTCAACGCCGGTTGGAAAGTTCATCATGCTTCCTGAATAAATCTATTAATCAGCGGAAAGTTGTACCAGACCAAAGCGCGTTTGCTTTCTCCACCGGGTACCGCGGGTACTCGCTTAAAATGAACCCCTTCAATCCAGCATCCGAGGCGATAAGCTTTTATTTGCCTGTCATCCAGCCCCGTTTTCTCAGTTAGCTTTCCCGCCACCATCCACTCTTCATCGAAAATGATTTGCGCCATGCTTAACTCCATGACGCCGCCACGATACCGCAGCGGTAGATAGTATATTGATTGTCAAAAATCACCGACCAAGCCCAGGGAGGCATTGCAGATGTCTGGCCCTGGTCATTGCCGTGGCCACATAGCTGCGTGGCCTGTTAACAACCTCGACCGTAATTTTTCTCCCTTGGAGCTTGATGGTGTAAAAAGTCTGTTTGTCACTGCGGCCATGCTCGCCATATTTCTCAAGATGACATTTGAGCGCGGCGGCGCATGCTGGTCCGCCGATGCTGTCTCCCTTGCTACGGTTAATCAGACGCACAGGAGCCTTCCTGATGGTTGATAACGCTGTGTGCAAGCCCGGCGGCCATAGCCGGTAATTCGTCATACTGATTGCAATATGCCGGGTTGGAACATAAGCCCTGCAGCGCTGCAATGGTCAGCTGCTGCAGGTAGGTAACAGAAGAAAGCGGAGCGTTTGTTTCAGGTGCTGGTTCGGGCTCTGCTTTCGGCTTTGCAGTAACTGCCGGCGGATCGAGCACGACAGATTTTGGTGGTTCCGGACGTCGGTATTCCACGATCGCATCAAGAGCTATTTTCTGACGAACGCTGATATCGTCAGACCACTGTTCAAGAATCGTAGTAGCAACGTCCTGTACTTCTTCATCACTGAAATCAGGCGACAGACAGAATTCAGTCGTGGTGATATCTGCAATCAGTAACGGGAAAATATGCTCGATGTCTTTACCCGTGGTGGTGATGAGATTTTCGATATCATCCTGGTCACCGATGTTTGTGAGCCCGGACATCAGCTCGTTTAATGCATGGGCAATTTCAATCTCGCGAACACTTAGCGCTGGTGGCACTTCCTGTTTTTCGACTTCATTTGAGGGGGCGGTATTTATCAGTGCATCGACAGAAAAGACGCCTCCTCCCAGGTTCTCCACTTTCGGCTGGTCCGTGGGCTGCTGCACTGGCGCAGAGGTCTGAGCGAATGCCTCATTGAGTTCTTTGTCGAGCTGCGCAGCTTTGGCAGGGCAAACTGCTGGTGGCTGAGTTTCGCCAGGTACAGGCGGTTTGGCTTCATCATGTTCGTTTCCCTCATGGTTGGCGCGAGATTTTGGACGACAAGCCATATCAACCGTTTTCTGATCTGGGTGCGCGTGGTTACATTCAACTAACTCGCGATTGATGTACTCGCGCAATGCGACAGGATCTATCCAAAGTTCTTCCGGAGCTGATTTAATCAAGGCGATGATGGCTGCACGGGAATAATCCAAAATACCGGGGGTACCGCGCAGTTTTTTCCACCATGCAGTAAAGCGGGGATCCTGTTCTGCTTCGGCCATGGCTTTCGCCGGAATCAATAATCTGTTCGGGATCCAGTAAATGTCGATCTCGTCGTACATGCCCAGAATTGCAACAGCAACCTCTATCTTGAGCGTAGAGAGGTTGTGTACCAGATCCGGGCTGCGGTCTGTCTTGTTTCCTCCACCCAGAGTGGAGCCAGTGTCTGTGCGGTTTTCTTCGGTGGCAGTGCTAACAGACTGAGGTCGCTTTTCAATCGGCGTATCGATCCATTTAGCGATCTGCTTTTTGATATCCGGCCACTGTGCAGAATCTTTTGTATTCTCACGTACCCATGCGAGCAGCTGCTCCTGCCGTTCCGGCGCCAGCGCCAGCGCGCGGGTCTCTTTCGCCAGTGCATCTGCCAGTTCTCGGGTAAAACTGCTTGCATCATCGTTAATCAGGTCTACGATCTGGCCGTACTGCGCCGTAGTGATTCCAGGGACCGGGCCGAACAGTGCCAGACATGCTGCGCGGGATGCCTGGTCGAGCCGTGCAACAGTTTTAATTTCTTCCACTGCCTTGTTGTCGTCCCATTCCGTCTTTTCTTCATATTCAGGCTGTGGTGCCGCTGCTGGTTCACCTGTATTCACATTCCAGATAGCCACAGTGTCGAAAAAATCAGGTGAGAACACATCAAGCTCAGGGCACGGCAAACCTTCGCGGTGTTCCCAGATCTTTACTTTGAAGAAATCATCAATGTGTTCTGGGTGTTCTGCTGCCAGCTTGCCGAAAATAACGGCTTCAGCAATTGCTTTTGTGGCAGAGTTTACTGCAGTAGCAAGTGGCTTTAAATCTGGATGTTTTTTCAATGCTTTATCTTTTGGGAAATAAGCACCGCCAAAAACTTTCAATTCAACAGACATAAGGACCTCGATTAATATTTGGAAAATGAATTTGAACGAAATGTTTTGCGAGTAACACGCTTAATATTTTTTAACGCGTTACGTCTTTCTCTTTTTTCATTGCATTGCTCACATAAATAAATCGTGCGCTTAAAGGGGTATATGTCTGTTTTCCTTTCATGCATTTCCGATTTTTTATATTCGTGGCAGCAAACAGCGCAATGACAAATGATGTCATCCATATCAGTTAAGATGTTGGCGTTTGTGATCGTAATAAGACATGCCACAAGCGTTCTGCGCTTCTGCGAAGTTCACAGACAGCAAGCCAATGTGCTTTACAGCGCAAACCGGGCAATGAAACTCACCGAGCACGTAGCCACCGTCAAGCACAACGGTAACAGGGCCTGAGGATGGCAAATGCACCACACCTGAAATGGCACCGTTAATATTAAAAGTGGCAATTTCTTTATTTACGACAGCAATATTTAGTTCAACAGTTGTAACGCTTGCTTTCATTTCGAACTCCATTGTTCAGGGTGTGAAAATTCCTGCCGTTTAAGGCATGGATTTTAAGTTGGTAAAATTAAATTACTTTTAAGCTATTTCGCCATTCCTGATGAGGTTGGCGATGCACAACGAAATTTCTGTATTTCCGTAATACTTTCCATGCGGCATGACATCCGGCAATATCTCGAAGAAATACTGAAGTGACGAGTTTTCCCTGTGCCCAGGCAATTTGTTGTTCCGGAGTTAATTGGGTCTTATCCATATATGAACACTCCACTATGAAACCAGCTTTAAAAAGGGTGGTATATGCATGGACCACGGGAAACGCATATACCACCAAGAACTAAACACAGCCTCATGGTGCGATTGCCCACAACTGGAAGCGCATTCCGCCAGTTAACAAACCGATCCCCATCAGTGAAAAGAGGAATGCGCTTACATGTTGTGGGCGATTCATCTGCCCTGGTCCGGCGGCACCACCTCGCCAGGGCAGATGTAAAGGGCAGTTACGCTGCCAGTCGACTTATTGGTCTGTGCAGGTATTTCAAGTCCTGCATCGAGGGGTTTGCTCTCCGCCCCTGGCTCTCCCCGCTATGCTTTAGCGCGCAACCTGAGAAAACCGCCTTCAAGCCTTTGGCTTACGCCACATTCAAGAAACTGCCTGGACGAACTCGGCAAAGCTCAGTGCTTCTTCACCCTCCGCCAGACTGTTGAAATACTCTTCGTATGCTTTTTCCATCTCGAACCCCTGTTTGCTGCTTTGCTTGGCTAATCACCCTTATCGCCGGGTAGGCGGAACGTTTACTGATTACTGCGTGTTTTGTTGGTCTAAGTTTATAAGCAAATAAACTAATATGTAAAGTTAATAGTAAACAAAAAGGCGTGAAAAATTGGATGTGATTGAATTTGGAGAAAAAAAAGACCGCAACAGGCGGTCTTTAGGGGAGTTAGTCTATTTCGAGGTCTTTTAGCATCTGAAGGATTTCTTGTTTGCTCTTGCCTTTCAGCCTTTCCTTGAGCTCATTGTCTATGGAGTTAACTTGGGCCCTGAGGTTTACCATGTGCTGCTCTTTTTCCCATTCAGCAAGGCTGTCGAAAAGGTCTAGCAATTCTTCATGGCGCGCGTCAAATGGGCGAGGGGATCTTATCTCTTCACCCATAGGTTCTTCATCAAGATAACCAGGAGCCATGCCGTAATCTCGTTCAATACGGCGCGCAGCTCTCTCGCCGGACGACGCTTTGCCGTTGATCAGCTGTGAAAGGTAGCTCTTCTCTTTCTCCGGCAGGGTTCTGTTGGAAAACCATGCCGCTAGGCGCTTACGCCTGATTTCTTTTGTGTCCATGCAGTCATTTTGATTAGTAATTTCTAAACAAGCAAAAACTTGACATTAATGTTTAGTAGTTTATAAACTTACAACTCAACACACAGGAGCAATTATGCAACTCAATGACTTTTTGAAAGACGGTGGGCCAAAGATCCGTAAGGCGCTGGAGCAACACCTTGGGATATCGAAATCTTACCTCTCCCAACTTGCAACGGGGCGGGCTGCTATTTCGCCAAGTCGATGCATCGTTATAGAAACCTTTACTGATGGAAAGGTTTCTCGTTCTGACATGCGTCCAAGCGATTGGGCTGAAATTTGGCCTGATTACAAGCCAAAAAATAACACAACAGCTCAGGAGGATACTGACTGATGGAAATCAAAAAACTGGCATGTGAGCTGGAGTCATGGGCACAGGAAAAGGGCTGGAAGACGGTCACGCAGCTGATAACCCCGCATCACTTCGGTGATCTGCTTCAGCCGCTGGATAACGTAACGGATCCTGAAGAGTACGCCCGCCGGCTGCACAACAACAAGCAGATTATCCAGCGCGCGTTCCGTAACGATACGCCGAATTATCTCAAGCAGGCGCAAGCGCTGAGCTATGCCATCCGCACCGCCATTGATAACGAGCTGGAGCAGAAGGACTGCATGCTCTACCGGGCTGCCAGGGTTAACAAAGAGTGTATCGAAGCCACCAACGCGGTATTCACCGGCAAACCGCAACCGGTAATCAGGCGAGAGACTCTGGAAGCGATCGATGCACTGGCGCAGCTGGCTGGCGTGAAAGTCCAAATAATGAACTGCCATCGCGCGGCTTAACGGTCTGGAGGCAACTATGCGTACTTCTCAGGAATTAGCCAACGCTCTGGCTGAGCGCATGAAAAACTCGATGAAGAACCGGCCCGCTCAGGAGCCGGTAGATCGCCGCGGTGAAATCATTCCAGGGAAGCAATACCGCGATGAACGTGGGCGCATGGTGACAGTTTTACGTGCATCCCAGCTCCGAGTGTCATATCGCCGGGAAGGGAGCACGGGCGTCAGTGAAACAGGGCGCCGTGAATTTATTCTGAAGTTTACCGAGGTGAAAAGTGAGTCTTGATGCCATGCGCTGGGCTAAAAAGGTTAAAACCGGGAGATCGTCTGCAAAGTCGGTACTGACCTGGCTCGCTGACATGTGCGGTTCAGATCTTACCACTTATCCGTCAATAGCCGCGTTGTCTGAGGCTACCGAGCTGGATAAAAAGACAGTCCAGGCAAGCCTGCAGCATCTGATTGCTATGGGGTTCATCCAGGATACTGGGGAGCGCCGTGGACGTACTAAGCAGATTCCTGTGTACAAACTCATTGGAGTGGAAGAAAGCATCATCGATGCCGAACGCACCCAAAAACGGGAACATTACCAAAAACGGGATTGTTCAAAGAATACCGAAAACGGGTCTGTTATTGGAAAGGAACCCAAAAACGGAGCTGTTAAAAACAACCAAACGATCCCGTTTTTTCCATCAAACGATCCCAAAAACGGGATACGGAATCCCCCAGAGGAATCTAAAGATCTAAACCCCACACATAACGCACGAGGGGAACTGGTTGGATCACCGAGTGAACGACCTGTTCCGGAATACCCTGGTCAGGCAGGGACTTTTTTCCCAGCCTCACAGTTGCTGGGGAAATTTCCTATGAGCAAGGAGTGGAAACCATCTGCTGACTTTCGCAGGCAGGCAAACCTCTGGGGTCGCCCCGTCCCTACGAACCTGACTCCCGAAGACTTACGTGCCGCCCATGCCTGCTTTGTTGATTACTGGATCCCTGAGGGCAAGGCATTCAACCAGACGCAGTGGGAGCAAAAATTTGCTCTCCACCTGCAGAACACAAAGCCAACAAAACCGCGAGGTAATTCTCATGCAGGACTGGACCCAAACTCCACAGCTAACGCCGCTGTACAACGAGCGCGTGCAGCACGTGCAGAACAATTACGAGCTCGAGGAGAAGGCGTGGAAATTCTGGGAGCTCATGCTGGAAATTTACTCCACTCGCTGGGAGACCAAAAACGGCTCGGCCCCGTCGGGCCTATGGATTGCGCAGATTGGGAGTTTGACCAGCGCCCAGACGACGAGCGTTTGTAATGCCATGGTTGCGCGCTGTAAAGCGGGAAATTCTTGGCCGCCAGACCTTGCTGAATTCGTAACGCTGGTGGTGGACACCGGTGGTAATGCTCTGGGGCTGAGAACTGCCGACGTGATGGTGGAATACAGGCGCTGGCGTAACGAGTCTTACCGCTATGACAGCTCTGAACAGTTTCCATGGCGCCATCCGGTTTTGTATCAGATTTGCACCGAAATGCGCCGCACCGGTGTAGAGCGGCAAATGACTCAGGGCGAACTGGAAGCACTGGCCGCTATGCAGCTGGCTAAGTGGGAAAAACATGTGGCGGACGGACATCAAATCCCGCCGGTTAGAAAACAAATTGCCGCACCACGCCATGCGCCAGGGCCGACCCCCGCGCAGTTACTTAAAGCGCAGGCAGAGGCAGCCAAATCAAAACGTATGTGAACAGGAGAAAATTTATGGAAACCGTACTTGATGCACTGAAAGCCATGAAAAAAGCGACATATCGCGAGGTTGCTGCCCGTCTGGATATCGAGCCCGTTGAAGCGCTGAACATGCTGCGCGAGCAGAAAGAACAGGGTTTATGTGATTTTTACGATGGGGCATGGTCTCTCGGTACCGTGAAAGAGCAGGCCAAGCAGCCGACCAAACCGCAGGCAGCGGCGCCAGCACATCAGGCTCCCCGCCTGAAAGGTGATGAACCAGCACCGGTTGATGCTGTGGCTATCTGCCAGTTGCTTGGAAAGAGCGGCGCTATGACCACCGCGGCGCTGGCTGCAGCTGTAAATCGTAATGCCCGCGGCATGGTCTCAGTAATGCTGTCTTTTGAGCGCCAGGGCGTGGTTATCAAAAATGGGAAGGGGAAGGGCGTGACATGGTCTCTGCCTGTAGCCGGTGAGGCCGCAGACGTTACAGCCGAAGCTGCGCAGCCAGAAAAAACAACTGCAGAAATTATTGAGACTATCCCGGCATTTGCTTCCCGTCCGGATGACCTGATTATTCCGTCATCCCGTTATATCTCCAGTGAAATCCGCCGGACAAAAGCGAAGCTGTCAAACCTGCAGCGTCTTCAGGGTGCCGTTCGGGAGCTGCGCCGCCATAAGCACCTCTTGGCAGGAATTAGCGATGAGTAGTTTACCTAAGTGTCCGAAATGCGGAATGCCGCCGTCAGTGAGGGTCCGCAGCCGGGGAATGAACTGGGGGTCGGCAGAGGTCCGCTGTTCGAACGGTTGCCCTGGCATCCGCGCGGGATTTTCGTTCCCGCCTAGTGGTGAGGCAGCGGCCCGGCAGTTGCTTCAGGAAAAATGGAAAGAGCTTGTGAGGGGACTCAACGATGCCACGACCAAAAACTCATGAAGAGCGCACTGTGATGATTAACCGGATTATCGAACTGGTGAAAGAGCAGGGCCGCATCACGACGAAGGATATCGTTGCGATGTTCGACCTGCACCGCACAACCGCTGACAAATAACTCCGCACCGTTGTAGAACAGGGCGGCCAAGTTCGTCAGGGTCGTTGCGGCATTTTCCGCGTCCAACGCGCAATCATCGATTTTGACCTGAAACAATTTGAAATAGTTAGGTGGTAGCATAGGCAAGCTTTAAACCCATATCGGAACAGTTATCATCAAAGGCAGGCTAAAAAATGAGCTGTCTGAAATTGCGACAACTTGGCGGGCTAGATGTATTGAAGCTTACCTGATTGAAAGCGACTGAAAGATATAGAAAACCCGGCTAATCGCCGGGTTGAGGGATACGTTTAGAGGGCAAATAGCTCACGCTTCAGGTTGTTGTCCATCAGGTTGTTGAATTGGTATGGCTCCAACTGGCGCTTGATCGCGTTTAGGTTTTGCTCTGCTTCTCTTGCCAGATCTTGACTTTCCTGGATCTGGTTTTCCAACATCTTGTTGAGTATTTCCATTTCCGGCTGCAGATTCTTTGGCATCGGTATCTTCCCCTTTATCATCTGGATCATGGGTAAAATCTACTACTCTTGGTTTCCCATAAGTAGCTATGTCACCATCATGAATTTTATCGCAAAATAATTCGTAGAGCATTTCGGTTAGACCGCTAGGACTCTCTACGCATTTGAATAGTTCCTTCGCTTCTTTACGATCGATCACAAAACCATGTGATGGATAAGAAGCTATCAATTTGACCAATGCACCTTCTTTGAGGCTGTTCGACTTAGCTGTCAGTCGTTGCCCATAGGTGATGGCAATACTCATAGCCCTTTGGTGCTCACCCAACTTGATTGGATCAATCTGAGCAGCCATAGGCGATACAAGAGCTTCAGTAAGTCTAGTCGCAATATCAGCAGACATCTTAGTACTTATCTGATTTTCGTATCTTATCTTAACTAGATGCGAGTTAAACGCTGAAATAGAGCGATCTTTTAGCGCATCCAAAGCTGTCATGATCGCTAAGCCTGAGCTCATCTCCCCAATCTCATCATTTTTTTTGAGCTGTATGTCAAGTGGGCCGAGCTCACCCATGTCTCCAATAACAAGCTTATCGGCAGCTATAGCAATCAATGTGCCAGCACTTTTGCAAGGACCAACCACTAACAAGGTTACCTTATCATAGTTGTGTTGCAATGCTCTGCCTATTCGGTATCCCGCATTAGGGTCCCCACCGTACGTGGCGACGCAGAAGATAACATTTTTTCGAAGGCCGTGTTTAGTTTTTCGTTTCTTTATTCCATTAGTAAGGTCTTGGTAACCATCCCGATGAATATCGCCGGTATAAATATAAACGTCATGATTTTCCATTTTATCTCCTTTTCGGGCTCTCAGGGCTAACGAAAATTCCTATGAACAGGGGGCAAGAAATAAGATATAGGAAATTATCTGAAAAACTGTATGTTTTTTTCAAAATGCTTAACATATCCTGAACATAGATCACTTGAGCATTGGCAACCAGCCTTAATTTTTCCCCATTTACAACCAATGCGTGTGTGAAGGGCATTGAGCAATGAACAACCCACTGTTGCTAACAAACGTTGAGCGTTTTATGATCAGTTAAACTCAACGGTTGAATGCTTTCTGTGTTACTGATAAAAAATTTACCAAAAAGGTTGATTTTTTTTCATGTGACCGCTAACCTTCTCATTATTGCAATGAAGTAACCTACAGGTTATGACCTGTCATCCACACATACTGAGGAATTAACTATGGCACTCACTGAATTCGGTAAGGCCGTCAGAAAAGCGAGGATAGATACTGGTAGCACGCTGTTAACCATGTCTCAGGAGTTGGAAACCACCCCTGCTTTTTTGAGTGGTTTAGAAACCGGCAGTAAAAAAATCCCACAAAAGTGGGTAAAAAAAATTGACTCCTATTTCAGTTCAAAAGGGGTTCAACTTGAAGGTTTAGAAGAGCTTGCAGCTGTTGCTAATGAAGTCGTTCCAATTGATGGGCTTTCACAACAGCAGCAGATGCTTGTGGCTGGATTTGCCAAGTCGCAATTCACACCAGAGCAACTTAAGAGCTTCGCTGAACTGTTACAAAAGATAAACAATAATGAGGTTTAATTATGTATCAGATGAGAGGCAACCGTGTATCCCCTATGCAGGAAGAAGAAATAGCCTATAAGGCGATTAACTTTTGTAACGCATTTGGGATATCGGCCACCAAGCGTAAACGAAAGCGATACGATGACCTTTTCGAAAAACTGTCAAGTTACGGAATCACTCTGAGCGTTATGGACGACAAGCAGTGGGAATCTTTAACCTATGATCTAACCATCGGCCATTGTGACCCTGCGTCTCTAACAATCACAGTACCAAACAAGATTTACGAAAATGCTTGTTTGGGGGAAGAGCATGCTCTTGCGGTAATTTTTCATGAACTTGGACATTTACTACTTGGGCATAAACCAGTGCTTCATTTTTCCAGCAAGGAACCCACTCGTGCAGAAGATGCTGAATGGCAGGCCGATACTTTCGCTGAGATTGTGCTGGAAACCATTGGGGTCCGAACGAGCCAGATGTCTCTCGATTTTTATATGTAAAAAGCCCTGCGCTAACAGGGCTTTTCGGGGCGGAAGTGCGCTAACACATTCCGTAGTGTATGGAGGCAATCCAATAACTACACATACCTTTGACGAGCGAAGTGTAGTTGTTCTCCTGGCCAATTGCAATCTGTATGGGTTTACAGGTATGCAGGGAAAACATTGCTATGGCTATGGGAACCTGTCGCAAATGTGGAAATTCATGCGAAATCATCTTCCGCTACACTGTCTGTGTTGATGGAGTGGTGCGTCATGCAAAGAAGGGAAGACCTTTTCCTATTCCACTTTGCAATTGCTCTTCTAAGAAAGCAGCGTAAAAAATCATAATACAAAACCCGCTTCGGCGGGTTTTTTTATGTCCAATAACTTAAAACTCTTTAACAATTCGTGCTGTTAAGCCGTTGATCAATCTCACTCCTGAGTGTACTGTATAAATATACAGTTAATTATCAGGGGTGGTTATCATGGGTTTTCCATCGCCAGCAGCAGACTACGCAGAGCAGACGCTAACTATCACCAGCCTTTGCGGCTATGACGGCAACTGCCGCACCATCGAAACATCCGCCGGTTACGCGATCATAAACGTCGCCAGAAAGCCGGAAGTGGGTGACACAGTCCTGGTCTCGTTCTGCGGCAGTCTGGACTTTGCAAAAGTCCAGGGCAAAGCGCTGATCACTCAGGATGGAGAAGCTATTGAGGGGGATGCGCTGGATGATGCAAACGTAATGGGAGTGGTAACGCACCTCCTGAATCGAGTGACCGATACTGACAATCGGCCTGTGATTTAAAAGACCTGATCTGATTCCTAAATAGATGCGCGGAATAGTAGATCACTGAAAGGGAACTCAGCCCGGATTGTGCGATCTGATCAATCGCCAAACCAACCAAAACCACCAACCGGACTGAGCGATGCCGATCATAGCACCAA
>Ga0160425_1003032_pt1 | contig 12768 bp, 10 predicted proteins | sample BioMet8_FD_108193 | JGI IMG/M metagenome (GOLD analysis project Ga0160425, IMG submission 108193) | Microbial communities from bioreactor (seeded with sewage sludge) at Lawrence Berkeley National Lab, California, USA - Biofuel... | ecosystem: Engineered > Bioreactor > Anaerobic > Unclassified ...
CGGAGGTGCCGGTCGCGACCTGCCAGCAGATCTACGCCGACCTGCTCGACTACGCCCGCACCCATCCCCTGCCCTAGGGGTCGCCCGCCGGCGGCCAACGGACGACGTCCGTTGGAATCCCATTGTATCCACCCGCTTTTGCCCACAAAAAAAGGGGCTCCTCACGGAGCCCCTTTCGTCTATGTCGTCGCGCAGGCCGGCTACTCGCCGTCGACGAGCAGCGGACTGTCCTCCAAATCTTCCAGGAACTTGTCCGGCTTCTCGGGCTGATTGGGCACCTGGATGTCGCTCTCCATGTAACGGCGATAGCCGGTACCGGCCGGAATGAGGCGACCCACGATGACGTTTTCCTTGAGGCCGTGCAGGTTGTCTTCCTTGCCCATGAGCGAGGCCTCGGTCAGCACCTTGGTGGTTTCCTGGAAGGAAGCCGCCGAGATGAAGGAATCCGTGGACAGCGACGCCTGGGTGATGCCGAGCACCAGCGGTTCGGCCACGGCGGGCTTGAGGCCCTGCTCGACGCAGCGCTGGTTCTCTTCCATGAACTTGCTCTTGTCCACCTGCTCGCCGATCAGGAAGTTGGTCTCACCCGAATCGAGGATGGACACCTTCTTGAGCATCTGGCGGACGATGATCTCAATATGCTTGTCGTTGATGGCCACGCCCTGGAACCGATAGACGTCCTGAATTTCGTCCACCAGGTACTTGGCCAGGAACTTCTCGCCCTTGATCTTGAGGATGTCGTGCAGCTCCGGATAGCCCTCGGTCAGGAGTTCGCCGGCTTCGACGAAATCGCCCTCCTGGACCGTGATGTGCTTGCCGCGCGGGATCAGGTATTCCTTGGGATCGCCGGCTTCGGGCGTCACGATGATCTTGCGCTTGCCCTTGGTTTCCGGACCGAAGGCCACCACGCCGTCGATCTCGGAGCACACGGCCATTTCCTTGGGCTTGCGGACTTCGAAGAGCTCGGCGACGCGCGGCAAGCCACCGACGATATCCTTCGTCTTGGAGGATTCGCGGGGCTTACGGGCGAGGATGTCGCCCTCGAAGACCTCCTGGCCGTCGCGCACCATCAGAATGGCGCCGACCGGCATCTGGAAGGTGGCCAGGGCGGCGCTGGCCGGGCGAGTCTTGGGGTTGCCGTGCTCGTCCACCACGGAGACGGACGGCTTGAACGAGGTGGTCCGGTACTCCATGATGGTCTGAGAGGCCTTTTTCGTGGCGTCGTCCACCTTCTCCTGGTAGGTCTTGCCTTCCACGATGTCGGAGAACTTGATGATACCGGCCACGTCCGTCACGAAGGGTTCGTTGAACGGATCCCATTCGGCCAGGAGCTGGTCCTTTTTGACCTCCTGTCCGGCCACCGCATAGAGTTTGGAACCCGACGGCAGGCTGTAGCGCTCGCGTTCGCGGCCCTGCTCGTCGACCACCGACACCTGCCCGGACTTGCCGAGGATGATGGTGTGGCCCTGGCGGGTGGCGATGGACTTGACCCGGGACAGGGCGATGCGGCCGTTGTGCTGGGCGGTGATGGACGACTGGGCGATTTCCCGGGCCGCCGTACCGCCGATGTGGAAGGTCCGCATGGTCAGCTGGGTGCCCGGCTCGCCGATGGACTGGGCGGCGATGATGCCCACCGTCTCGCCCACGTTGACCAGGTGGCCGCGGGCCAGATCCCGGCCGTAGCACATGGCGCACACGCCGTGCTTGGCCTGGCAGGTCAGCGTGGAGCGGATCATCAGGGAGTTGATGCCCCGTTCCTCGATCAGATCGGCGTAATGTTCGTCGATCAGCGTGTTGGCCGGGATCAGCACCTCGTCGGTCTCGGGGTCGAGGACCTCGAACATGGTCACCCGGCCGAGCGCCCGCTCGTGCACCCGCTGCTTGATGTCGCCGGCCTTGACGTAGTGGCTGAGTTCCAGGCCGTCCACGGTGCCGCAGTCGTGCTCGGTGACGATGACGTCCTGGACGACGTCGACCAGGCGGCGGGTCAGGTACCCCGAGTTGGCCGTCTTCAAGGCCGTATCGGCCAAGCCCTTCCGTGCGCCGTGGGTCGAGTTGAAGTACTGGGTAACCGACAGGCCTTCGCGGAAGTTCGAGGTGATGGGCGTCTCGATGATTTCGCCCGAAGGCTTGGCCATCAGGCCGCGCATGCCGGCCAACTGGCGCATCTGGTCCTGGTTACCGCGCGATCCCGAGTGAATCATCATGAAGATCGGGTTGACCGAGGTATTGCGCTCCTCTTTGCCCGTCTTGGGATCCTTGACGATATCCCAGGAGATTTCCTTCATCATCTCCGAGGCCACGTCGTTGGTGGCCTTGGTCCAGACGTCCACGACCTTGTTGTATTTTTCCGTCCGGGTGATGATGCCTTCGCCGTACTGGACCTCGATGCCGTCCACCTCGGCCTGGGCCTTCTCCAGAATGTGCGCCTTCTGCGTCGGAATGGTCAGGTCCTTGACGCCGATGGAGACGCCGGCCCGGGTGGCGTATTCGTACCCCAGTCCCTTGACGCGGTCGCACAGGAGCACCGTGGCCTTGGTGCCGCGCATCCGGTAGGTGTCACCCACCAGCTTGCCGATGGCACGTTTGGTGAGCACGGTGTTGACCGCCTCGAACGGCACGCCCTCGGGCAACAGCTCGCCCACGATGACGCGGCCGGGCGTGGTCTTGATGCGCTCGCCGTGAATCCGGCAGGTGATGCGGGCGTGCAGGTCGACCACCCCGGCGTCCACGGCGCAGATGACCTCGCCGGGATCGGAGAAGATCTTCCCCTCGCCCCGAGCGAAGCTCCGTTCGACGGTCAGATAGTACAAACCGAGGACCATATCCTGGGAGGGCACGATGATCGGGTTGCCGTTGGCCGGGGACAGGATGTTGTTGGTGGACATCATGAGCACCCGGCACTCGATCTGGGCCTCCATGGACAAGGGCACGTGCACGGCCATCTGGTCGCCGTCGAAGTCGGCGTTGTAGGCCGAGCAGACGAGCGGATGCAGCTGGATGGCCTTGCCTTCGACCAGGATCGGCTCGAAGGCCTGAATGCCCAGGCGATGCAGGGTCGGGGCGCGGTTCAAGAGGATCGGATACTCGCGCACCACGTCTTCCAGGATATCCCAGACCACCAGCTCCTCGCGCTCGACCATCTTCTTGGCCGTCTTGATGGTGGTGGCCAGGCCCTTTTCCTCCAGCTTGGCGTAGATGAAGGGCTTGAAAAGCTCCAGGGCCATCTTCTTGGGCAGGCCGCACTGGTGGAGCTTGAGCTTCGGGCCGACCACGATGACCGAACGGCCCGAGTAGTCCACGCGCTTGCCCAGGAGGTTCTGGCGGAAGCGGCCCTGCTTGCCCTTGATCATGTCGGACAGGGACTTGAGCGGCCGGCCGTTGGTGCCGGTGATGGCCCGGCCCCGGCGGCCGTTGTCGAACAGGGCGTCCACGGCTTCCTGGAGCATCCGCTTCTCGTTGCGGATGATGATGTCCGGGGCCCCGAGCTCGATCAGGCGTTTCAACCGGTTATTGCGGTTGATGACCCGACGGTAGAGATCGTTGAGGTCCGAAGTGGCGAACCGGCCGCCGTCCAGGGGGACCAACGGACGCAGTTCGGGCGGGATGACCGGAATCACTTCCATGATCATCCATTCCGGCTTGTTGCCGGACTCGAGAAAGGCCTCCACGATCTTGAGGCGCTTGATGATCTTCTTTTTCTTGGTCTGCGACTTGGTGGTCATGGACTCTTCGCGCAGCTCGGCCTTGATCTTGGGAAGATCAAGCTCCTCCAGCAGGGAGCGCACGGCCTCGGCGCCCATGCCCACTTCCACGGCATCCTCGCCGCCGTAGTGGTCGATGACCTGCAGGTACTGTTCCTCGGAGATGACCTGGTACTTGTGCAGATTGGTGTCCTTGGGGTCCAGCACGATATAGGAATCGAAGTACAGGACCTTTTCCAGATCGACCATGGTCATGTCGAGCAGGGTGCCGATCTTGGACGGCAGGGTCTTCAAAAACCAGATGTGGGCAACAGGAGCGGCCAGCTCGATATGGCCCATGCGTTCGCGGCGGACCTTGGAGGCGATAACCTCGACGCCGCATTTTTCGCACACGATGCCCCGATGCTTCATGCGCTTGTACTTGCCGCAGTTACATTCGTAATCCTTGACCGGTCCGAAAATCTTGGCGCAGAAAAGTCCGTCGCGTTCGGGCTTGAAGGTCCGGTAGTTGATGGTTTCGGGCTTCTTCACTTCTCCGTACGACCACTCGCGGATCTTCTCCGGCGAGGCTATGGAAATACGGATCGATTTGAGCGTCCGACTGGAGACACTGGTCTGGCCAATGCCACGCATGCTGAACAGTTCGTCCAGTGACATACGGTTACCTCGTATGGCGGGAGGACCTTTCCCGCATCATGCCCCACCGGAGGACCCGGCGGGGCGTTAGCTTCGCAAGTCGTATAAACCAAGGCCGCCAGCGGCACGCGCTACCGCTTCGGGGCGGGAGGGACCTTGGGGAGCTTCTTTTCATCCTGGACGAGGTCCACGTCGAGGCCCAGAGACATCAATTCCTTGACCAGAACATTGAAGGATTCGGGCAATCCCGCCTCCAGGAAGTTGTCACCCTTGACGATCTTTTCGTACATTTTGACGCGTCCGCCAACGTCATCGGACTTGACGGTCAAGAACTCCTGCAACAGGTACGACGCACCGTAGGCCTCCAGGGCCCAGACTTCCATTTCACCGAGCCGCTGGCCGCCGAACTGGGCCTTGCCGCCGAGCGGCTGCTGGGTGACCAGGGAGTAGGGGCCGGTGGACCGGGCGTGGATCTTTTCGTCGACCAAGTGGTGGAGCTTCAGCATGTACATGCAGCCCACGGTGACCGGACGGTGGAAAGCGTCACCGGTGCGGCCGTCGTAGAGGGTGACCTTGCCGTCCTCCGGCAGGCCGGCCAGCTTGAGCCAGCTCCACAATTCGTCCTCGGTGGCGCCGTCGAAGACCGGGGTCTTGGCCACGATGCCCTTGCGCAGCGCCCGCAAGGCGTCGCGCAGCTCGTCATCGCTCATGCCGTCGATCAAGGCGTTGGTCGCCGTCGTGGCGAACACGGCCTTGGCCCGCTCGCGAATGGCATCCATGGGCTTGACCGCGTCGACCATCTCGGCCAACTGCTTGCCGAGCGCCATGCCGGCCCAGCCGAGGTGCGTCTCCATGATCTGGCCGATATTCATTCGGGACGGCACGCCCAGCGGGTTGAGCACGATGTCGACCGGGGTTCCGTCGGCAAAAAACGGCATGTCCTCTTCCGGCAGGATGCAGGACACGACGCCCTTGTTCCCGTGACGGCCGGCCATCTTGTCGCCCACGTTGAGCTTCCGCTTCACGGCCACATAGACCTTGACCATCCGGATGACACCGGGGGCAGATCGTCGCCCTCGGTGACCTTGCCCCGCTTCAGGTCGTAGGCCTCCTTCACGAAATGGACATGACGGTCGTATTCGTCGAGGAGCTCGGCCACGGCCTCGTTGGTCTCCTTGGCAGTGAAGAGCCCGGACAGCTTCTTGACCGGCAGTTCCTGCAACACCTCATAGCGCATCGGATGATTGGCTTCGAGCAGAATCTCGTTTTTCTTCTTGCCCTTGATGGTCTGAAAGACCGTCTTGCCGGACACCACGTCCCAGATGCGCCGCCGCATGTTATCGGCGATGGCGTCGATGTGCTGGGCTTCCCGGGCGTCGAGGCGGGACAGCTCGAAATCCTCGATGGATTTGGTGCGGTCGTCCTTTTCACCGGAACGACGATTGAACACCCGCACGTCGATGACCGTGCCCTCGATTCCGGGCGGCACCTTGAGGGAGGTGTTTTTCACGTCCCGGGCCTTGTCGCCGAAAATGGCCCGCAGCAATTTTTCTTCCGGGGTGAGCTGGGTCTCGCCCTTGGGCGTGATCTTGCCCACCAGGATGTCGTCCGGCACCACCCGAGCGCCCAGGCGGATAACGCCGCAGTCGTCAAGGTCCTTCAGCATCTCCTCGCCGACATTGGGGATATCGCGGGTGATCTCCTCGGGTCCGAGCTTGGTGTCCCGAGCCACCACCTCGAATTCCTCGATGTGCACCGAGGTGAAGGTGTCTTCCTTGACGGTCTTCTCGGAGATGAGGATCGAATCTTCGTAGTTGTAACCACACCAGGGCATGAAGGCCACCAGCAGGTTCTTGCCCAGGGCCAACTCGCCGTCCCGGATGCCCGGGCCGTCGGCCAGGACGTCGGATTTCTTCACCCGCTGCCCGACCCGCACGCGGGGCACCTGGCCGAAGCAGGTGTTCTGGTTGGACTTGTGGTGCTTGAGCAGCTCGTAGGTCTTGGCGCCGCCGGAATCCGGGAACAGGTTGCCGTCGTAACAGACGATGACCCGCTCGGCGTCGGCGTAGTGGACCACGCCGTCGCCCTCGGCCAGCAGGCAGGCACCGGAATCCTTGGCCACCGGACCTTCCATGCCCGTGCCGACCAGGGGCTGCTCACACCGGAGCAGCGGCACGGCCTGGCGCTGCATCTTCGAACCCATCAGGGCGCGGTTGGCGTCGTCGTGTTCGAGGAAGGGAATCAAGGCCGCCGACACGGACACGATCTGGCTCGGCGAGATGTCCATCAGGGTGACCTGCTCGCGCGGCATCATGAGCAGATCGCCGCGCACGCGGGCGCCCACCATGGGATGGACGAACCGGCTGTTCTCGTCCAGCTCGACGTTGGCGCCGGCGATGATCTCGTCGATCTCGCGGGTGGCGTCGAGGTAGACGACCTCGTCGGTCACCTGGCAGTCGCGGACCACCCGGTACGGCGTCTCGATGAAGCCGAAGTCGTTGACCTTGGCATGGGTGGTCAGGGAGACGATCAGACCGATGTTCGGACCTTCAGGGGTTTCGATCGGGCAGATGCGGCCGTAGTGGGAGGTGTGCACGTCGCGCACCTCGAAGCCGGCCCGCTCGCGGGTCAGGCCGCCAGGGCCCAGGGCGGACAGACGCCGCTTATGGGTGACTTCCGACAGCGGGTTGGTCTGGTCCATGAACTGGGACAGCTGGGAGGTGCCGAAGAACTCCTTCAACACCGCCGCCACCGGCTTCGGATTGATGAGGTCGTGCGGCATCAGCGTGGCCACTTCCTGGAGGCTCATGCGCTCCTTGATGGCCCGCTCCATCCGCACCAAGCCGATGCGATACTGGTTTTCCACCAACTCGCCCACCGGACGCACCCGACGGTTGCCCAGGTGGTCGATATCGTCGGCCGGTCCATGGGAATCCTTGAGGAAGGTCAAGTGCTTGACGGCCTTCAGGATGTCCTCGTTGGAAAGCGTCCGGAAGTCCAGCGGCTGATCGATCTTGAGCCGGGCGTTCAGCTTGTAGCGACCGACCGGGGACAGATCGTAGTAATCCGCGTTGCGGAACAAATTCTCGAAGAAGGTCGCCGCGATCTCCGGCGTCGGTGGCGAGGACGGCCGCAGGCGACGGTAGATTTCCACCTGCGCCGAGGTGGTGTCCGTGGTCTTGTCCAGAGCCAGGGTGTCGCGAATGGACGACGAGGCCTCGGTGCCTCGGGTGTGCAGGACCGGGAACTCGGCCACACCGGCGTCCTTGAGCTTGTCGACGGTTTCCGGCGTCAGCTCGTCGCCGGCCTCGGCCAGGACTACGCCCGTGGCCGCGTCAGTCACGTCCTCGGCCAGGAAAAGGCCGGCCAGGGTGGCGGGGTCGACCTCAATCTTGTCGATCCCGGCCTCCATCATGAGGCGCCAGACCCGCTTGGTGACCGGCTTGTCCACCGCCACCAGGACCTTGCCCTCCGCGTCACGCACTTCGGCGTAGGCCTTTTCCTTGCGGTAGAACTCCGACTGCACCTGGCGGAAAACCCGGGGGCCGTCCACGAAGAAATGCTCGATCTCGTAGAAATAGTGGAGGATATCGACCCGGGACATGCCCATGGCCTTGAAGAGGATGGTGGCCGGCATCTTGCGGCGCCGGTCGATGCGCACGTAGAGGATGTCCTTGTGGTCGTAATCGAAATCGAGCCAGGAGCCGCGCATCGGGATCACCCGGCAGGAGTAGAGGACCTTGCGGCTGGTGTGGCTCTTGCCCGAGTCGTGCTCGAAGATGATGCCCGGGGACCGCTGCAACTGGTTGACGATGACGCGCTCGGTGCCGTTGATGATGAACGTGCCCTTGGCGGTCATGAGCGGCACCGTGCCGAAGTAGATGATCTGTTCCTTGATGTCGCGGATGGAACGGTTCTCCGTCTCCTCGTCGACATCGTAGACGACCAGTCGGACCTTGATGCGCAGCGGCGCCTCCAGGGTCAAGCCCTTGGCGATGCACTCCGGCTCGTCATATTTGGGTTCGCCGATTTCATAGCTGACGTATTCCAGCGAGGCGGTGCGATTGAAATCCTCGATGGGAAAGACCGACCGGAATACGCCTTCGAGCCCCGCGTCCTCCCGGCTCGTCGGGGGGACGTCCTTTTGCAGAAACAATTCGTAGGAATCGATCTGCAGGTTGAGCAAATGGGGAATGGTCAGCGTTTTGACGATCTTGCCGAAATTTTTGGTCAGCTGGGCCATTGTGTCCTCTGTTGCAGGGCTGCGACGTTTGGGAAGGATGGCGGGTGACGAATTCACCCCTTCATCGGCCTTGCGGGGCGCGCGGCGCGCCAGGTTTGTTCCGGGCGGGCGGCATCAGGCCACCGCCGCGGAAAAGGAATCATACACCAACGGAGAAAAAGGGAAAAAGAGCGCCCCCGCCCCTGAAAAGAGGGGGCGCTCTTTCGTTGCGACAACGGAAATGCGAGGCGTCTTACTTGATTTCGCAGGAAGCCCCGGCCTCGTCCAGCTGCTTTTTGGCATCCTCTGCGTCCGCCTTGGATACAGCTTCCTTGATGGTGGAGGGCAGCTCGTCAACCTTGGCCTTGGCCTCCTTGAGGCCCAGACCGGTCAGAGCGCGCACCACCTTGATGACGGCGATCTTATTGGAGCCGGCGTTGGTCAGGATGACGTCGAACTCGGTCTTTTCCTCTTCGGCCGGAGCGGCTTCACCGCCGGCCGGAGCGGCAACGGCCATGGCCACCGCCGGAGCGGCGGCGGAGACACCGAACTTCTCCTCCAGTTCCTTGATGAACTGAGAGAGCTCGAGGACAGTCATATTGGCAATGAAATCGACGACTTGCTCTTTGGTGATCTCGGACATGGAATCATTCCTCCTGGGCGATGCTTTGGCGAAAGTCGTTTAGGCGGCTTCCTTTTTTTCCTTGAGGGCCGAAAGCACGTTCAGCATACCGCGAATGATGTTCGCCAGCAGGCTGACGTAATTGGTGGGCACGGCATTCATGGTGCCAAGGGCGCGAGCGAGCAGTTCGGGCTTGCCCGGGAGCTTGGAAAGTTCGGTGACGCCGTCGGCGTCAATGATCTTTCCAGACAGGCTCGCGAGCTTGATGGCGAACTTCTTGCTGCCCTTGGCGTAGTCCACAAGGACCTTGGCCGCGACGACCGGGTCGTCATAGCCGAAGGCCACGGCATTGTTTTCCGTGAGATGATCCTTGAGGGCACTATGAACGCCGTCTTTCACCGCCAGACGGGCCAGGGTATTTTTCACCACTTGGTAATCAATACCCACGGCACGAAGCTTGACGCGCAGTTCCGTCAGCTCTTCCACCGTCATGCCGCGAAAGTCGGTGACCACCGCAATGCCGGCCCGGTCCGCCTTGGCGCGCAGTTTCTCGATAATCTCGTTTTTTTGCGCACGTTGCACGGTACCTACCTCCACATGCGGGTTGGCGGGCCTTTCAAAGAGAGCCAAAGCGCGGTCTCGGCGGGAAATTAAGGGGACCATCCCCACCCGCTGTCTTTGACTCGCCTTTCGGTGCCCGGTTGTATATCAATATACCGTCCCCGGTCGGAGACAAGACTCCGACCGGGGACGGACGTTCACGCGGATGCGGTGGGCCTTACCCTTCCAGCATCTTGCGTACGGACAGGGTATCCACCTTGATGCCAGGGCCCATGGTCGTGGCCAGGGCCATGGTCTGCAGATAGGTGCCCTTGGCTGCGGAAGGCTTCAGGCGCATGACCGCGTTGATCACCGCCCGGAAGTTCTCCAGCAACTTCTCCGGACCGAAGGAGCGCTTGCCCAGGGGCACATGCAGCACGCCGGCCTTGTCCACCTTGAACTCGACCTTACCGGCCTTGAGCTCGTTGATGGCGTGGCCGATGTCGAAGGTGACCGTGCCGGTCTTGGCGTTGGGCATCAGCCCCCGGGGGCCGAGGATCTTACCGATCTTGCCGACCGACGCCATCATGTCCGGGGTGGCCACGGCGCTGTCGAAATCCAGGAAGCCGCCCTTGATCTTCTCGATCAGATCGTCGCCGCCGACGAAATCGGCGCCGGCTTCCCGGGCCTCGGCTTCCTTGTCGCCCTTGCAGAAGGCGACCACGCGAATGGTCTTGCCGAGTCCATTGGGCAGCGAGACGGCGCCTCGCACCATCTGGTCGGAATACTTGGGGTTGACCCCCAGACACATGGCAACGTCAACGGTCTCGTCGAACTTGGCAACGCCCGTCTTGACCGTGAGCGCCATGGCTTCCATAACATCAAATTTTGTCGAGAGGTCGATATCCTTGATCGCCTCGCGATATTTTTTTCCGTGCTTGGCCATTGCGGGAATTCCTCTTGCTTCGTGTCGGTTAGACGATCTCGATGCCCATGCTGCGAGCCGTGCCCGCAATGGTGTGGCAGGCGGCTTCCACGTCCTTGGCCGACATGTCCACAAGCTTGAGCTTGGCGATTTCCTCGATCTGGGCCTTGGTCACCTTGCCGACCTTGGTCTTGTTGGGTTCGCCCGAACCCTTCTCGAGCTTGGCCGCCTTGAGCAGCAGCACCGACGCCGGCGGCGTCTTGGTGACGAAGGTGAACGAACGGTCGGCATAGATGGTGATGAGCGCCGGGATGATGGTGCCCTTCTGCTCCATGGTGCGGGCGTTGAACGCCTTGCAGAACTCCATGATGTTGACGCCATGCTGACCCAGGGCCGGACCGACCGGCGGCGACGGGTTGGCCGCGCCGGCGGGAAGCTGCAATTTGACTTTGGCAACAATCTTCTTGGCCATGTCGGTATCCTTCAGGGAAGGGCGGAGCCCTTAGTTTTTGCTCACCTGCACGAAATCAAGCTCCACCGGGGTCTGACGGCCGAAGATGGAGACGGAGACGCGAAGTTTGCCCTTGTCGTAGTTCACGTCCTCAACCACGCCGTTGAACCCGCCGAAGGGACCGTCGATGACGCGCACTTCGTCACCCCGTTCAAAATTATATTTGGGCCGGGGCTGTTCCTGGCGGCTGACCATGAGGCTCAGGATCTTGTCGGCCTCACTGTCGCGCATAGGGGTCGGCTGGTTCTTGCCGCCGACGAAGCCGGTGACCCGGGGAATGGATTGGACCAGGTGCCACGAATTGTCATTCATGGACATCTTGACCATCACATAGCCCGGATAGAATTTCCGGGTGGAGGTCCGCTTCTCGCCCTTCACCAGCTCGATAACCTTTTCGGTCGGCACGACGACCTGCTCGATGCAGCCTCCGTCCTGACCTGTGCGCATCATCTCCCGGATGGTCTGCTCCACCCGGAGTTCGAACCCCGAGTAGGTGTGCAGGATGTACCATCGGGCCGGAGCGCGTTCTGTGCCAACCTCGCCTTGTTCAACCATGTCTAATCCTGTTTACGAGAGGATAAGAGCGACGACCCTGGACAAAATCATGTCCACGACCCCGAGATACAGGGCCATGACCAGACTGAAGACCAGCACGGCAACACTGGTCCGCACGGTTTCCTGACGGGTGGGCCACGTCACTTTCTTGAGTTCGACCTTGGACTGCTCGAAAAACTCCTTGGCCGTCTCGATGCCAGCCACCAGGGAACCCTTCTGCCCAGATGCCTCACCCTTCCCCGCCGCCTTGGCGGTGGGTTTGGCCGCGGCACCCTTGGCCGGAGCGGGTTTCTCGGCGGTCTGGGCCGCTCGCGTTTTTTCCTTGGTCATGACCTTCTTACGCCTTGTTCGAATATGGCAGGGCAGGAGGGATTCGAACCCCCAGCCCTCGGATTTGGAGTCCGATGCTCTACCGTTAGAGCTACTGCCCTGCAGAGTCCCGGCGCCCTACTTCGCTTCCTTGTGCACCGTATGCTTATGATCGAACGGGCAGTACTTCTTGATCTCGAGGCGACCGGTAGTATTCTTCTTGTTCTTTTCCGTGGCGTAGTTCTTGCGCTTGCACTCGCTACACTGCAACAGGATATTAACTCGCATGATCGTTACTCCACAATTTCCGACACCACGCCGGCGCCGACTGTACGGCCGCCTTCACGAATGGCGAACCGAAGGCCCTTTTCCATGGCGATGGGGGCAATCAACTCCACACCGAAGGTGGCGTTGTCGCCGGGCATGACCATTTCCACACCCTCAGCCAGGGAAACCACACCGGTGATATCCGTGGTCCGGAAGTAGAACTGCGGACGATAGCCGGTGAAAAACGGCGTATGGCGGCCGCCCTCTTCCTTGGTCAGGACGTACACCTCGGCCTTGAACTTCTTGTGCGGGGTGATGGAACCCGGCTTGGCCAACACCTGGCCGCGCTCCACGTCGTCGCGCTTCACGCCGCGCAGCAGCACGCCCACGTTGTCGCCGGCCTGGCCCTGATCCAGCACCTTGCGGAACATCTCGACGCCCGTGCAGGTCGACTTGATGGTGTCGTGGATGCCCACG
>Ga0160425_1003036_pt1 | contig 12766 bp, 7 predicted proteins | sample BioMet8_FD_108193 | JGI IMG/M metagenome (GOLD analysis project Ga0160425, IMG submission 108193) | Microbial communities from bioreactor (seeded with sewage sludge) at Lawrence Berkeley National Lab, California, USA - Biofuel... | ecosystem: Engineered > Bioreactor > Anaerobic > Unclassified ...
AAAAGGACAGGAATAAAAGGACAGGAATAAAAGGACAGGAATAAAAGGACAGGAATAAAAGGACAGGAATAAAAGGACAGGAATAAAAGGACAGGAATAAAAGGACAGGAATAAAAGGACAGGTCAAAGGGATTACAGGGCAATTATAATATACAAGAGATAAGTACAGAGAAAGAAATAAGCTTAAGTATTTATTAAGTTGGTCTCAATGTTAACCTGCAGTATAGAATTTTAGTCCGGCGAAAAACGCTAAGTTAAAAAATAATAACCTTGATTTAAGAAAATAATGTTAGTTCAAAAAAAATAATAACTCTAAAAATAAAAAGTGGAGCCTCAAATCGGTTGCTGCAAAAAGAAAAAGCGGTGGATCATATGAATAGAGCACGTATAATTGCAGAGACGGCAGCCCAGATTTCCAGAGAACTTGATGCTGCCGCAATTATGGTTTCCGGAGAGTTGAGTTTTGAAGGGATCGAAACTGGGGGAATTCCGGTCTACTACATCTCCATGCGTCCTAAAAGCATAATAGACCACCTTGTCTCCACTGGGAAGGATGGAAAAAATCCTGTAAAGGAACTCGGTGACCAGATAAACCGCGAGGCTGCAGGTAACTCTGATCACCTTCAGCAAGCCGCCGCCATAGAATACGTGCTTGGAAAACTGGAAGACGGAATTATTGTAGGCGTGATCGAAACCCGCAGCTCCAGTTCGATTATTGTACATAACCTCGATGAAAATCCCCTTATAAAAGCTATGAAGGAATGTCAGGAAAGGATAAAGCCGGAAGTGATGAGCGCAATCATGAAAATCTCTTTTGATATTGTCCTTACAGGCAGGGAAGGCAAAAAAATAGGAGCTGCCTTCATAATAGGCGATTCCGAAGAGGTTCTGAAACGCTCTCACCAGTTAATACTGAATCCTTACGCAGGTCACGATGAAACTTACCGGAATGTCCTTGACAAGAGAAACTGGGAATCTATAAAGGAATTTTCCCAACTTGACGGGGTTTTTGTTGTAGATGAAAACGGAATAATCCAGGCTGCAGGACGCTACCTTGACGTTGATGCAAAAAATGTGGATATTGATAAAGGACTGGGAGGTAGACACGTTTCGGCAGCCGCAATCAGCAGAGATACGGTTGCGATTGCAGTTACGGTATCCGAGTCGGGCGGGATTATAAGGGTATATAAAGACGCGAAAGAAATAATTTGCATGGAATGCCTGAAGCCTGCGGTAAGATACATCTAATCCTGAAAATCAGAACTTTTTTTACACAGGATTAAACATTTTTAGTTACATCCCTGAGTGTTGAGTTGCTAACTTTTTAAGAGCAAAGGCTTTCAGCAGAACTTGTAAGAAGAAGGGCAGAACATAGGCTCAAATAAAGAAAGTGTATTTCTAAATATTCGGGGAAATAAAGAAATTATATATCTAAATATACGGGAAAATAAAGAAAGTGTATTTCTAAATATGTGGGAAAATAAAGAAAGTATATATCTAAATATACGGGAAAATAAAGAGAGTATAAATATACGGGAAAATAAAAGGAGTATATGTTTAAATATCGGGGAAATAAAGAAAGTGGAGCATTTTCATGAGAAGACAACTTTTTTACATTCCTTTTAGCCTTACATTCCTTCTGCTTCTGATCTTTATTCTGATTTTCGGGCTTAGTTCTCTTTTTTTTGGAATAATTGTTTCCACCTTTACGAAGATCGGCTTCTCTATAGAGGATGCGCTCCTTATCATGTTACTGTCCCTCTTCGGAAGCGGTATCAATATCCCTCTGGCAACCCTCAGATCCGATGCTCCGGTAGTTAGAGATACATATGTCCGTGTTTTTGGCGTATCTTACAGAGTTCCATTTCGGCGTGTGATAAGAAATGAAACGACAATTGCTGTGAATGTAGGAGGAGCAGTTATTCCGATTCTAATTTCAGCTTACCTTCTTATGAAATTCCCTTCGTCTCTCCTGCTTGCAGGAACCGGCATCTTAATAGTTACAATCATAACTCATTCCGTAGCAAAGCCGATCCGCGGCATAGGTATTGCAACCCCGGCGCTGGTCCCGCCCCTTGCAGCTGCCCTAGCTGCGATTTTGCTAACCTCGATAATTCATATCCCGGGTTGTCCAATTGACCAGTGCCGCGTTGTCATTGCTTATACAGGAGGAGTACTCGGAACCCTTATTGGGGCCGATCTTCTTAACCTGGGAAAAATTAAGAATCTTGGAGCTCCGGTTGCCAGCATAGGAGGGGCAGGAACCTTTGACGGAATCTTTCTAAGCGGGTTCATCGCTCTTCTCCTGATATAACAAAGAACCAGTCAACAGATCGGTGAATAGAGATCTTCCAGGTATCAATTAATAGGGATCAGTTAACAGGAATCAATTGAAAGGACTCAATTGAAAGGAATCAGAAGTAGTAAGGCTAAATATGTAAAAGAAAACGAACTGAAAAAAAGGAAGAAAAAAAGGACAAGAAAAAGGAAGAGAAAAAGGAAGAGAACTTAAAAAGACTACTCTTTTTTAATCCTCAATTTTTGAGATAAATCTCTTAATCCCTTCTTTTCATGAAGTACTGACAAAGAGTTATTCCGAAAAATCCTGCAAGCACCTCAAAACCAGGAGCTTTTGCGGAAGTTTCCATTCCGTATTTTTCCTCAGGACTGCTGCTGTTAACATCTTTCAAATCGTCAGCCTTACTCTCGAGAAGAGAAGCAGAGGATGTAGAGGGTGCAGATTCATTCGAAAGAGATTCATTCGAGATATTTTCAGAATTATTGACACCTGAAGAAGCGTTATCCTCTACAGTAACATCGGTTGCTGGATAGATAACATACCCTTCCGGAGAAGTGCTTCCCTTTCCTTCATCCGAGGTCTGGAAATACCAGGAATCGGTAAAGTATTTCTTTTTATCTTTATCAAGGGTCAAAGTGATAGAATTTGAATTTGTGAGGACTATTTCATTTTCAGAAGCTTCTTTTACCTCAAAACCCTGATATTCGTCCCCGTTTTCAATGAGCATAACTTTATCCTTATCGATGAGCCAGGTATACTTAAAGACTGCAAAGGAATCAGTAGCACTTGTGAATATCTTATCTACATAGGTTACAAAGTAGAGCTGGTCTTTCTTATCCCCGAAATCCGCAGTTGCAGTAAAGGTTTTATCAGAAACATTTCCACTTGTGTTTACAATTCCTGACTCAATTTCTTCCCCGTTTTTATCTAGTTCAAACCATACCTTTTCGCCATCAACATCAACCTGGTTAACTACCAGAGAATAATTACTCCCGAGATCCCAGGAATCTCCAGCCTTTAATGTTTTTTTATCGTCAGATTTCTGGTCCATTGCAAGGGTTGCAAGCTGGGTGGAGTCGCTTCCTACGGCAATATACGGTTTTCCAAACCAGGGGAGCTTATAATAGGACATCCCACCAAGCTCCTTAGGAGTTGTATTGGCGTCAAGATCGAGCTCGGAAACAACTCCGTATTTTGAAGAGAAAGGATGGGTAGTATACACAAGTTCTCCTTCACCTATTACATGGTTTCCAGGATGATCTTTTCCAAGTTCATCCTGACCGTCTTTTTCTACATACTGAAGGTGTTCACCCCACCAGTTTTCAGAAGCTACAAAATTCTTATGTTTATTTACAGGATAGTTAAAGCCGCTGAAAGTGGCCGCATTCCAGATAAAACCATCAGATGAGGTTTCATTAGTGTCAAAAGGCAAGCCTCTCAAGGTATAATTTCCAGAGCTGTTAAGCTCTTTTGCCGGATAGATAACATACCCTTCCGGAGAAGTGCTTCCCTTTCCTTCATCTGAGGTCTGGAAATACCAGGAATCGGTAAAGTAGTTCTTTTTATCTTTGTCAAGGTTCAAAGTGATAGAATTTGAATTCGTAAGGACGATTTCGTTTTCAGAAGCTTCTTTTACCTCAAAGCCCTGATATTCGTCCCCATTCTCAATGAGCATCACTTTATCTTTATCGATGAGCCAGGTATACTTAAAGACTGCAAAAGAATCAGTAGCACTTGTGAATACGGAATCTACATAGGTTGTAAAGTAGAGCTGGTCTTTCTTATCTCCGAAATCCGCAGTTGCAGTAAAGGTTTTATCAGAAACATTTCCACTTGTGTTTACAATTCCTGACTCAATTTCTTCCCCGTTTTTATCTAGTTCAAACCATACTTTTTCGCCATCAACATCAACCTGGTTAACTACCAGAGAATAATTACTCCCGAGATCCCAGGAATCTCCAGCCTTTAATGTTTCTTTATCGCCAGATTTCTGGTCTATTACAAGGTTTGTAAGCCGGGTGGAGTCGCCTCCGACGGTAATATACGGTTTTCCAAACCAGGCGAGTTTGTAGTAGAACATCCCACTAAGCTCTTTAGGAGTTGTTTTGGCGTCAAGATCAAGCTCGGAAACAACCTTGTATTTTGAAGAGAAAGGACGGGTAGTATAAACAAGTTCTCCTTCACCTATTACATGGTTTCCAGGATGGCTTTTTCCAAGTTCATCTTTGCCGTCTTTTTCTACATACTGAAGGCGTTCACCAGACCAGTTTTCAGAAGCTACAAAGTTTTTGTGCTGGTTTACAGGATAATTAAAGCCGCCAAAAGTGGTCGCATTCCAGCAGAATCCATCTGATAAGGTTTCGTTTGTGTCGAGGGGAATACCAGAGATAACTGGAGCTTGAGCTGCAAAACCTGCGGGAACAATCAACAAACAAATCGTAATCGGAGCAAGCAGGGAAATCAAAGTCCTCTGAACGTGGGGTCTCATAAGAAATTATCACTCTTCTTTATTTGTTATCATATGTTTTAACATAATATACACGATAATATCAGTATTGGTAATATTTATTTTTTAAAAAGTAACAACAAATAAATCTAAGTAGTTGATAAATTTTACTAATTAATTCATTTCGAAACTCTAAATTGATTTTTCTTAATCTCAAACGCAGCCCTTGGCAATGAGGCTTGTAAACTATCAATTGAGTTTCTTGTCACAGAAATTAGTTCTAAAATATTTGAGAAGAAACGCGTTTTTGGGATGAACTCGTAGATTGGTGTTGTACGAATAGCCCTCAAATTTTCCACAAATTTCGTCAGAAGTTAAAAGATGCCACTCTCAAACAAAGATCCGTGTGAAATTTGTTTTGAAAGCTTCTTCTCTGCCGTTTTATAAATCAACTAATTCTCCTCTATAACAGGTTTATTTAACAACCTTTAAAGGAATACGGAATCCTATTTCCTAGTAATGTTATAAATAACATTGTATTAAGATTTTGTCAGATCTACAGGGGCTGGAAATTTTATAGGTTCAACAGTAGTTGGAGAAATTCAGGGCTCTTATAAACATGAAAAAAACGATGAGAGCACTGGGTCAAAAGAATGTAATAATTAAAACGAGTCTTGAAAATTTAGTTATTGGACACATATTAACTCTAAATCGCGATTTATTGAAGAGAGGCTATCAAATACCATGCTCAATAATTAAATTGCCATAACACTAGATAGCTCGTTTGATTAACTTAACCTGTCACCTTGAAACGAAGCAGAGCTGCAACCCTTTTACAAAAAGTCTTGACCGAAAATCAACCTGTCACCTTGAAACGAAGCAGAGCTGCGATTCCTCCAAGTTTATGAAGCTTTTCTCCGGGCTCAAAGTCTGTACTGAAAACAATAACCTTTCCCTGAGACTGTTCAACTTCCATTAGGAGCTTATCGATATCCTCTCCTTTTTCCCGCCCTTCCCGGAGGGTTTCATCGGCAACAAGCAGAGTTTCGACAGCTCCGTAGTTAAGGGCGTTCTTAACATCGGCAAGGCCGTAGGCAGCTTTGCCGTCCATTGAGATCTCACGGATAAGGTCTTCCATCAGAGCGGATTCACGAGCTATACGGGATTCCTGCATAATACGGTCAACTGCACCTCTGCGCAGAACTTCCTGAAAGCCGGACATTCCTATCATGGAAGTATCTTCAATCAGGGCTTTTGAGGCCATAGCAGGTTCGGTTTCCTGGAAATATTTTATGAAATCCTCTTTAGTAAACCCGGGCCCGGCAATAACTATTGATGCTTCCTCTGGAACGGCATGTCTTAGCTGTTCTACAACTTCTCTGAAAAACTCGTTCCTTAAGCCAGTTTCTCGCTTACCAGAGGACTGCCGGATATGAGAATAGATCTCTATTCCGTAGTGATGCACAAAGCCAATATCGGCATCACCTTCTTCTATCGCCACTATAACGACTTTAGGGCGCTTCGAAGCTTCTTCAGCATCCTGGATACGCTGGAGCTGGTCATTCTTCCAGTGTTCCTTGATGATAGAAAGATTGGTTCCGATCTCGACATTGAGAGTATGATAAGAACCCACATCCATTCCACGCTCTATCATTCCATGAACCCTGAGACGGTTCGCAAACTTGTGAAACTCGATATCGTCAATCCTGATACCAAGCCTGACCTTTACCTTCTCAACCTTTTCAGGGCGGATTTTGTCACTCGCCGAATCGGCTTTCCGTTTGGTAACCGCAAAGACCAGGTCCCCCTTTTCGATTATATATTTTAGGTGCCAGAGGTCATCGAGGGTTTCGGCTGTTACTGCAATCTCCCCTTCCCTTCCCTTAAGGGAACGGTTTGTAACTCTCATGCCTTTTTCACTCCGTGCATTTCAATTTCCTCTTCCATTCCTTCCCCGGTTTTCGTTTCTGTGTCTTCGTTGGCGAGTTTTTCCCTGGATTCGTCTTCAGTTTCCTGTCCGAAGTTTTTTCCGAATTCCTTTTCAAGTTCTTCTTCGTTTTCTTCAGGTCCGTCCTCGACTTCTGGATCCTCATGTTCCTCGCCTTCCCCCTCGATCCGTTCTCCCTTCCTTTTCGGCTTCTGGCTCTTTAAGTCCGATTCTCCGGGCGGGACCATCATAGCGATCTGGTCAGGAGAGGCAATCTGCTTCACAAAACGGGGATCATTGAGTTCGTCGGCATAAATCCTGTAGATCTTTTTAGAGATGTCGTTCTGGTTAAAAGCCCCAGGGACAATTTCGAGGATATAATCCCCATGTTTCCTGACAGCAGAAACAGGTCCGCCTATAACCCTCGTCTCGCCTTTGAGTTCAAGCCCGACTGCAACGCCGAGAGGAATGTCCTTAAAGTAATTGCGCTCCCCACGGATGATAAAAGCTCCTTTTTTCACATATTCTCCTGATTCTGGAGTTTTACTGACCTGCTCGGCTTTAACCCAGTAGCAATCTCCACTGAAATGCCCTGCTTTCCAGAGGCTGGAATAAGAAACAGCAAACTGTGCCGCTTCCTGTAAGGTAGATTCGGGAACCTCTTCCCCGCCGGTCTTGATAACTGTGAGAGGAGCGCCCGGAGTCTGGGTATGGAAGACAAGGTCTCTCTTTTCCAGGTATTTCTTAAAAATATCTTCATTGGTATCTGCATCCCTGCCTCCAACAACAAAGAAGCCATCCGAGGACACAAACCATCTGAACCTGTCATACCAGTGCTTTTTCCTGGACGCCTGGAGCTTCCGTCCTGCCTTTGCAGCCTTTGCCACGGCCTTTTTCTCCATCGCCTTCCTGGTATCTTCGATAGCTTTGAGAGCTCCGTCTTTTTTCTTGCTAAATTTCTTGACCTTTTCATAATACTCCTGGGCATTCTGCGGCACTGTCTTGCGGATGTCAAGACCAATAATCTTCCCGTCAAGGTTCACAGTTACAGTCCCTGTTCTTGGGTCAATATTTGTGATTTTCTGAGCGGCAGGTAAGGTCTTTTTAGCCTGTTTCAGTATGGAGCGGATCTCGTCCCAGGAATACCCCTTTGACCTTGCACCGTTAAGCACAGAAAGAAGCTCTTCGATGCCCTGGTAATTTGCATAGACTGTCTCGGCAAGGGTATTATTTTTCTCGATTTCTTTTTCGAACTTTGTAAGGCTCCCTTCCTGCTGAAGAAGCCGCCGTTCATAAACGCCAAGGGTTTTTTCCTTTTTCTGAGCTGCCTTTACCTCTTCGACCTGCTCAAGCGCCTTTTTTCCAAAAAATTCATCAAGTGCCGTGTTAAAAGAATCAAAATACTCTTTTTCAAATCCGGAATAGCGGATAAGGTCAAAAGGAAGCACATCGAAAGTTTCCAGCTTTCCGTTGATTTCCTTTTTCACATGCTGAGGCTTGAGCTTGGGAGCCTCGCCTTCAATCTCAGCCTCGCCTTCAATCCCGGCTTCGGGTTTAAGTTCAGTTTCGGGTTTAAGTTCGGTTTCTGGTTTAGACTCGATTTCTGATTTAAGTTCAGTTTCTGGCTTAGACTCGATCTCTGATTTAAGTTCAGCCTTGGGTTCAGCTTCTTCGAGTCCTTTGTCTCCGGTTCCTACCCTCAAAAGCGGAGAAAAGAGATCGTGCATTGCATTGCAGAGCCTGGATGCATCTTCTTCAGTTGCTTCCTTTGAAGGCTTCGCTTTGTCAATTCCTGCCCTGGCACAGACTTCTTCTGCCAGAACTCCTCCCAGATTGAACCTTGTGGCAACCGTCCTGACGATATCAGCCGAAGACGTGGAAAACTCCTTCATAAGGTCAGAAACCTTAACCTTCAGAGGACTTATCTGTGCCTCAGGCAGTTCGTAAATTTCTCCACTCCTGAGCCGCCTATCCTTCATGGTTACAGGATTCATAGGCAGAATAATCCTGTTTTCCGAATCAACAATAAGTATGTTCCCTGGGGCGAAAAGTTCTACAATAAGAGTACTGTGGACTCCAGCTCTTTCGATACCGATTTTCACGATCCTGTCAAAGTCATGCTGCTCAACAGATGTAATCCTGCCTCCCATCAGGTATTTTCTAAGCAGCATCGGAAAAGCCTGGGGAAGCGTCGGGCTTGCCCTGAGGTATTTGCTTAGATGAATGCGCTTCCCGGCCTCAATAACCAGGTTGTCCCTGCCCTGGTGAAAAACGTAAAGATTGATGCGAATTTCCTCATTCGTGGGCTGATAGATCTTCCCGATCTTCGCATCAATAATGGATTTGGGACCTGCTGACAGCTCAGCTACAACTGCAGCAACGTCGGCGCTTGACATATCCTGTTTCATGAAGTGGATATAATAGAGGCTTTTGGTATAAGCATTACTGAAGAATTTAGTGAAATTAGATAAAGTGAAGCGGCTCAGCACTCAGGCTCGGCGGCTTCGCACGCTTCGAGCCTTCGATGATTCACCTTAAGAATCAAATAATAGTAGTTTGGGCGTAAGTTGTAAAGGGGTAAAGGGAAAGAAGATTACAATTTTCTCAAAAGGCGAAAGCCCAACCCGAAGTTGCTGCCCCCAGGGTAGTAACCGTCACGGCTTGCTGAACGGCAGTTTCCGACATTATCTCCCCAACCGCCTCCGCGATTTGCCCGAAAGGAGTCATCTTTTCCATCTTCCCAGGCACTACCATCGGAAGGAGCATTTTTGTAGTTTTCATGCCATTTATCTTGTACCCATTCCAAGACATTTCCATGCATATCATAAAGACCCCAGTCATTAGGTTTCTTCTGCCCAAAAGGATGAGTTTTATAATCTGAATTATCAATATACCACGAGTATTCATCAAGCTTTGACTCATCGCTACCAAAAGAATATCTTGTTTGTGTACCTGCTCTGCAGGCATATTCCCACTCAGCTTCTGATGGTAGACGATATTTATCAGCACCTTCCTTTTCATTGATTCTTTTAACAAATTCTTGAACGTCATCCCACGAGACCATCTCAACAGGGCAATCTTCATCCTTGAAGCTTGAAGGATTATTTCCCATAATCTTTTCCCATTGTTTCTGAATAACCGGATATTTACCAAGATAATAAGAATTTTTAATTGTCACCTCATGAACAGGACCTTCGTAATCATCCCTGCCCTCTTCATCAGAAGGAGAACCCATCATGAACTTTCCGGCTGGGACTAATATGAATTCCATACCTGTAGAAGGGCTGGTGAAGGTTTTGGGAATTTCGTGTTTCTTGTGTTCCTCATAAATCTCTATATTTCCAATATTTGGAACTTCAAGTTTCAAGATACTTTGGTCGCTTTCACTATAAAGTACTGGAGTTTTTATACTGAATCCTTTCAGATGCTGTACAGCTACGATATAATTATCTAAAGAGAGCTCCCCCTCCAAAAAATAATTAAGAAGTCTACAGATACCGACTTCGACTTTTTCAAGAGAAGATGGGCTCTCGTAATTTTTCCTTAGAATTGTCAGAGATTCATTAAGTACACGAGGAGGAAATTGGAAAACAAACTCTTCAAGTAGCCTACTTTTTTTCAGTTCATATTCATTTTCTCTAATTTTTAGAGGGTTCTTCCCAATAACAATTCTTTCCTCAAACTTAGTTTTGATTGTAGTAACCTGAGAGTATTTATCGTTACATTTTTTTGAGGCATATTCATACCATTCAAGAATATCTATTAAACCGTCACCACCAATATCGGCATCACCTTTCATTAGTCCCTCAAGTAAAAAATGCGTAAAAATTCCATTTTCAAGTTCCTGAACTTCCTTTGCCAGGTTTGATCCAGTAGTGGCAGAAAGTATGAATGTGCCGGAACCCGATGTCTCAGAAAGAGTTTTTGAGATATCACCTTTTAGGTCAGCAGCCCCACTATGGCAGCAGTCAAGAATTATGACAACTTTTTTACACTTTGAATCCTCAATACAATCTGTTATGAAATTGTAGTGTAATGCAGTAGATCGTAAGTAATCCGTTTCTGCATCCTTGAGAAGTAAATTCAATTCAAATTTCGAATTCAACTTTCCATGCCCTGAAAAATAGATGAGAACCAAATCATCGACAGTCGAGTCTTTTAGTAATAATTTCTCGATCCCTTTTTTTACATTGTATTTCGTTTCATTGATTAAGGGGATAATTTCATCAAATCCTCCAATATCAGGATTAAGGAGGACTGATCTCACATCTTCTGCATCTTTTCTTGCAAAACGCAAATTAGAGAGTTTAGGATCTGAATACTCGTTTATTCCTATCGAGAGCCCAATTTTCCTTTCGACCATGGCACCTACTCTTTGATTTTCTTCTGGTGTTTTTCCATCAATTTGAGGGCTTCTGATTTAGATAAATGTGTCAATTTTATTGTGCTCCCATCCTCATATTTTAGTGTGATTTCTGCCGAATTTCTGAATTCTAACCAGAGCTTAAACACGTCATACATTCTATCGAATGTTTCTAAAGTTATGCCGCTGGCAAGAAGAAGATTAAGTATACTTTCTATGCCCGCCCTTTCACTTATTTCACATTCAGAGGTTAGCGGCTCTATAGAACCCGATATCGAATCCGATATCAAGTTTTTATGGAGCTCAGTATAAAGAATAGAGCATTGTCTTTGCCAGTAATCTGTAGATTCATCAATCTCTGTAGATTCTATAATTATTTGGAAATCAAATATTTCGGGAGCCTCTTCCATCTACCAACAACCTCACAGATTTAAATTTAGAATATCTCTGATTAATATATACTTTACTTTTTAGGTTGATACAAAAAGAGAGGCTAAAGACTGTATTTAAACTACTTATTCCAAGATTTCTCTAGAACCTAGATCACAAAAGCAATGACCCAATGCTTAGAATAAATAGGAATTTATATTTTCCTCAAGAGGCGAAAACCCAGATTGCCGCTGAGGACCCCAGAGAAGTACCTGACACGATTCGCTGAACGGCAAGAGCCGGCATCGCCGTTCCAACTACCACCTCGAAGTACCCGGGCGAAGCCAAATCTATCTTCCCAGGCACTACCATTAGAAGGAGCTCCTTCATAGTTATCATGCCACTTATCTTGAACCCATTCCAAAACATTACCATACATATCATATAAACTCCAAGGATTAGGTTTCTTCTGGCCAACTGGATGAGTTTCACCACCTGAATTTTCACTGTACCACGCATATTCATTAAGCTTTGACTCATCATCACCAAAAGAATACCTTGTTTGTTTACCTGCTCGGCAGGCATATTCCCATTCAGCTTCTGATGGTAAACGATATTTATTAGCGCCTTCCTTTTCATTCAGTTTTTTAACAAATTCTTGAACATTTTCCCACGAAACACTTTCTACAGGTCGATCTTCACCCTTGAAGCTTGAAGGATTATTTCCCATAACTTTCTCCCACTGTTTTTGAGTGACAGGATACTTACCCATATAGAAAGGATTATTAATTGTCACTTCATGGACAGGACCTTCGTCACCATAACTACCCTTTTCACCAGAAGGAGATCCCATCATAAATTCTCCGGCTGGGATAAGTACAAATTCCATACCTGTAGAAGGGCTGGTGAAGGTTTTGGGGATTTTCTGTTTTTTGGATGCCTCTGGGATATCGATAATCTCAGACTTCGAATTCCTTGGATTAAAAATGTTAACTTTTTCCTTTTTATGATGATCTTCAGAACTTACACTTATTCCTTTAAGATGTTGTATGGCTTCGGTGTAATTTTCTGGGGAGATGGCCCCTTCCAGAAACGAAGTAAGTAGACCGTATATAGTTTCATCAACAGGCTCAAGAGTACCTTGAGCATCATAATATTTTCTCAGGACTGTCTGGGATTCATTAAGTATTGGATTCGGAAATTTGTATGTGGTGTATTTATCGAATAAATTTCTCTTCATCAGTATCTCCGAATAATATCTGGCTTTTGCATACGACAAGCTAATATTAATGACAAAAGTAGAATTGTTCCCATATTTTGTTGCGGGGTCACTATCAATGGCTCCCTGCTGATCCATTGACC
>Ga0160425_1003044_pt1 | contig 12742 bp, 8 predicted proteins | sample BioMet8_FD_108193 | JGI IMG/M metagenome (GOLD analysis project Ga0160425, IMG submission 108193) | Microbial communities from bioreactor (seeded with sewage sludge) at Lawrence Berkeley National Lab, California, USA - Biofuel... | ecosystem: Engineered > Bioreactor > Anaerobic > Unclassified ...
TCAATCCAACGAGATACTGATGTCCCCACAAATCTCCCAACGCGAACTGCTTGAGGCCATTCACCACGATGTGCAGCGTCTCCCCGACGCGCCCGTCCGCCGCACCGCCCGGGGCAACTGCCTGGTCGGCCTGCACGCCTCCCGCGTAGGACTCGCCTCCCTGCCCATTTTGCGTGACAGTCCCGAACGCTTGCCAACCGACGCCCTGCCCGCCGTCGGCACCTCGGCCCGCGAACTGGCCGACCGGCTGCTGGAACCGGACAGTCAGGGCACCGTGACGGCCTCCCTGGCCATGGCTGCGGTCAACGCCTTGCTGCCGCCGCCCCCCACCTGCTCCCCGTCCTTCGGCCAGGACTTCCTGACCCGCCGGGGGCGCCACAAAAACGTGGCGGTCATCGGTCATTTTCCCTTCGTGGACGCGGCTCGCGCGGACTTCACCAACTTCTGGGTCCTGGAGCGGCAACCCCAGCCCGGCGATTATGATGCCGCCCTCTCCGGTGAGATCCTCCCGCAAGCCGACCTGGTGGCCGTGACCGGCACCACCCTCCTCAACGGCACCCTGGCCGGCATCCTCAATCTCTGTCGGCCGGACGCCCTGATCATCCTGCTCGGTCCGACCACGCCGTTCGCGCCCAGCCTGTTCGCCTACGGCGTCGACATCCTGGCCGGCTGCGACTGCCAGGACCCCGAAGCGGCCATGACCGGCATTGGACAAAATCATTTTTTCCGTGAATTGGACGGCGCCCGCCAACTGGCCTGGGAAGCCGACTCCCGCCCGGACTGATCCCCCGCCGCCCGTTCGGGCACCCCGTTCTTTGCCGCATCCGTGAAGGCCCCCGGCGACATGCCTCGGGGCCTTTGTGGCGTGTGCAGCACTCAGTCACACGAATATTATAAATTGCATGATAGTAAAACGATCCGCTTAAATCACTGTACCGCAAGAGGATGCACTATGGTGACGCTGGGCCAATGGTTCTTGACACCTGGTGTCCAATAGTCAATACTTCAAAAAAGTGCAATAAATCACGATATTTTTAAAATTCGTGACTGGTGGCATAGAAAGGATACAGAACATTTCAAGCGACTCTCGGAGGAGAGTACGATCTGAAGCTTATGAACGCACCTTTCCATAGCTTCCACATGCGGCTTTTTCAGGATGGCCTTTCCGGACGGCAACCGCCGACACCACCGCCGGCCGAAGTCTTCTCCCTGCCGGACACGGGAGAACCCACGCCGCAGTATCCGGTCGAATCGCTGCTTTCCGAAAAGATCCCCGAACTGGTGGCCCAACCCGAACGGTGGGGACGGGGCGCCGCCATTGCGGTGGCCATTCATGTCCTGGTCATTGCGACCGTCGTGCTCGGCGGCCTCGGCAACATCGCGGCGGAAGAACCGCCGCTGACCGTGCTGGGTGAAATCTCCCTGGGCGGCATGGGCAGTCCGGGCGGATCGGGCGGAAACGGAGAGGCGGGCAGCGGCAGTCCGGCCAAAATCGCCGAAGCGGTCGCCCAGCCGGCGGCCGAACCCGCCGCCGAGGCGGCACAGCCCGAGGAACCGGCAACGCCGGAAAAGGTGGCCGAGGAGGCCAAGAAGCCCGAAGTCGAGCCCCAGCCCATTGTGGACCCCAAGGCGGCCCAAAAGGAAAAGAAGGTCGAGCCGAAGAAGCCGAAGGCCAAGCCCCGGCATAAGTTGGCCCAGAAGCTGCGCTCGCTGGTGGCCCACGATGCCACCGCCGGCCAGGAAAGCGCGCCCAAGGGGCCCATCACGTCCGCGACCGCGCCGGAAAACGGCCTCGGCACGGGAACGGGCACCGGCCAGGGCGACGGCGCCGGCGAAGGCAACGGCAAGGGACTGGGCCATGGCGACGGCCCTCCGGGAATCGGCGGCGGTCCGGGCGGCAGCGGCCGGGGCTACCAGTTCGGCCAGGGGGACGGCCCGCGTTTCCGGCACCGCGCCCTCCCGAAGTATCCGCCCGAAGCGCGGGACCTCAATAAGGATGGCGTCGTCACCCTGCGTCTGACCATCGACCAGTCCGGTCTTCTGCGCGATGTCACGGTGGTGAGGCATTCCGGCCAGGAATTCGTGGAGGAAGCCCTCAAGGCCATCCGCTCCTCGAGCTTTTTCCCGGCCATGCACCAGGGAAAGGCCATCTTGAGCCGCGCCCTGCTCACCATCCGCTTCCACATCAGCTGATCCGCGCGTTGCCCCCCGAACGGGCCGGTTCGGAATGCCGATCCGTTCGGGAGCGAAACGCGGCGACAGTCGTTTCCCCGTCTTGACGAAAACACCGCCCCGGACCACACTGCTGTGCCTTTGCGACCGCACCCAACCGGGAGAGAAGCATGAACCTGCGCGTGCTCGGGTGTTCCGGCTCGGACCTGCCCGGACAACACCTCACCGCCTTTCTGCTGGAATCGAACATCCTGCTCGACGCCGGCTCCGTGACCTCGGCCCTGAACCTGGCCGAACAGTCCCGCATCGAGCATATTTTCGTCACGCATCCGCATCTGGACCATATCAAGGACATTTTGTTCCTGGCCGACAACTTGATTGAGTTCTTCGCCGCCAGCAAACGTCCTCCCCTGCAAATCCACGGACTGCCCCAGGTCCTCGACGCCATTGCCGCCCATCTCTTAAACGACACCATCTGGCCCGATTTTACCGTCATACCCGAGAAATCGCCGGTGCTGACCTACGCGCCCATGACGCCGGGGCAGCCCGTCACCATCGGCGACATCACCGTCACGGCCTGGCCGGTCAACCATGCCCAAGCCGCTTCGGGTTTTATCCTGTGGCAGGGAGACGGCGCGCGCAATCTGGCGTATACCGGCGACACCGGCCCCTGCGACGACTGGTGGCGCTATTGCAACGAACTGCCGTTCCCCCTCAAAAACCTCATCACCGAGGCCTCCTTCCCTTCCGATCTGGAAACGCTGGCCACCGTCTCCAAGCACCTCACCCCCAAAATTCTGCGGTCGGAATTGTCGAAACTCGAGGCCAGGCCGAACATTTACATTTACCACATGAAGGCGCCCTTTTCCCCCACGATCAAGGAGGAACTGGGCCGGGAACTTGCGGGACATGCCTACCAATTGCTGCACGAAAACGAATGCCTTGACCTCTAACCTGCCGGACTATCCGGCGTTCGAAGCCTATTTGAACAGCCTCGGACTCTTCCACATGGAGTTCGGGCTCCAGCGGATGGAAGCGGCCCTGGCCGCCCTGTCGCTGACGACCTTGCCCCACCTGGCCGTCCAGGTGGTCGGCACCAACGGCAAGGGGTCCACCGGGGCCTTTCTGACCGCCCTGCTGGCCGCCCACGGCCTACCGACCGGGCTCTATCTTTCGCCGCACTTCATCAGCGTGCGCGAGCGGATGCTCATGGCCGGCAACCAGCTGGCCGAGGCGGACTGGCTCCAAGCGGCCAACGCCGTGCTGGCCGCCACTGCCCCCTTCGGGGAAAAGGGAAGGCTCACCTATTTCGAGCTGCTGACCGTCATGGCTGCCTGGCTGTTCACCCAGCAAGGGGCCGAAGCCGCCGTCTACGAAGCCGGGCTCGGCGGTGCCGGCGACGCCACCACGGCCCTGTCCCGGGACATCGTCCTGTTCGCCGCCATCGGCATGGACCACGCCGCCGTCATCGGCCCGACCCAGGCCGACATCGCCCTGGACAAGGCCCGGGCCATGCGCCCCGGCATCCAGGCCGTCACCGGCCCCCAGACGCCGGAAGTCATGGAGGTGCTGCAAGACGAGGCCGACCGTCTGGGCGTCCGGCTCCGCAAGGCCGCCAAGCTGGCCGATTACGATCCCGAACGGCGGCGGGTGATCCTGCGCGGACAAAAGCACCTGGTCATCCCGCACGTCAAACTGCGCCTGGCCGGCCCCCACCAGGCCCGCAACGCCCAGCTGGCCCTGGCCGGATTCTCCCTGGCCGCCGAGGCCCTGGGCATCGTGCCGGACCCCGAGGCCGTGCGCCGGGCCCTGGCCGAAACCTTCATCCCCGGCCGACTGCACCTCCTGCGCCTGCCGGGCATGACGGCCAGGCTGCTGCTCGACTGCGCCCACAACCCGCCGGCCCTGACCGCCCTTCACGAGGCCCTGGTCGCCCTCGGCATCCGACCGTCGGCCATGATCTTCACCTGCCTGGCCGACAAGGACCTCGACGCCATCGCGCCCCTGGCCGCCACGCTCACCACCGGCCCGATTTTCGTCCCGGAGCTGCCCGGCAACAGCCGGGCCCGGCCGGCGGCCATGGTGGCCAAGGCCCTGGGCAACCAGGCCACCATCGTCGCCGATCCGGCCGCCGCACTGGCGGCCGTCAAGGATTTTTCAGGTATTGTGCTGGCTTGCGGCTCCATGTACCTGCTTGCCGCCTTGTTCCCGCCTGCCCCCGTCGTATCGGGTCAGGCCAAATAAGAGACACGATTTTTATAAAAAAAGTGTTTTTCAACACCCTGCGAAAAAAATATTTCGCGCCGCTTCGTCGTGCCGCTCCTTCCTGGCGGCACACACCTTGGCATGACCTTATCCAATATATCTTCTTATATTTTTTTGGATTCCCTATGTATTCTCTACCATTTCTCTCATAATTCTTTCGTTTCCGCCATCCTCCCGTCTGCCGGAAAATGCCATAGGATTTCTTATTTCCTGGGTGACATTCGCCTTACTTTTTGGCAAAAGTTACGCTCTCGGTTCTTCATCCCACATACTTCAAGACAGTATGTTGATTTCATAAACCTTTTTACTCTGTGTCAGGATAAAGATCATGCAGCTCCGTTCCATCCAGCTCAAAATTGCCCTTCTGGCCGGAATCTGTCTTCTGGTCACGGCCGGCGCCCTGGTCGGTTATGGCCTCGTTTTCACCCAGAACACCCAGCAGCTTGTCGCCAAACGCGTGGTAGGGCTGATGGAAAAGGAAGCCGAGCGCAACTTGGCCTCCGTGGCCCAGGCCCAGGCGGCCTTTGTCCAAAGCGCCCTCCAGGAAAACCTGGATGCGGCCCGAACCTTGGCCTTCGTATTCGAGGTCCTGCAATCCTCCGAAGCCGCCCGCGCGGCCAAGACAGGGACCGAAAACCCGGTCCGCAACGTCATCAGCGACATCTTATATAACGTCCTGCAAAACAATCCCAAGTTTCTCGGTTCCTACACGGCCTGGGAGCCCAACGCCCTGGACGGTCGGGACGCCGCCTTCTCCGGCAAGACCACGGACGGCTACGATGGCTCCGGCCGCTTCATCCCCTATTGGAACCGGGACGAGCACGGCAAAATCGCCAAGCAGGCCCTGGTCGACTACGAAAACCAGGCCAAATACGACAACGGCATCCGCAAGGGCGGCTGGTACCTGGGGCCGCGGGAATCGGGCAAGGAAAGCGTGCTCGACCCCTTCCCCTACCTCATCCAGGGCAAGCGTGAGTGGCTGACGACCCTGTCGGTGCCCATCAAGAAAAACAACAAATTTCTTGGCGTCGCCGGTACGGACCTGCGGCTCAATTTTCTGCAGGACCTGGCCAAGGAAGTGGACGGCCACCTCTATAACGGCCAGGGCGACGTGCTCATCATCAGCTATGAAGGCATGATCGTCGCCAGCAGCAAGGACCCCAAGACCATCGGCCAGCCCTTGCATGCAATTTTCCCCCAGAGTGCCCAGGCGGTTCTCAAGATCGTCCAGGAAGGCAAGCCGATGGTGGACGTCAGCGCCTCGAGCGGCCTCATGCGGGCCTTCGGCCCGGTCAAGCTCGGCCGGACGGGCAAGCCCTGGTGCGTACTGCTGCGCGTCTCCCCGAAAATCGTCCTGGCCCAGGCCCAGGAGTTGGACGCCGAACTGGCCCAACGGACGCATGACGCCAGCTACTGGCAGGTCGGCGTCGGCCTCGGCGTCACCGTCCTGGCCATCGCCGTCCTGTGGCTGTTCTCCGCCACCCTGGTGAAGCCCCTGCGCCAGGCCGCGGCCTTTGCCGACGGCGTGGCCCATGGCGACTTCTCCCAGACCCTGCATATCCAGCAGCAGGATGAAATCGGCGTCTTGGCCGGCGCGCTGCAAACCATGGTCAGCAATCTCAAGGATATGATCGGCCAGGCCGACGCCAAGAGCCGCGAAGCGGAAGAGGAGGCGGAACACGCCCGGCAGGCCGTGGCCGAGGCCGAAAAGGCCCGCCAGGAAGCCGCCATGGCCCAACGCCAGGGCATGCTGGCCGCCGCCCAGAAGCTCGAGGGCGTGGTCGAGCGCATCACCTCCGCCTCGGAACAGCTCTCCGCCCAGGTGGAGCAGTCCAAGAAGGGCGCGGATCTGCAAAGCCAGCACGCCGGCGAAACCGCGACCTCCATGGAAGAAATGAACGCCACCGTGCTGGAGGTGGCCAAGAACGCCTCCCAGGCGGCCGAAGGTTCCGACGAGGCCAAGAGCAAGGCCCAGGCCGGCGCCGAGGTCGTGCGTCAGGCCGTGGAGGCCATCAACACCGTGCAGCGCCATTCGGAGAACCTCGCGACCCAGATGGACGAACTCGGCAAGCAGGCCCAGGGCATCGGTCAGATCATCAACGTGATCTCCGACATTGCCGACCAGACCAACCTGCTGGCCTTAAACGCCGCCATCGAAGCGGCCCGGGCCGGCGAGGCCGGACGCGGCTTCGCGGTCGTGGCCGACGAAGTTCGCAAGCTGGCCGAAAAGACCATGACCGCCACCAACGAGGTGGGCCAGGCCATCCGGGAAATCCAGGCCGGGGCCAAGGCCAGCATCGACGGCATGGGCAACGCCTCCAAGGCGGTCGACGAGGCCACGAAGCTGGCCGGCGAATCCGGAAAAATGCTGGAGGAAATCGTCTCCATCGTGGAGTCCTCGGCCGACCAGGTGCGTTCCATCGCCACCGCCTCCGAGCAGCAGTCGGCGGCCAGCGAGGAAATCAACCGGGCCGTCGACCGGATCAACCAGATCTCCAACGAGACGGCCGAGGCCATGGGCCAGTCCACCGAAGCCGTGGGCGAGCTGGCCGAACAGGCCCAGGCCCTCCAGGGCCTCATCAACGAACTGAAGGAGGACTAACCGCCTCCCCTACCCGTCGCCGGAGGCGTGTTCCTCCGGCGACGGGAAAAACCGCCGCCCCGGTCGCCCCGCCGACGATTGCTCCCCCCGTCCCTTCCCGCTATGCTGCCTCCCGACCGCCGCTTCCGACGGCTTTCCCTGTCGGGATTCCAGAGGGCCCGGTCCTTTGACCGCCGGAAGCATACACCAGCACACCGGGAATCGCCGTGTCACAGCTCTATCGCCTGCTCCCCGCCATGGACACCGTCCTGGCCGAACTCACCGCCCAACCGACCTTGGCCGCGGCGCCTCGGGCCCTCCTCCGCCAAGCCGTCACCGATTTCCTGGACGGCCTGCGCGCGGACATCCGGGAAGGCCGGCTGACCGATCCGGTCCAGCTCGCCCCCGAGCACATCCGGCCGCTGCTCGTCCGGACCGTGACCGCCGCCGTGCGGCCGCATTTCCGCCGGGTCATCAACGCCACCGGCGTGGTGGTGCACACCAACCTCGGCCGTTCGCGCCTCGCTCCCGAGGCCGTCCGGGCGGTCGCCCTGGCCTGCGAACGCTACGCCAACCTGGAATTCGACCTGGACACGGGGGAACGCGGTACCCGCTACAGTCATGTCGAGGACCTGCTCCGCCGTCTGACCGGCGCCGAGGCGGCGCTTGTGGTCAATAACAACGCCGCCGCCGTGCTCCTCACCCTGGAAAGCCTGGCCAAGGACCGGGAAGTGGTGGTCTCGCGCGGCCAGCTCGTGGAAATCGGCGGTGCCTTCCGCATCCCGGACGTCATGACCAAATCCGGCGCCATCCTGTGCGAGGTCGGAACCACCAACCGCACCCATCCCGCCGACTACGAGGCCGCCGTCACCGATCGGACCGCCGCCCTGCTGCTGGTCCATACCTCCAATTACAAGGTCGTCGGCTTCACCAGCAGCGTGCCGCCGGCGGATGTCGCCGCCATCGCCCACCGCCACGGCCTGCCGGTCATCAACGACCTGGGCAGCGGCAATCTGACCGATTTCACCCGCTACGGCCTGCCCGGCGAACCGACCGTCCAGCAGGCCGTGGCCGACGGGGCCGACATCGTGACCTTAAGCGGCGACAAGGTGCTGGGCGGCCCCCAGGCCGGCATCATCGTCGGCCGGGCCGACCTGATCGACGTCATCCGCAAAAATCCCCTCAACCGGGCCGTGCGCATCGACAAAATGACCCTGGCCGCCCTGGAAGCCACCCTGCGCCTGTACCTCGACCCGGAAACGGCCGTGGCCCGCATCCCCACCCTGGCCATGATCGCCGCCCCGGCCGCAACGCTGCGCCACAAAGCCCTCACGCTGGCCCGGCGGCTCAAAAAGGTCCTGGCCGACCGCTACACCGTGACCGTCGTGCCGGGCGCCTCCCGGGTCGGCGGCGGGGCCTACCCCGAACGCGACCTGCCGACCAGCCTGGTCGCCCTGGCCGCCATCCCCGGCGCCCCCTCGCCCGAGGCCCTGCGTCGGCGGCTCCTGGCCACCGATCCGCCACTGATCGCCCGGATCGAGGGCGAGGCCCTGCTCCTCGATCCGCGCACCCTGGACGAGGACGAACTGTCCCTGGCGGCGGATGTCCTCAAGCAGGCCGTTTCTGCAGATGCGGGGCCCGGTTTCGCGCCCCACCCGGGGCAATGATTCCCCCCGCCCCCCCCGCCGGGGGTTCCCTCAACGCAAGAAGACGATTATTATGAAAAATATTATGCATCGGACAGACCAACGCACCATTCCCTGACGGTAGGTTGATTCCCGAATACCGAATGGCAACTACCTCAAATGTTATCGGGATTCCAAGGGGCAACGCCCTTTGACCGCCGACGGCATCGCCGTCGACGCCCGTGCGCGGTCGTCTCACCAAAGGAGCTTTGCGCATCATGACCGACTCCAACGATACCGAAAAAACACCTTCCTTGGCCATCGAGGCCAAAAGCTGCTGGGAAATCTACGCCGATTCCGCCTCGCGCGAGGCCATGCGCGAGCTGGCCGACCGCTATGTGGCCTTCCTGACCGCCTGCAAGACCGAACGGGAAACCGTCCATTTCGTCCGGAAGGCCCTGACCCAGGCCGGCTTCGTCGAATGCCCGGACGGGACCTTCGACGGTGACGCCGTCTTTCGCGTCATGAAAGACAAGACGGTGTTCGTGGCCCGCAAGGGCAAAAAGCCCCTCCGGGACGGCTTCCGACTGGTCGGCGCCCACTGCGACACCCCGCGTCTGGACCTCAAGCAGCACCCGCTCTACGAGGATTGCGGCGTGGCCCAGCTCAAGACCCATTATTACGGCGGCATCCGCAAGCACCAATGGCTGGCCCGGCCGCTGGCCCTGCACGGCGTGGTGGCGAAAAAGGACGGCACGGTCGTGCCGGTGACCATCGGCGAAGCGGCCGGCGATCCGGTGTTCATGATCCCGGACCTGCTGCCGCATCTGGCCTACAAGCAGGTGGAACAAAAGCTTTCCGACGCCTTCGAGGCGGAAAAGCTCAATATTTTGATCGGCCACAGCCCGGCCGACGCTCCGGCGGACGAGGCGGACACCAAGGACAAGAAAAACGGCAAGGACCTGATCAAGACCAAGGTGCTGGCCCTGCTCCACGAGCGCTACGGCATCGCGGAGGCGGATCTCTACAGCGCCGAGCTGCAGGCCGTTCCGGCCGGCGAGGCCAAGCTCGTCGGCTTGGACAAGGCGCTCGTCGGCGCCTACGGCCAGGACGACCGGGTCTGCGTCTTCACGGCCCTGACCGCCCTGCTGGCCGCGCCCCAGCCCGAGCACACGCAAATCGTGCTCTTCTGGGACAAGGAGGAAATCGGCTCCGAGGGGTCGACCGGCGCAAAATCCCACTTCTTCGAATACAGCCTGGAAGACCTCATCGACGCCTGGGATGTCGGCGCCCGCAAGAGCCGGGTGTTCGCCGCCGGCAAGGCCATGTCCGCCGACGTGCATGCCGCCATGGACCCGGATTACCAAGACCTGCACGAAAAGCTCAATTCGGCCATCCTGGGCTTCGGCCCGGTCTTCTGCAAGTTCACCGGCCACCGCGGCAAGGTCGGCGCCAACGACGCCCATCCCGAATACGTGGCCTGGCTGCGCAACCTGCTCGATACCGCCGGCGTTCCCTGGCAGATGGCGGAACTCGGCCGGGTGGACCTGGGCGGCGGCGGCACGGTGGCCAAGTTCCTGGCCGTCTACGGCATGGACATCATCGACTTCGGTCCGGCCGTGTTAAGCATGCACAGCCCGTTCGAGATCACGAGCGTGGCCGACGTCTATACCGCCATGCTGGCCTACAAGGCCTTCCTGGCCAGCTGACCCTCGCGGTGGCGGGGGGGCAGTTGCCTGCCCCCCCCCCGGCCACCGGCGACAGCGTTTTCTCTCCCTTTCTCGGAGCGCGTATGCCAGTCATCATGGGAACGGCCGGGCACATCGACCACGGCAAGACGGCGCTGGTGAAGGCGCTTTCCGGCATCGACTGCGACCGGCTGGCCGAGGAAAAAAAGCGTGGCATCACCATCGAACTGGGCTTCGCCTTCCTGGACCTGCCCGACGGTTCGCGGCTCGGCATCATCGACGTGCCGGGCCATGAGCGCTTCGTCAAAAACATGGTGGCCGGCGCGGCCGGCATCGATTTCGTCACCCTGGTCATCGCCGCCGACGAGGGCGTCATGCCGCAGACCCGCGAGCACCTGGACATCTGCGCGCTTTTGGGCGTGACCACCGGGTTGGTCGCCCTGACCAAGGTCGATCTGGTGGATGCGGACTGGCTGGCCATGGTCACGGAGGATGTGCGCGCGGCGCTTGCCGGCACCTTTCTGGAGCATGCCCCCATCCTGCCGGTCTCGGCCCATACCGGCCAGGGCTTGCCCGAGCTGCGCCAGGCCTTGGCCGACCTCGCGGCCCGCTACGTGCCCAGGTATCGCTCCGACGTGGCCCGGCTGCCCATCGACCGCGTCTTCACCCTGAAGGGGCACGGCACGGTGGTTACGGGCACGCTCGTGGCCGGAAGCCTTGGTGTCGGCGACGACGTGCGGCTCTATCCCTCTGAAAAAAAATCGAAAATTCGCAGTTTGCAATCCCATGGCCAGCCCGTCGAAACCGCGCTGGCCGGCTGCCGCACGGCCGCCAACCTGGCCAACCTGGACGTGGAGGATGTGGCGCGGGGCGAGGTGCTGGCCCGACCGGGAACGCTGTTCCCCGAGACCTGTTTCGAGGTGGAACTCACCTGCCTGGCCTCATCCCCCCGGCCCATCAAGCACCGCACCGAGGTCCACGTGCACCACGGCACGCGGGAAATCCTGGCCAGGGTCCATCTGCTCGACCGGGACGCCCTGGCCCCGGGACAGACCGCCGTCTGCCAAATCCGTTTCCCCGAGCCCATGGTCGGGATGTGCGGCGACCGGGTCGTCATCCGCTCCGGCGCGCCGCTGCGCACCATTGCCGGCGGCCGGGTGCTCGCGCCCATGGGGCTGCCGGTCAAGCGCTTCGACGCTGCGGGGCTGGCCGCGTTGGCCGCTCTGGCCAAGGCCAGCGGACCGGACCTCGTTCTGGCCCATCTGCGCCGGGCTGAAAGCGCCGGCCTGGGATTCGCCCGACTGCTGGCACTGACGGGCTTCGATTCCAAGACGCTTGACAAGGCGCTATCGCGCCTGTGCGACCATGGTCAGGCGGCCCTGGTCGATCGGGAAGGCCCGGAAGGCCGGCACTACCTGCACGGCGAGACCGCGGCCGCCCTGACGGCGTCGCTGGCGGCCGCCCTGGCCGACTTTCATCGGCGCGAGCCGCTCAAGCGGGGCATTTCCCGGAGCGAACTGGCCTCGGCCTGGGGCAAGGATCTGCCGCCTAAGCTCGTGCATTTCCTGGTAGAACGGCTGGTGCGGGGGGGCGAGCTGGTGGCGGACCAGGACGTGGTGCGACTGCCCGACCATGCGGTTTCCCTGGCGGCCGACCAGACCGCCCTGCGGCAGGCGCTGGTGGCCGCCTACCGGGACGGCGGGCTGACGCCGCCCAATATCAAGGATATCCTGGCGCCGCTGGGGCACACCATGCCGGAGGCCCTGCCCGTCTACAAGGTGCTCGTGGCCGAAGGGGTCCTCGTCAAGGCCCAGGAAAATATGTATTTTTATAGACAGGCTGTAGACGAGCTCATCGAACGGGTGCGCGGCTATTTCGCGGCCGGCAACACCGACATGGGGCCGGCCCAATTCCGGGAACTGACCGGGCTGTCGCGCAAGTTTTTGATCCCGCTGCTCGAATACCTGGACAAGACCAAAATCACCGTCCGCGTCGGCGATAAGCGTCTGTTACGCCAGAAGTAAACGATGCCTCCGGCGGCCAGGGGCATGATGCCCCCGGCCCCCTCGATGGCGGGCGTTGGGGCGGCAACCGAAGACGCTTGCCGCCCCAACGCCCGCAAAGGGTGCGCGCAAACAATCGTTTCCATTTCCCCCCGGAACAGGGGGCCTGGGGGGAATGATTCCCCCCAGCGGGTCCAGGGCAGCGCCCCGGCCGCCGGAGGCATCTTCTATTTCCCACCGCTCCGGTGGGCGCCGTGTCTTGCCAGATAGGTAATAAATTCGCCGGAATAGACGCGCGTTCCCACGTGGGACAGACGGCCCATCAGGGCGGCGTGGATGGTACCGCCGAGGTCGCGCCAGCGTTTGCAGAAGGCGTAGTCCTCGGGCAGGTAATCGAGGGTTTCGGGA
>Ga0160425_1003053_pt1 | contig 12727 bp, 8 predicted proteins | sample BioMet8_FD_108193 | JGI IMG/M metagenome (GOLD analysis project Ga0160425, IMG submission 108193) | Microbial communities from bioreactor (seeded with sewage sludge) at Lawrence Berkeley National Lab, California, USA - Biofuel... | ecosystem: Engineered > Bioreactor > Anaerobic > Unclassified ...
GTTCATCATGGATTATGCCCGGCGGGCCGGACGCGATGACCTCGCGCAGAAAGCGGCGGCGATAGTCAAGAGTACGCTCGCGTTTGCCTGGGATCGGGAAAACGGCGGCATCTTCTACTTCATGGACGCCCTTGACCGGCCCAATCCGGAACTGCAATGGGACATGAAGCTCTGGTGGGTTCATTGCGAAGCCCTCATTGCTTGCCTTATGGCCTATCAGATCACCGACGACCAGGAATTTCTCCGCTGGTTCATGAAAGTTCACGATTGGACCTGGCAGCATTTCCCCGATCCGGAACACGGCGAATGGTTTGCCTATCTCAACCGTCGCGGCGAGCCCACTTCCATGCTCAAAGGGAGCAAATGGAAGTGTTTCTTCCATCTTCCCCGGATGTTGCTGACTGGCGCCAACCTGCTCCAAGAACTGGAGCCATGCCGATAACCTCGGCGTCCACGGTAAGGACATCCGTTCGCTTTTGCCGGCAAAGGCGAACGGATGAGGAAAAGATTTCATCCTATTCCAATGGTACGCTGTTCCTTGCCTGCGCCCGATTATAATATTGAGCGGCGGCCAGCAAACGAAGGCCTCGAACGCGTTATTTTAAGACCGTTTGGTACATCCGCGTCAATGGTTCACGTCGAAACGATTGAGCGTTTTCTGTGCTTGGCGCGTTCACGCGAGAACAGTCCAAGCACAGCAAAGTAGAAAATCGGGATTAGTTGCTGTTCTGCATATGTACTGATGCCGGAAAGATGCCGGTGAACTCTCCCGTACTTTTCACGCTAAGCTTAAACGTAAAAATCGATTAAGCATAGAGATTGCAGATTAAGCTCAAAACAGGGCGACATAAGATACCTAAAATAAGCAGGACCGCTTATCCTTATTCAAAGAGAAATAAAGATGTTGGAACATCTTTATGGCCGAATCAAAGAAAAAGCCGAGAACAATGGAAGCGCCCCGGTACGGATTATTCCGTTTGGCGACAGTGTGACTCAAGGTTGTATGGCGGCTGGTATCATTGATCATACCGGGGTATATCATAATATTTTCAAGCAGAAACTGAAAGAAGCTTATCCCCAATGTACATTCAGTGTGTACAATGCCGACATCAGCGGCGCGTCAGCCGGGGCCAGTTTTCCCCGGCTTGACCGGGATGTGATTCAGCACCGGCCGGATCTGGTTATTCTGGGGTTTTGCCTGAATGATGCCACCGGAGGCTGGGAACAATTGGAGAGCTTCAAGCAGAATATTCGTTTTATTGTTGAGCGGATCAAAACAACAATCCAGGCCGACATTATCATCTTAACGCCCAATTTCATGGCGTCCTATGAAACATCAAGAATCGTCGAAGTTCATCGGAAATACATCGGCGTGATCCTGAAAACCCCAAAAGACGGCATTCTCAAAGAATGTTGCGCCACGTTGAATCGTATTGCCGGTGAATTCAATATTCCGGTTGCAGATATCTATGCCGAATGGGAAGCGATGGCGGCAGCCGGGATTGGCACCACATCATTTCTCATCAATGGGTTGAACCATCCGGATGCCGAAAGACAAAAGTTGATTGCGGAAAAAGTTTTTTCGCTTATTCGAAAAATCTCGATTGCCGTCCCTTCTACGGATTCGTCTGCGCCTTTCGAAACCCCGTTGGTCTGCAACAATGACGGCGGACACAAAAAATAATTTTTTGGTATTTTTTTAAACAAAAATTAAATTTTCATGGAAGCTATATTGCTTTTTTACCCATTGTCTGGTATAATTTAAAACAACGAGAGGTAAAAATTAAGGATTTAACCCATGTTGGATGTGAAAAGCAAATCGGCTGGCTGCAAAGACCGGCTCATTTCTGAAATTGCGATCGGCATCCGACATGAAAACGAACGTTTTCCCAGCGAACGCGAGTTGAGCGAACGTCATCAGGTAAGCCGTTCCACGGTCCGTCTGGCCATCGAAGACCTGATCAATGAAGGGTTGTTGGTTCGGCGCGGCAAAGTAGGTGCGTTTGTCGCCGAAGGCGCTTTGCACCGTGCCGCAGAATTGGCCTACGGAACCGCCGGTACGATGTCGGCCGCCTGGCTGATGACGCCCGGGGAGACCAACAATCCCCTGATGCAGACCGTGTTCAATACCTGTTCCGAATATCTCAACCCCAATATCCGGTTCAATATCCGGTTCGGATTTGCGGGGGCAATGTCCCATCCTGCTCCCGAGCAGAATTCCGCCGTGGTCTGCTGCCGGTTTACCCCGGACCAACTGGGGCAGTTGCAGCAGCTGGTTAAGAATGTTATTGTTCTGAACGTTCGCAACCCGAATGGAAATTATCTGACTCCGGACAACTTTGCCGGCGGGCGGATGATGGCGGAATGCGCGTTGCGTCATGGGCACCGTAAGGTTTGCTGCCTGGCGAATCTGACCGGTGGCGAGGCCAGCGATTTCGGGCAGCGTTATCTGGGCATCAAGGCGGTTTTCGACGAGCATGGGCTGGAACTGGAAACCGCGTTTATGGAACAATTCTACTATATGGATCTGGAAGCCAGCACTCATTATGCTTTGGAAACCGTTTTAACCCGTCGGCCGGATATTTCCATGATCCTGTGTTCCTGCGATCTGGTGGCGTTCGGCGCCATGGCGTCACTGCAGTTGCGCAATCGGCGAATTCCCGACGACATCAGCATCATCGGTTTTGACGACCAGTGTTATTCCCGGTCGCTCGGATCTGGCCTGACGACGGTAAAATATCCGGCGGAAGCCATCGGCATTAAATTGGCCGAATACATCAATGCGGTGGCCGGGGGAGAGACGCCGATACTACAGGAAACCGTCCGTCCGCTGCTGTTGGAACGTGGCAGCGTCCGGAATATATAGATTTAAAAGAACCCAACCAATGGAGAAAGGTGACCATGAAATTAAAACGTACCAAAAGTTTTTCCAACTTCACGCTTATTGAGCTGCTGGTTGTCATTGCTATTATCGCCGTCCTCGCGTCCCTGCTGTTGCCCAGTCTCAATCGTGCCCGCGGCATGGCCAAAAGAATATCTTGTACCAATAATCTGCATCAAATGGGACTGGCGCTGGCCTCCTATGGCGATGACTTCAATAATCGTTATCCTACCGCCAATGACAGCTGTTGGCCGTTCGGTTCATTTACCAATTCATGGTATACCTGGGGTTTCAAAAAGTTATATGATACCGGTTATCTGAAAAATCCCAAAATGTTCTACTGCCCCGCCACTCCCCAGATCACTTATGAATGGGCCAAGCAAAACAGTTGTGATCCGGATTCGGCAACTAGTTTTCTGGCCGGCTATGAATATCTGGGTGACTTTGTCTGTTCCGCGTTTCCCGCTACTAATTACTGGGCGGAAAAACCAACATCCCGTGGAGATCGGGTTTTGGCCATGGACAATGCCTGTCGTTTGATTTCCGGCGGCAGTTTATCCTGGACCAGTCATTCCCCGTCAAAATTCGAGGGCGCCAATCAACTGATGAACCATGGCGGAGTGATTTGGAAAACGTCCAAAGACCTTAACAATATAGGTTCCTATGGCGGCTTTGAGTTCTTCTATTGATAATTGATACCCTCAGCCTTAAAAATATCAAAGTCCGCAGAGGAAAGAAGGGACCGACATTCTGATGAGATTATTAACCATATTGGGCGTTGTATTGTGCTGGACGATGGCAGTGCATGCCACACCGGTCGGCGAATATAAAATTCTGGTCGGGCCGGGGGCTTCTCCCGCCGAAAAGACGGCCGGCAATGAACTGTCGACTTTTTTCGGACAGATTACCGGAAAAAAATTGCCGATCGTCGAAACAACCGTAAACGGGCCGCTGATTAAAGTCGGACAAACCTCGATGTCTCCTGAAATCTTCGGGCTGAAATCGTGGCAGGAGCTGAAGCCGGATGAAATCCTGTTGCGCCGGGTTGGTAATGACATCTATGTGGCCGGTGACCGCCCGCGCGGAACGCTTTATGCCGCGTACGAACTGTTGGAACGTTATTTCGGCGTCCGTTTCTGGACCGCCGAAGTAACCTGGGTCCCCGTCAATGCCGTTGCGGAATTTCCGGCCCGGCTTGATTATCGCTATGCTCCGCCGTTTATGATGCGTTCCGCCGGCTTTGACTTGGCCGGACACTGGGCCGGGGTTCGCAACGACCGTTTTGCGGCCCGGTCCCGGAATAACGGACAGCTCTTTGAACAGATCAAGCCGGAGTGGGGCGGCGGCATCTACTTGATCGGACAGGTGCATACGTTTACGGCCAACTGCGGCATGTTTAACGCGGAAGATATGAAGCGGCATCCGGAATGGTTTGCTTTCAATAACGGCAGACGCTGTCTGGATATCGTTTTGACCCAGCCGTGCCTGACAAACAAGGAATTGCGTAAGGAGTGGGCGCGGCGGGCGATCGCCCGTTTGGATTCGGTGCCGAATCCACAGTTCATTTCTCTGTCGCAGAATGATAACGGACCGATGTGTCGGTGCCCGGAATGTACCCGGTTCGTAAAAGAGCACGGCAATGATTCCGACCTGCTGATCGACGCGATGAACGAGATCGGCGCCATTATTGCCCAGACGTATCCCCATGTTTATGTGGAGACGCTGGCTTACCAAAGTACGGAAGCGCCGCCGAAGACGGTAATTCCGGCGCCGAACATTGCCCCTCGGGTATGCCCGATTTTTCAGCGGATATTCCGTCCGATCCGCGCGAAAATCAATCAGCGCTATGCCGATGCGGTTATCGGCTGGAGCAAAAAATCGAAACAGATGATGGTCTGGTCGTATATCACCAACTACTGGAAATATTATCTGCCGCTGCCGAACTGGAGAGTTATCGGGGATGACTTGCGGTTCTATCGTGACAACGGCGTGATCAGTATTTACGAACAGGGCAGTTACAACAACTGCGGCAGCCTGGCCGATCTCGGCGATCTGCGAACCTGGCTGGTCAGTAAGCTGTTGTGGAATCCGTCGCTGGACGCCAATGCGCTGATCGACGAGTTTCTGAACGGATATTATGGCCAAGCCGCTCCGGCGGTCAGAGAATATATCGATCTGATGCTGAAGTCACTGGATCGCCACCCGGAAGTCGGCGGCTTCTGCGGCATGAGTTCCACTACCGACTGGCTGGATCGTGATATCATGTTCCAGGCTTATCGCTGTATGGACCAGGCATATAACCGTTTCAAGGACGATCCGGTTCTGGGAAATCGGGTCCTGGCGGCATGGGCGCCGATCGGGTTCGCACTGGTGGAACGGATTCCGCTGATGCATAAATCTCCGGTCGACCGGGATACCGTAATCAAACGACTGCAATTGGCCATGTCGCGAACCGGGATAAAAAGTTTGGCCGAGAGCAGCCTGACGCCGGAAAAGTGGCTGGAAACCCTGAACAAGGAATATGATTTTGAGAAGAACGTGACCAATGACGGGGAACCCCCGGCAATCGCTAAAGGGAATAAATGCTTCTACTGGGACTATGAAAAGCATCATACGATCATGCATATGACGGCCACTCACTGTTTTGTAGTCGATGATCCGGCGGCGTCCGGCGGCAAAGGGGTAACGTTCCCCGCAACTAATGTGGAATGGATGCTGGAGCGCCGCGATCTGCCGCTCGGCCGTTATGATATCTACGTGGAAGCCCGGTGTGAAGGAAAAGTTGCAGTACCGGACGGTAATGCTTTTACAGTAGGAGTTTACAGCTTCTCAAAGAATGAAACCAACGGAAAGCATTTCAAGGCCGAGGAATTTGTCGGTAAAAAATATAAACCGGCTGATTTCGGAACTTTCGATTTTACCGGTGACCAGTGTGTCTTTGTCTGTCCGGCAGTTAATTCCCAGGTATCCCGAATATTCATCGACCGGTTGATTCTGGTCAAAGCAAAGAATTAATTACGGCGGACCGGTAAAAATGTTGATACGTACCGATAATTTATGGATGGGACCGGCGGAGATTCTCGCGCCGCCGGCAATTGTGGTGTTCCGTGCGATGTTTTCGTGCGGAAAAGAACAGGAACTGATCTTTGATTTCAGCGCCGATGAACGCTGCGAGCTCTTCCTCGACGGCGAATATCTGGCCGACGGACCGGAGCGCGGCGCTCCGGAACGCTGGTATCGGCAGCATTGTAGTGTTAATCTCACTTCCGGCAACCACTGCTTGACCGCCCGTGTACTGTGTTTCGGGCCGGAACTGACCGCGTTCGCCCAAATGTCGGTCCGGCACGGGTTCTTTTTCCGGGCGCAAAGCACCTTCGCCGGAGAATGGGAGTATCAGATCGTCGCCGGCTGTCGGGTGGAGACGCCGTTCCCCGATTGGGGCGCGTATCCCCGGATTATTATGTCCGGCGGCTGGAACCCGGAAATCCTGTCGGGCCGGGGCGGCGAATGGCGGCCGGTATCGTATTTTGCCGACGAACGCGTGCTGCATGAACCGGAGTTGCCGTCGATGCGACGCGACGAGGTGATCGACTATCGACGGGAAGGGAGCCATATCATTTTTGCCGATTATGTCTGCGTCCGGACGGAATTTGTCTTCTCCGGGACCGGGCGGATCAAAACCCGCTGGATGGAAACGCCGTACCGAACCGCCGAATATGACTTGCACACGCTGACCGGCGAAAAAGGTCGGCGCGACGGGACGTATTGGGTCGGCAATTATGACGAGTGGGAGTTGTCCGGCGGACGTTGTCGAGTCTTTGAACCGTGGATGCATGCCGGACGGCATCTGGAGATCGTTGCCGAAGGCGACTGCCGGGTGGAGTCGATGAAATTTTACCTGACCGGTTTTCCGTATGAGTCGCTCCGTCCGATGCGGTCGTCGCGGCCGGAATTGAACCGGCTGTTGCCGCTGGCCTTTCACTCGCTGGAGATGTGTTCGCATGAAACCTATATGGATTGTCCTTTCTACGAACAATTGATGTATGTCGGCGATGCGAAAATGGAAGCGCTGAGCAGCTATGTGGTCAGTGCTGACGACCGGTTGGCGATCAAGGCGCTGCGGATGCTGTCGCTGTCGCAGTTGGCAAACGGGATGACGGCATCGCGCTATCCCGACCGGACCCGGCAGGATATTCCGGTTTTTGCCCTGACCTGGATCTCGATGCTCTACGATTTTGCCGTTTGGCGCGATGATCCGGAGATCGTCATGGAGCTGCTGCCGACGGCACGGCGGATTATCGGTTATCTGCAACATTGCCTGTGCAATAATCTGCCGGATGTGCCGGGGTGGAAATTTATCGACTGGGTTCCCGGATGGGACTGGGGCGTACCGCCGGGAGACTGTGCTTTCGGCTGGTTTGCGGTAAAAACTTTGCGCGAATGTGCCGCTTTGGAAGACGGTTTCGGCAATCCGGCATTCGCGAAAGAATATCGGATGCAGGCGGAATTGACGGCCGCGGCATTGTTCCGAACTTATTATGATTCCCAACGGAAGATGTATGCCGACGACGCGGGCAAGCGTTTCTTTTCGGAGCAATCGCAGGTGATTGCCTTGCTGGCGGGCGATGAAAAAGCATCTTTACCGTCTGGAGATGCCGGACTGCCGCAGAGCAGCATCTATTTCTCTTATTATTATTTGGAAGCGTGCCGGAAACAGCGGCAGCCGGAATTATTTCACCGCCGGTTGGCGCAATGGTATAATCTGGAGGATCAGGGTTTGAAAACCCTGCCGGAAACGTTCGGGCAGACGCGTTCCGACTGTCATGCCTGGGGCGCGCATGTGTTGTACCACTATTACGCTTCCATTCTGGGAATAAGGCCGACGGGATGGGGCGGCAAGGCTTTTGACCTTTCCCCGTTGGCGGACCGGCTTGATTATGCGGAAGGAACCATGCCGCATCGCGAAGGCGATATTTTTGTCCGACGCGAACGGGTTGAGGATGGATGCCGGATGATCTGGCGTTTTCCGGAAAACATTTCGGTGTCGGTCAAGGGATGCCCGTGTTCGTCGGCCGGGGAACAGGTTGTCCCGGCGACAACTCACAAGGAAGAATTGATCCGGAGAGAATGTCTTTCCCGTTGCTTGCGCGACGTGTCATGACCGAACCGCCGGCGGATTGTGAAGGTTACAGGCCAGCCAGAGGTCATCGGCCGGCAGACCGGAGGAAAATTTCGACATCATGGCGTTGGCAGGAGTGCGCGGAGGTCGGCAAGAAACGCGTCGACGGAGGATTCCTTGACATCCCAGGAACACATCAGTCGAGCCCCGCCGACGCCGATGAACGTGTAGAAATGCCAGCCCAGCGCATGCAGTTTTTCTATGACCGGCGGCGGCAGCGTGACAAAAACGGAATTGGCTTGCCGGGGGAACATAATTTTGACGTCCGGAAGCTTGCGCAACCCCTGTTCCAGGCGTTCCGCCATGGCATTGGCATGCTGGGCGTTGCGCAACCAGGCGCCGGTCTCCAGCAGTCCCAGCCAAGGGGCCGAGAGAAATCTCATTTTCGAGGCCAGCTGCCCGCACTGTTTGCAGCGGGGCGCGAACTCCCGGGACAGTTCCTTGTCGAAGAAAATAATCGCTTCACCGATAGGGAGGCCGTTTTTGGTGCCGCCGAAACACAACACATCCACACCGCATTCCCAGGTGACTTCCCGGGGTTTGAGCCGCGAAAACGCCAGCGCATTGGCCAGCCGGGACCCGTCCATGTGAATTTTCAAATGATGTTGTTTCGCTCGGGCACAGAGTGCCAGCAGTTCTTCCCGGGTATAGACGGTTCCCAGTTCGGTCGCCTGCGTCAGGCTCAGAACGTGCGGGCGGGGATAGTGGATGTCGATTCGGCGGTTGACGATTTCCGTAACGCTGTCGGGGGAAATCTTGCCGTTTTCCCCTTTGGCGAGAAGTAGTTTGGCGCCGTTGGAAAAAAATTCCGGCGCACCGCATTCGTCGGTTTCCACATGTCCGGTTTCATGGCAAATAATACTGTGGTAGGGAGCACAAAGCGTAGCCAGTGCCAGCGAATTGGCGCTGGTACCGTTGAAAACAAAAAAGACATCGCAGTCGGTTTCGAACAAGGTCCGGAAACGATCGCAGGCCGTCCGGGTCCAGAAATCGTCGCCGTAGGAAATTTCATGTTTCTCGTTGGCTTTCAATAGATACTCAATGGCTTCCGGACAAGCCCCGGCATAGTTGTCACTGGCCAATTCCTGTTGGGTATGATTCATAAATGAATTCTCCTTGAATGAAATGGTGCGATATGGCTATTCGGCAGATTACTACATCTTAAAACTCTATATTTTCAATGGAAAGCATAGTGTTTTTTTCCTTGTTTGTTCATTATATTAAACAATGTTCATTATATAACACAAAAAGATAAATGTCAATCGCTCACGGCGGAAAGACCCATCTGTATTTCCTTGGCAGGCTTCTTCGCGCCTCAATTTTGAATTCGTAAAAGCTTGAAGGTCAAACAGGTTTTTTTCCCCGAAAACTCGTTTTGAGCCTTTCCGCGTTCGTCATCTACCGTTTGAAAAAGATAGCGTATGTTGTTAGATCATAATACAATGCAGGTATTTTTTCAGCGATTGAGCGTATCGCGTGAACGAGAAATTTATTGATTGATTTGAGCTTGCTGATTTTCTTTCTGCCGTGTCTGAGGATGAAACTTGGGGTGCGCGTTTTCATTCAACGGACAGATTGCGTTTTCCTGATGGATTTTTAGAAAAAACCAATTTACAGATTTGCTTTTTGGCGATATTATAGTAAAATAAAAAGCGTTTTGTTAATTATGCTGCCCCGTGGTGTAATGGTAGCACAAGTGACTCTGGATCATTTTGTTGAGGTTCAAATCCTTACGGGGCAGCCATTTTTTTGTCTTTTTTTCAGGCCGTCCGATCAATCGATTGCAATTCCCATTCCTCGGAAGATCAATGCGCTATGCGTCTTTTTCCAGACTCAACAGCCAGCGCTTCCAGAGCAGGCCGGGGCCGAACCCGCCCAATGAACCGTCGGCGGCAATAACCCGATGACAGGGAATGGCGATCGGAAACGGGTTGACATGCATCGCGCTTCCCACCGCCCGGACTGCCCGGGGACTGCCCGCCATCATCGCCAGTTGGGCATAACTGACGGTATGCCCTCGTGGCACACGGTCATGAAGCGTCAACAGCACTTGACGGCGAAACGGCGTCAAGTGTTCCAAGGCAAAACCGTCCAGCGGCATCACGGTAAGTTCGCCATAGAGCAGCGAGGTCAGCAAGGCCAGGTGAAGCCGGGCGGGCGGCGGCAACGGTCCAGTCTGGCCGGCGGCCGCGTAATCCGGATTGATCCGGATGCTTTGCAACTGGAAAACCGGAACCGTTTGCCACTCGAACAGCAAAGGCACACCGGCGATATTCCGAAAATATTTCAGGGCTTTCATGATGGTCACTCCGGAACAATTTCGTTTGACTATAACACCTTTTACCCGCATAGTAAATCGGATCGGATGTTAATTTGGAGAAATGTTTCATACTATGTTGGAATGGGTCAGAATTAGAAATCTGGCGCTGATTGCCGGTGCCGATATCGAATTCGGAACGGGCTTCAATGTCATTACCGGCGAAACCGGTGCCGGGAAATCGGTATTGCTGGGAACCGTCTCGCTGTTATTGGGCGAACGGGCGGATAAAAGCGCCATCCGGGCCGGCGAAGAACGTTGCGAACTGGCCGCCGGCATCGGACTCCCTCCCTATCTGCCGGAAGAATTTTATCGACTGCTGGACGAGGCTGGAGTGCCGGTCGACCGGCAACATCCGGAATTGCAACTGCGGCGGGTCATCACCGCCACTCGAAATCGCAATTTTATCAACGACACGCCCGTCACGCTGGAAACGCTGAAGGCGGCCGGCGATTATCTGATCGACGTTCACGGCGCCAACGAACATCAGTCGCTGCTCCAGCCAGTCACCCAGCTGGATTTGCTCGACCGCTTCGGTCATCATGAAGAATTGCGTGCCCGGTGCGCCGCCGCTTACGACGGGCTGCGGGAACTGGAACAACGCCGGGACGCAGCGTTGGCCGGATTGCCTGGCGCTGCCGAAGCCGAACAGCTGCGGATTACGACGGAAGAAATCGGCAAGGTCAACCCCCAGCCCGGCGAAGACCGGGAGATCGGCGAAAAATACAACGTCTGTGCCAATGCCCGCCAGATTCTGGAACTGACCGGCGGCGCCGTCAATCAACTGACGGAAGGCGAGGCCGGGACCGTGGCCGAAGCCGTGGCCGCGATTCATCGGACGCTGACCGAGTTGCAACGGATCGATGCCGATGGCGCCGACGCCTTGCTGTCCAGTTGCGACCAGATCGGTGATCTGGTGCGGGAACTGTCCGGCGATATCGAACGTTATGCCGCGCGGATCACGATCAACGAGGAAGAATTGCAGCAACTGGAAAACCGGTTGGCCGACCTCCATCGACTGAAACGCCGTTACGGTCCCGCCTATGAGGATATTTTTACGCATTGGCAGGCGGCGGCGGACCGTTTGCATCTCTACGAGCACGCGGCGGAAACTCGCAAGGAACTGGATGCGGAAGCCGTGCGACTTCACGCCGAACTGCGGGACGCGGCGGCGGCGCTGTCTGAGGCCCGCAAACAGGCGGCGGAAACGCTGGCCCGACAGATCACCGACAAGTTGCAGCATTTAGGCTTTTTACGCAGTGCCATGCGGATCGATCTGCTCCCGCTGGACGCTCCCGGACGTCATGGCGGCGAACGGGTGGAATTCATGTTTTCCGCCAACCCGGGACAGCCGTTGCAACCGTTGCGTGAAATCGCCAGCAGCGGCGAAATTTCCCGGGTGATGCTGGCGGCCAAAACCGTGCTGGCGGAAGCGGATGCAATTCCGATTCTGGTGTTCGACGAAATCGACGTCAACATCGGCGGCGAAACGGCCGTGAAGGTCGGGGAAGAACTGCGGGCGCTGGCCGGACGCCGCCAAATTCTGTGTATTTCCCACTTGCCGCAGGTGGCGGCGCAGGGCGATTGGCATTTTCAGGTGAGCAAGTCGGTTACGGGAGACGTTACCACGACCAAGATCGTTCTGCTCGATACCGTGGGGCGGAAACGGGAGCTCGGCCGAATGCTGGGCGGCGGAGCAGCGGCGTTGACTCATGCTGCGGAACTCCTGAAAAGTCAAAACGGCAAATCGACCGGATCCAAACGGGTTTCCGAAGCAGCAATCCCAAAGTCCTAAGATTTTTTCACCACTATTTCATCTCCGGAGATGTTGCGACGGGAAACAATCTTATTGCTTCTCCGTATCTATACGATTGTCCCAGGCAAAAATGTCCTTTGCCGTATTTTTTTCGATAAAAATACCTGGTGTTTTCTGCAACGGAGACTCAACCCATTGGTTGCCGGTAACGAATAGATCCGATGCGTAGGCGGTTCCCAACGACCCGCGATAGGGCAACTCATTTCGATTGCGGATCGTGTTGTTGATAAAATTGTTGCGGAAAATTACCCGGCGGGCGGAACAGACAAATTTGAAAAACTAAATGCACACCCTTCCCAACCCTCAAGTGCATTTAGACTGACAAAAACAGGAGGTGCATTAAATCTGACAAACCAAAGTATTCTCCCCGCGCAAGAGTTATGCATAGGGCGCGCCTCGACGAGAATGGGTCCCTCAACTCGTCGGAGTCGAGGCGCGAACTGTGTGTAACTCGGGTGCATTGCCGAAAAACGATGATAGCTTTCCGGTAAACAATTTGAGCAAAATATCGGGTGTGCGTTTAGTGTGTCCGAA
>Ga0160425_1003055_pt1 | contig 12719 bp, 13 predicted proteins | sample BioMet8_FD_108193 | JGI IMG/M metagenome (GOLD analysis project Ga0160425, IMG submission 108193) | Microbial communities from bioreactor (seeded with sewage sludge) at Lawrence Berkeley National Lab, California, USA - Biofuel... | ecosystem: Engineered > Bioreactor > Anaerobic > Unclassified ...
CAAATCTCCCGGATTAGGTAATAGGGTATATTTATACCCTAATTCCATAAACCGCGAAAATTCTTTACGATTTGCATATCCCCATACGGTATCTCCCTTAACATTGTCTATGGATATTGTCTTGGTTATTTTATGTATCTCTTCCTTACCGCCTATGGTAAACCGAAAATAAACCTCCGACTTCTTCGAAAATAATTGATCCAGCGGATTGTTTTTCCCCTGAAACCCCTGAGACTTACCCGTCCCTATAAATGCAATGTTTATTAAAATTAATAATATAAACGTAATTCTTCTTCTCATTTCTCTGCTACTTTAAGCCATTAATTATTGATTCTATTTGATTATATGTTTGTTTTCCTACTTTTACAATGGGTAATCGTAAATTGTTTTGAGCTAAGCCTACAATTTCGAGAGCTGCTTTAATGCCTGAAGGGCTACCATCTGCAAAAATTGCTTCTATAAAGGGTAAAAGTTTTAGATGAATCTCGCGAGCTTTCTGAAAATTTCCTTTTAAACAAAGCTGAACCATTTCCGAAAATTCTTTTGGATATAAATGAGCCACAACAGAAATAACACCATTAGCGCCACAAGACATTAACGGGAGAGTGAGTGCATCATCTCCGGAAATGACTAAGAAATCCTTCGGGCGGTTTCTGATTATATTCATAATCTGAAGCATATTTCCGGATGCTTCTTTTATACCAATAATATTTTTATGTTCGTTCGCTAAAGTAATAACTGTTTCGGCAGATATGTTTACGCTCGTTCGGCCAGGAACATTATACAAAATCAAAGGAACGGGAGCAATACTTGCTATCGTTTTATAATGAAGATATAAACCACGTTGTTGCGGTTTATTATAATAAGGAGTAACTGATAATATTGCATCTATACCATCAAAAGAAGTAGATTTTATTTGATTTACAACTTCCTGAGTATTATTACCCCCCATTCCCAGCACAATTGGCACCCGCCGGTTAACTGTTTCTAAAATAAAATCTATAACCGCAGTTTTTTCATCCCACGACATCGTTGCAGCTTCGCCCGTTGTACCCAAAACTACAAAATAATTCACATTATTTTGTAATAAATGTTCAATAATTTTACCAAGGGAAGAAAAATCGATGGTACCCTGTTTATGAAATGGCGTTATTAAAGCAACGCCAGTTCCCGTAAATTTTTGCCACATTGTATTAATTGTTTAATGAGTTTAAATAATATAAAATTTGATGTATATAATCTCTTAAATCAGTTGTTTCGTTATTTTTAAACATGAGATCATAATAATCGGAATTATCAGAATCAAATAACCCAATTTTAAATCCAGATTGGGATAAACCTGAAATATATTGGAGGGTAAAATTATTTTCAAGACTAAAATCAACAAGAATATCAAAGGGTTCGCTAATAAATGGTTCAACAAACTTTGATGTCGGCTTCCCATACCAGTTATAATTAGCCTTTGTAATTAAATCGCAGGAGAGTTTTTGAATAAAGTAATGAGGTATCCGTTTGCTATTAAAGAATCCTATTGATTGTACTTTTTTGTTTTCATCCTGCCATTTCTTTATATATTCATTTACAATTTTATATTCTTCTTCATCTGAAAATGAATAGAGTACCCCAATATTTTTCGCATCAGTAAAATTAATAATCCGACGCTTTCTAATAGATTTATTGTTTAACAATTCTTTTTGAAAGAAGTAATTGCCTACCCTTTTCTTAAGTTTGGAAAATAATCTCACGGTTTTATAATTTGTTGTCATTTAAAACTATGCAATAATAAACTTCATGCAATTACTATTATTGTTAAAAATGTAAAATTAAAATTTATTGTCGTATCAAAAACTACAAAGAAGAATTAATTTAAATTATTTGATGTAGCACTGAAGAATTTCGCCAATATAAATATGATGAAAATCGTTTGTTGGGTAGATTTCATGCGGAATCATTCTATCAATGAAATGATTGTTTTTTAAAACATCAGAATACATCTTTCGACATTCTATAATTAGCTTCGATTGTTTGTATGCTATGCAATTGTTTTTGGTGTAAAATGGCAGTAATCCTGTGGATTCGATTTTGTTAACATTTTTTCCTGAATTACTCCCACAATAGTTTAGTATCTCCCGATGCGTTTCCTCAAAAAAACAAAGCGAAAAAAGATCGTTTTTCTCCACAAATTGAAAAGTATAACGCTGCGGGCGAATAAAACATATTGCAATTTTCTTATTCCACAAAACACCAAAACCGCCCCAACTTGCCGTCATTGTATTGAAATTATTGAGGTTGCCTGCAGTTATTAACATCCAGTCAAGATCAAGTAACTTAAATGGATTTTCAGAAATTTCTTCTGGTTGAATTTCTTTGAATATATTTTCCATAAGTATTATTTTTGTCGAATAAAGAAATGATGATTTAACAAACAAAAATATTAATAATTTTGAAAATAACTTTTTTAGGAACAGGAACTTCTCAGGGAGTACCTGTTATTGCTTGTGAATGTAAAGTTTGTCAATCACATGACTCAAGGGATAAACGGTTAAGATCTTCAATTTTAGTTGAATATGAAAATGCAACGTTTATTGTTGATACTGGACCTGATTTCCGTGAACAAATGTTGCGAGCGCAGGTTAAGCGTTTGGATGCCATTTTAATTACACATGCCCATAAAGATCACATTGGTGGTTTGGATGACGTTCGGGCATTTAATTATAAACAACGGACATCCATAGATGTATATTCAAGAAGCGATGTTCAGGAATCAATTAAACGTGAATTTTCATATGCTTTTGCCAAAAATCGTTATCCTGGTGTGCCCAAAATTACTTTGCACACTATTGAAAATACCCCTTTTTTAATAAATAAAATTCCAATCATCCCAATTGACGTGTTGCATTATCGTATCCATGTTTTTGGATACCGTTTTGGTGATTTTACGTACATTACAGATGCCAACTACATATCGGATGATGAAAAGGAAAAAATAATGGGCACAAAAGTATTGGTAATTAATGCCCTACGAAAAGAAAAACACATTTCGCATTTTACATTAAATGAAGCCATTGAAATCATTTCGGAAATCAAACCACAACAAGCCTATCTGACTCATATTAGCCATTTAATGGGTTTGCATCAAGATGTTGAAAAGGAATTACCGGCTAACATAAATTTAGCTTATGATGGATTAACCATTAATGTATAAAAAGCAATTTGAATAAGAAGTTTTTATTCCAAGAGCTGTTGTTTCGTTTTTTGTTTATTTTTATAAACTTTTTATTCTGCATTTAATAATTCGATTTTCCGATAACTTCTCATGAAACGAAAAATTTTCAACTATTTTTTTGTCACACAATTTTTAATTTTAATAACTTGTTTTACTGTTTATTCTCAAAATTATTACCACGGCAATAAATGCAGAGTTATCGTATTCGAATTAAATGATAAAATTGATTTTGCTGCTTTAAAAAATATTGAAACACTATTTACGTATGCTCAGATTCAAAATGCAGATATTATCCTTTTGGATATTAATGCTAATGGTGATTTAACAAAAACATCTGATTCGATAAGCAACCTTATCCTTCAGTCAAAAATTCCGGTATATGCCTTCATCAATGATCAAGCAGTTTCGGCTGGTGCTGTTATTGCGTTATCTTGTAAAAGATTATACATGAAACCCTATGCTCAGATAGGCGGGAACTTTATGATTGATCGGAACAAAAGAAAATCATCAATTAAATTTCAATTATATCAAGATTACCTATCAACAGCAAATGGCAAATTTCAAAAGCAAAATTCATCATCAGCTATGCCAATACTGTTATCATCATCAGAAGCCTATGCTAATCATTTAAGCGAAGGATGTGCAAATAATATTCCACAAGTTCTTGAGTTAGCTGGCATAAATAATTATAAAATCATTAAGCAGCATACCAGCCTATTTAACCAAATTATTGGATTTTTGACAAACCCGGTAGTTTGTGGAATTTTAATAATAATTATTGTTGGTGGATTATACTTCGAAATGGAATCTCCGGAATTCGGGTTTCCCCTTTTTGCTTCAATTATTTCAGCTTCCATCTATTTTACTTCATTATACATAGAAGGTTCTGCGTCTTATTGGGAAATATTTGTTTTTATTGGGGGTATTATTTTATTAAGCCTTGAAGTTTTTGCAAACCCCGGGTTTGGTATTTCAGGGATTGCAGGCATCATTCTTATAGGTTTGGGGTTCTTTTTATGTTTACTGAACAATCATTTCTATGATTTCTCAAGCATATCGCATTATCTTATTTTTCAATCGTTAACTGTCGTTATTTGCTCAATGATATTTTCGGTGATTGGCTCTTTTTATTTAAGTAAAAAAATACATACGTATCCAAATTTATTGAAATATTTTTCTTTTAAAATTATTCAAAAACGGAATAATTTATCATCTAAAGAGCCATTAAATCTTTTGATAGGAAAAAGTGGGATAGCATATACAAAATTGTATCCTACCGGAAAAATTATTATCGGAAAAGAAATTTATGAAGCAACATCGGAAGTTCCTGTTATTGAAAAAAATGAAAAAATTCTCGTTACAAAAATAGAAACTTCTCAGCTTTATGTTAAGAAATTATAAATTTGCATTTCTATTTTGAAGATAATTTATCCCGTTTCCGATTTAGTATAATTATACCGTCCTAAATGAATATTTTATCTTTTCAATATCATATTTCAGGTTATCAATATCTTCGTAAACATAAAGTAAAGAAAAAGGCAACATAAAAGTATTTTTTTCGTTTCTTATTCTATGATAAAGGGTATAAACATACATAAATCCTATGGCAGTCTTAATGTATTAAAAGGCATTAATATTGAAATACATGAAGGAGAGGTTGTATCAATTGTTGGAGCTTCGGGAGCCGGAAAATCTACCTTGCTTCATCTTTTGGGTACGCTTGATAAAGTTGATTCTGGTAGTATAGAAATTAATAATGAACAGGTGAATAATTTCACTGATAAAAAGTTATCGGATTTTAGAAACCATAATATTGGTTTTATATTCCAGTTTCATCATTTATTGCCGGAATTTACAGCAATTGAAAATGTTTGTATTCCAGCTTTTATTGCAAAAAAATCAAAAAAAGAAGCCGAAGCCCGGGCTCTCGAACTTATTGATTTTTTAGGCTTATCAGATCGCATCCATCATAAGCCGGCACAACTTTCGGGTGGTGAACAACAACGTCTGGCCGTAGCACGGGCATTAATAAATTCGCCCAAGGTAATTTTGGCTGATGAACCCTCGGGTAACCTTGATTCTGAAAATGCAAGGGAACTTCACAAGCTCTTTTTCTCGCTACGGGATAAATTTAACCAAACCTTTTTAATAGTTACTCACAACGAGGAACTCGCTCATATGGCGGACAGAAAGTTAACCATCAAAGACGGCATTATCATAAACTAAGAATTTGCAAATCATCGGAACATGACTCTAAAAATTAAAACTACAGGATTTTTTATTTTGCTTCAACTTGCATTTCTGAATACATGGGCGCAGGACATTGCCATGAACAACAATCAGGAGCAATATCGCTTGTTCGAAGCCTCCATCGTGAAAGCAGAAGAATTTCTGAAAGCAAAAGATTATAAAAATGCCAAGATCGAATATAAAAATGCGCTTAAAATACGCCCGGAGGCTATTTATCCAAAAGATAAAATTGAGCAAATCAACAAGCTGTTTGATGATCCCGAAGATGAAAAAGCTTTTAACCAAGCCATAGAAAACGGCAACAATTATTTGTCGGCTAATGATCCCGATAAAGCTAAAGCTGAATTTGAAAAGGCATTATCTTTAAAACCTGACGATAAATATTCCAGAAGCAAAATCAGAGAATTAAAAGTGATTATTGCTAATCAGCAGGATATTAAAAAACTTTTCGATAAAGCCATTTCGGAAGCCGACAATTTATACAAAAACGGAGACCTGACCCCGGCTTTACAAAAATACCGTCATGCGGATTCCCTGCTGCCCAATCAGGAGTATCCCCAGACACAAATTTCCGCCATTGAAAAAACTTTTGCCGATAAAAAAGCCATTCAGGACAAATACGACAATGCCATAACCGAAGCCGACAATTTTTATATTGCAAAAAATTTCGAAAAGGCCAAGTCTCAATATCTACTGGCATCCAAGCTTAAACCCGGAGAACATTACCCCATTAACATGATTGAGCAGATCAATTCTAAAGGAAATTCAACAGAAACCGAGACCGAAACCATCCCCACTCCCACCCCGGATATTGTCGCTCAAAAAACCGAAGAGGTAAACCCTGCGCCCAAAGATTCTGTTACCCAAACTCCGACTCTGCTGGCCGATAATACCGTAGCAAAGACAGAAACAAAAACTGAAACGAAAACGGACGTAAAATCAGAAGAAAAGGCAAAAAACAAAACAGAAGACAATACGGAGAGAAATCCGGAAGTCAATGAATTGCTGCAAACCCAAAAACAAAAAACTTCCAACAAGCTGGATAATCTGAAATCTGCCTTCGAAACTTCCAAGGATTTGCTGAAAAAGGATATTAAAAATACCAAAAAGAAATTAAAAGAAACTTCGCTGGCTGACAATAAAACGGAAGTCAAAAAAGACAGCCTGACAAAAAAAGAGGAAGTCAAATCCCCTGAAGCAAAAAAACCGGCTAAAGAAAAAACAACCAAAACTCTGGATACCCTTGCCAGTAAACCAGCCGGAAATCCGGTAAAAGAAATAAAAAAAGAACCGGTGATTGAAAAACCAAGCCTGACTCCGGAGCAAATTCAAAACCAGGAAAATTATAAAAAATCTATTGCCGAAGGCGACAGACTTCTTGCCTCCAAATCCTACGATATGGCTCTTGAATCCTACAAAAATGCGCTTCATCTCCTGCCCAACGAGAGCTATCCCAATGAAAAGATAAACGAAATCATCGGTTTATTTACGGCTCACATCGCCGCTACACTTAACGAAGCCAATACCAAAATCGCTGCAAATACAGAGAAAAAGTTTAATTTCCCGGCCGCCGACCTTAAAAACAAGAAAAACAATTACCTTTTGTTAAAAGCCAAAGTACTTGGAAATAAATCTCCCAAAATATTTATAAACTATGGTAAAGACGCACAAAAGAATGGCGGCATTGTGCTGAAAAACATAACAGATGCCAATTTATCCTTCTACCTTATCCGCATCAGTAGCCAGGATTTATGGATTCGCCTCGACAATTCATGGATAGGCCTGTATCCGGCAGGCGGAGATATCGAAGTAGAAACGATGCAAATTTGTAATCCCGAATAGAAATCAGAAAATTACGATAAATAATGGAACAATATTTTAAAAAGTTTAGAACAAATATTATTGGGATTGATCAGGAATTTGAATCTCCTTACGGAAAACAAAAGATAATATATGCCGACTGGGTAGCCAGCGGACGTTTATATAAACCCATCGAAAATAAACTGGCAAAGACTTTTGGTCCCTTTGTCGGAAACACCCATACCGAAACCAGCGAGACGGGGACATTAATGACCAAGGCATATCATTATGCCCATGAAATCATCAAAGAGCATGTCAATGCAGGCTCAAACGATGTCATTATTACCGCCGGCTTTGGAATGACCGGAGTCATCAGCAAGTTTCAGCGGATATTGGGACTAAAGACATGTGGTATTCTGCGCGATAAAAAATGTCTTCAGCAATCCGAACGGCCCGTCGTATTTCTGACACATATGGAACACCATTCCAACCAGACTTCCTGGTATGAAACCGTAGCCGAAGTAGTGGTGCTGACTCCCGATGAAAACTTATTAGTCGATCCCCGGGAACTCGAAGCCCAGCTTCGTAAGTATTCCGACCGCAAACTGAAAATCGGATCCTTCTCAGCCTGCTCCAATGTAACAGGAATTGAAACGCCCTATCACCAGTTAGCCAAAATCATACACCAGCATGGTGGGTTATGTTTTGTGGATTTTGCCGCCTCGGCTCCCTATGTCAACATCGACATGCACCCCGGCGATCCTATGGAAAAATTAGATGCCATTTTCTTTTCCCCCCATAAATTCTTGGGAGGCCCCGGAACATCGGGCGTCCTTATTTTTGATTCGTCCATGTATAAACCATTTGCCCCCGATCAACCCGGAGGGGGAACCGTGGACTGGACCAACCCCTGGGGCGAATATAAATACGTGGATAATATTGAACTGCGCGAAGACGGAGGAACTCCCGGTTTCCTCCAGGCAATAAAGTCAGCCTTATGCATTAAACTCAAGGAAAATATCGGCGTAGATAAAATGCGCGAAAGAGAAGACGAACTGTTGGAAATAGCCTTTAAAGAACTTCCAAAAGTTCCTAATATACACATCCTTGCCGATAATGTAAAGAAACGTCTGGGTATTTTGTCGTTTTATATCGACGACATCCATTACAACCTTATCGTAAAATTGCTGAATGATCATTTCGGGATACAGGTACGCGGAGGATGCGCCTGTGCCGGAACCTACGGGCATTTTTTATTAAATGTATCTCACGAACAATCGAATCATATCACCCAACAGATTAACCGGGGCGATTTCTCGGAAAAACCTGGCTGGGTTCGCTTGTCGCTCCACCCTACCCTGACCAACAACGAATTGTACTACATCGTTGATGCTATCCGGACAGTATCCGAAAAACATAAGGAATGGGAAAAAGATTACGTTTACAACAAACACACCAATGAATTCCGCAATATCAATGAAGCAGAAGACAAAACATCATTGATAAAGCCCTGGTTTAAAATATAGCCGGTGCAGAAGGCTAACCTGCTGAAGATACCAAATGCCGGCAACATCTGATACATGAACCCTATGACCAGTAACAACAAACTTATACTGATCAAAGTCTTCCATACCCTGATATGGATATTTTACAATGTTGTTATTTTCTACTTGTTATATGCTGTAATTGCCAACAGAATCAACAAATGGGTCTGGATATGCAACGGGCTTGTCGTCTTTGAAGGAATAGTGTTAGCCATCAATAAGCTCAAATGTCCGCTGACTTTGGTTGCCGAGAATTATTCAGAATCAAGAAAGGACAACTTTGACATCTATCTTCCCAACTGGTTAGCAAAATATAATAAAATTATTTACACCAGCATTTTTGTGTTGACCAACCTCCTGCTATTTTATAAATTATCCGGCAGATAAAAAATATCCGGCAAAGCCCTCATACGGGTATCCTGTATAGTGATGAGATTCTTTCCTTCGGTCGGAATGAGATATTGTATGGTTGAGAGATTTCTCCCTTCTAACAAAAACAACAAGTTTTTCTTTAAACAAGCCTTATCCGGTTTTTCATTGAACTGGAATACACGGGTACTCGACACCGCTATGTTACGAGCGGAATTGCAAATTTCGCTCAACCTAGGAAGAGCCGATTCAACCCGCCACTTCATGTTAGGCACTTCGTGCAAATGAAAGGCCTTTTTATTACCCACACAGTATTTTATTTATCATCGTCAAAATTTAAGAGAGAGAAGAGGGCTTTTCCTAAATCTTTTATTGTGTCGAGATAATAAATAAAAATTCCAATTGTAATTGTATTTGAAATTATATTTAGAGCAGAGACTCCAATCCAATCAGATATTATTTTACTTGATTTCAGCAAAAGAATAAAAAATGAAATAGCAATTAAAATAAGTTGAACTGAAAGGCTACGTTTTAATTCATTACTCGTTTTCTCAAATTTTTGGCCAGTATTTATATTTATTTCTTTTAGTTTACCTGCAATCAAAGAACCACTTGCAATATTAATTGCCAATAATGTTGTCAATAAAGCAATAAAATTTTCGGTAAATTTATTTATAAAATCGCTTTCTAATTTATTCGCAAAAAAGCAAATAAAAAAGGCTATCACTAAATAGGTTACTGATTTATAAAACTCATTCATTACTAAGTAGGTTTTTAAGTCCACTAACATATTGATTAATCATTTCTGCCGGAGCGTCTACTTCTAAAGAATCGAATTCATAACTTTTAACTTTATTATCAGTAGATTCCCAACGCTTTAATCCCTTAATTTTAATTTTTACAGGACCCGCTCCTTCAGCAGATGTTTTAACAAGACTATTTAATTCAGTATTATCTTCCACTAAATTATCTAATATATTGTCATCTACTGCTAAAAATTCAATTTTAGTTTTTCCACTATTTAAAGCTTTGCTCGCTTCTTTGAGCTCATCAGATAGAAATTTATTTACTCTTGGAAGATTAGGATACTCAAATTCAAACCTTAATCCTTCAACTTGATCAGGATATTTATCGAGCAATTCCCAAAATTCTTTTTCTTCATATTTTGGATGAATCTTTATTCGAAAGTTGAATTTTGCCAATTCTCGTTCAAATGCTTTTTCAATTATTCTTGCAACGGTAAAGCTTGTTCCAAAAGAAGTCCTGTCAGATTCAATAAGTAAATACTGAGTTTCTTGAGTATTATAAATTCCAACCAGACAGCTTGGTTCACTCTCAAATGATTCTCGATGAAATTTCCTTTCAATATGAACTACTTTCTTATTTGCTAATCTAATCAAGATAAATTCATCTGATTTAAATTCAACTTTATAATTTAATTTATTCCTTCTATGATAGAATGAAAGTTGTGCTTTGAATATCTCATTAAAGAAGAGATTCTTTTTCCCCATTAATTCTTCTTTTGAAAGGGCCTTATCAAAAAGGCTCAATTGATTCATTGGAAGAACGCTCAATTGATAGGTAAAAATGTCAAATTTGTTAAGGCTCATATATATTTATTTTTAAATTAATGAAAACTCGCCCATATTTCTAAACAATTCAGATTCTATTTACAAAAGTAAATTAATTCTGTTAAAAACATCATCAAACGTACTTTTTTATTTTCTATTCCCTTTTTCCTCATTTCCTTAAAAATTATTTTGCAGTTAAAATCATTTAATGTAGCTTTGTAATCCGGAAAGGGATGGTAGTGTACCCGCAAAGTAAACTTATATTAACGTATACGCTGAAATGATGATTGCTACCGGAAAAATAACTGTTCTCATCGTGGATGATGAACCTGCGGCATGTGATGTGCTTGCCTTTCTTTTGAACGATTACCCCGAAATCCACCTTGCGGGCATTGCTCACAGCGCCGATGAGGCTTTAACGATGATCCTTAAGCAGTGTCCCGACATTCTCTTTCTTGATGTGCAGATGCCGGGAAAAGACGGATTTTACTTGGTCAATAAACTGAAGGAATTTTCCTTACATCCCGTCATTATCTTTTTTACCGCTTATCATGAATACACCATTCCTGCCTTACGCGAACGGGCGTTTGACTTTCTGATGAAACCCATTGACGCGCTGGAACTGCGCAATGCCATTGCCCGCTACAAAGCCATGTACCGTAATGGAATGCCACAGACTGCCGAGAATTCAGGGAAGCCGGGAACCAGACTGAAAATAGCTTCGCGCAACGGCTACCAGCTACCAAAATACGAACAGGTGGTTTATTGCTACTCCCAGCGCAATTATTGCAAAATCCAATGCACCAACGGCGATTGTATCACGGCCTCCTTTACACTAAAACACATCGAACAAATGCTGCCTTACCCTCAGTTTATCCGCATCAGCCGTTCATGCATCATCAATACCACATTTCTGGAAGCCACCGAACACAAGGGCTGTCACTATTGTATTCTATCCTATAACGGCACCAAAGTGAAGCTCCGCCTTAGTCCTGAAGGAGAAAAAATGCTGCTGAATATGTGGATGAGTTTGTAAAGTTTGTAAAGTTTATAAAGTTTGTAAAGTTATAAGACTGAGTGAAGTGAAGTCCCAAGCGAAGCGATTCGGGATTTGTAAGGTTTATAAAGTTTGTAAAGTTATAAGGATTGAATTGGTATTGGTAAGCAGCTAACAGCTAACAGCCAATCCCGAAAAGGTCGGGACTAAGCCTTCGGCTTAGCAGCCAACTGCCAATAGCCAATAGCTAACAGCCAACAGCCAACTACCACCCACCGGTAAATAACTTGCCTGTTCCGGTAAATAAGTCCCATAGTTCGTACTCCTTCAATCCGGTTTCGTCCCTTTTTGGTCGTTAGCCTGTTGACAACCAACTATTCATTGTTGTACCTTTGTATCAAAAGTTCTTTAGTTATTAAATTTTTATAATGCCTGGTTTATTGTTTATCCTGTTCTGTAATTCCGGTCAGTAATGCATCGAAAGTTGACAGACTATGATAAAACTTTTGCCGTATATGGTAAAAAATGGACAGCGTATGGTAAAAAGCGAACTGACTATGGTAAGAGTATTGACAGACTATGGTAAGAGCATTGACAGCGTATGGTAAAAAGTTGACAGACTATGGTAAAACTTTTACAGCATATAGTAAAAAATGGATAGCGTAGGGTAAGAAATGGTTTATGATGTACGATGTATGGTTTATAATGTACGATGTGTGATTTACGATGTACGATTTTATGAATGTTAAAATATAAATTTCAAATTATTAATACTTAACACTAAAAAAATGAAAAAAAGAACAAGACCGGCTTCAGGGTTGCCGTTTAATTTTATGCTTGAGAAGTCGAAAGTGATTATGGCTGGCTTTAAAGCCAATATCGCGGATTTTACCACCTTTGATCCGGATATGAATTTAGCCTTTGCTACCGGCATCGAAGCCGCTATCGAAGAAGTGGAACTG
>Ga0160425_1003064_pt1 | contig 12675 bp, 11 predicted proteins | sample BioMet8_FD_108193 | JGI IMG/M metagenome (GOLD analysis project Ga0160425, IMG submission 108193) | Microbial communities from bioreactor (seeded with sewage sludge) at Lawrence Berkeley National Lab, California, USA - Biofuel... | ecosystem: Engineered > Bioreactor > Anaerobic > Unclassified ...
GAAAAGAATAATCAGAATATTGACCATAACAGCCTTTTTGGCAACAGCTCCTTTGTTACTATTAGCACAAGCCCCCCCTCACCCCAACGGTGGAAATGCACCAAATACTGGTGGTAAAACAAACACTCCGGTTGGCGGCGGTGGAGCGCCTATTGATGGTGGCTTAAGTATTTTATTAGTCCTAGGTGCCGCTTACGGCGCTAAAAAGGTTTTCATGGTAAAGCGGGAAGAAGAATAACCCTCTTTACAACCTTATCTAAGTTAAACCCACCCTATCGTAATGGTAGGGTGGGTTTTTTAATTTCCCTGGTGAACACTCCTTTTTTTGAGTGTATCACTCCATTTCTTTGGCGCTTCGTTCCATTTCTTCGATGCATCGCTCCTATTCTTGAGTGAACTGTTCCATTTCACGAGCGCAACATTCCATTTTATAGGTGATACACTCCATTTCACGGGTGATACGCTACATTTCACGGGCGATACACTCCATTTCACGGGTGATACGCTACATTTCACGGGCGATACCCTCCATTTCACGGGTGATACACTCCGTTGCACAAGTGATACGCTGCATTTCACGGGTGATACACTGCATTTCATGAGTGATATGCTGCATTTCACAGGCGATACATTCCATTTCACGAGTGTACCGCTACATTTCACAGGCGATACGTTCCATTTCACGGGTGCATCGCTACATTTCACAGGTGATAAGTTCATTTCACCCTCAGCCCCTTTCTTTTCAAGAGAGGAGCTGAGGGTAAGTTTATTTGCTCCGCTCCATTTCTTGAGCGTACACCTTATTTCAAAATCCAACCCTTATTCCAATTATGGATTAGCAAATAATCAAATAGCCTTTTGCTAATAGCTAATAGCCAATCAAAACCCCTTTAAATACTAACAATTACTTCGTATGCTATCCGGTTTAAAACACTCATAATCTCAAATTCCCCTGCTATATTTTAATACCCGAATTTAATCCTGCCCGGTAAATAAATAATAAAACGATAACAATTATAATAATACTCCACTTAAAGGAAATCCGGCGGATACCTCCCAACGACATTACTTCATCTTTTTCAATGCTATGGTAATTAAAGAGCATAGGAATGATCAACAGCAAGGGTGTGATGGTCTTCAGGGTAAGAGGAAGATAATGCTTGGGAAAAGTGATAAGGTATATTATACCAACTCCAACAAGCCAGGGTATAAATACCTGCGTAAGGATAAAAAACAACCTGTATTTGGGCATGATCAGCGTTGCCGAGCCGGATGAAAACATGAATAGCTTTGTGGCATACCTCCCTAAAAATACCATTATAAAAAGAGCTACCAGAACGAAAAGGATTTCTTCCACATCGTACATATAGCTCATAAATAACCATTCGGAGGAATAAATGAACTCGGTACGTGTTATAAAACCTACCAGATAGGAACCAAAAAACAAGTTTATTCCATTGATGGCACACCATAGAAAAAACAAACGGTAAGGGGCTGTATGCGAATTTTCAAGAAAGAATAAACGCAAGAAAACTACGGCTAATAAAAATGAAACCAACGGCCCACTACCAAAAATAATTATCATCGCTATACGGGTGTATAATGGTGAATATGTGTAAAGCGGGAACTTTAAAATGTTGTAATACCACACCGTTGGAATATCGAACGACTTCGCTATTATGATAGTTGAGAGTTGATATATTGTATACATCAGCAAAAATGAAAGCAGAAAATAGCCGGTGGATTGAAGAAAGTTTAAAATAAACTTATTGCGTAGATCAACGGTGGAAAGGATTTCCCGAAACGTGGCAAGGGTTGTTTTTGCCTTCTTCCTGAAACTAAGTTTACGGTCGCGTTTGATCAATTTTTTAATTACTTTCGCGTCTTCATCCTCTTTATGCTTGGGAAACAAGGTATGTAAGGGATCTTTTTTGAGCCGGCTAAACCACTTCTTTCTATTTTGACGCCGCTCATAGCGGAAACGTTGGCGTATTATTTGTTCATCACGATCAGGTCTTCCTCCCATTTTAAATAGTATAAGTGGATTATGCAGGAATGCGCTTAGCCATTTCAAAAACATTTCGCGACGCTCACGACGAACCTGTTTGAGAATCATCTTACGATCCCTGTCAACATGCTTGCGACCGAAAGGATCGGAAATAAATGACACGAATTTTTTATGAATCCTATGACTCCACTCCTTTCTTTGCATATGATGCATCTTTTTTAACTTAGCCCGTCTATGACGCCGTTCGTTCCGACGGATCTTTAATTCCTGTTTCCAAATCTGATAACGTCTTTTTAAGCTTAGTCTTCTTTTCCTTGAATGTTCCATAGACTCTTGATTTTTTTCATCCCAAAGTTATAAAATTTTTCTTACTAAAAAATGCTTAATATATTTTATTTTCAACAATCAGTATTTTGTTACTTAAAACTAGCTTTACGGATGATAAATTTTGCCTTTTATTTCTATTAAGTATACAAAATCATCCAGAAGATTATATTATACTGATTCATAACAATGAGTATTTCAGTTATCACCGAAGAAAACATCTAAGCAATATTATATTTCAAAATATTACAACCCCTACTGTTATTAATTCGTATCTTTGCAAATTAGTATTATTATACGGAATAAATAAAATGAAAGAATTAAGAATCGGGGGCATGTTAATACCTGTTCCTATCGTCCAGGGTGGTATGGGTGTTGGCGTAAGCCTGTCAGGACTTGCCGCTGCAGTTGCAAATGAAGGTGGAATCGGCGTAATTTCAAGTGCCGGTCTGGGACTTCTCTATGCCAAACTCTCTTCCGACTTCCTCGAAGCCAGCATTCTGGGTCTTAAAGAAGAAATGCGAAAAGTTAAAGAAAAAACAAAAGGAATTATCGGCGTGAACATCATGGTAGCCATGTCGAACTTCGAAGATATGGTAAAAACAGCCATCGCCGAAAAGGTTGATATCATCTTTTCCGGCGCAGGATTGCCTCTTAACCTGCCCAAATTTCAAACACCTGATAGCGTTACAAAACTTGCACCTATTGTTTCCTCTGGCAAAGCAGCCCGGCTGATCTGCGAGAAATGGAAATCGGCATACAACTACCTGCCCGACGCTATAGTGGTAGAAGGTCCTAAGGCCGGTGGTCATCTCGGATTTAAAAAAGACCAGATCGATGATCCTAATTATGCTCTTGAAAAATTAATTCCTCAAGTCGTTAGTGAAGTCAGGGTTTTTGAAGAAAAATATGATTGTAAAATTCCGGTAATTGCCGCAGGCGGGGTTTATACCGGCTCCGACATGTACGAAATGATGCAATGCGGCGCCAGCGCTGTACAGTTAGGAACCCGTTTTGTTACAACCAACGAATGCGATGCTTCTCTGGGATTTAAACAGACCTATCTTGATGCCAGCGAAAATGAAATTGAGATTATTCAAAGTCCCGTAGGAATGCCCGGCAGAGCCATCACAAACAGCTTTCTCGATAAGGTTCGTGCAGGATTAAAACAGCCCATTAAATGCCGCGTAAACTGCATTAAAACCTGCGATATCCATACAGCGCCCTATTGCATCATTCAGGCGTTAATGAGCGCTTACCGCGGAAAAATGAACAATGGTTATGCCTTTGCGGGGAGCAATGCTTTCAGAGCTACTAAAATCAATTCCGTAAAAGAAGTCATGTCGGAAATAATGGCTGATTTTAAAGTTAAAATCAAAGAAAAGACTTCCAAGAAATAGTTGCTATCGGGATTAAATAAGGATATCTGATTTGGGAAAAAGGAAATTATGAATTGCCGGTAATGGATATCCGTGCCTAAAGCTGGCGGGATATCTCGATGGATAATTTATCCTGCATTTCACCGTAAGCAAGGGAAATTTAGCCCAAAGAAATTGAAAATATTATTGAAAAACAAAAAAGAACAATGAATTTCTCCACTGTTCTTTCTGTTTTTGGAATTAATTTTCCGTAATTCGTAATTCGTAATTTTTAATTCGTAATTCGTAATTGATTAAACGTTCGGATTATCTTTGGCTTTGGCACGTAAAGGAACTACGCCTGCCATATCGCCAATGATATTAACCAGTTCGCTACCCGTAGGAATAACTATTTTAGTATTATTGGCTAATGAAACTTCAAGCGTCTGCAGTTTCCGAAGCATTTGGGCATTTCCGATGAAATATTTTTCGGCAGCCTCGTTAACTAAGCGAATAGCTTCGGCTTCACCTTCAGCCTGCAATATTTTCGATTGTTTGATACCCTCAAATTCCTTAATCTTGGCTCGTTTTTCACCATCGGCAACAGTTTCGCGGGCAGTGGCATAATCTATGGCAGCTATTTTTTCGTTTTCGGCTTTTACTACTTTGTTCATCGTTTCCTGAACATCTTTAGGCGGATCAATTTCCTTTAGCTCGGTACGAACAATTTCGATACCCCAGGTTTGTGTTTCATGGCAAAGCGTGTTGTGGAGTTCCGAATTAATTTTTCCGCGTTCGCTGTTGGCCGATTTCAGCGTAAGCGTGCCTATAATATTACGTAACGTAGTTCGAGCCAGATTCACAATCTGCCATTTATAGTTATTGACGTTGTATTGCGAACTTTTTACACTATCTTCATCGTCTTTAACTTTAAAATAAACCTGAGCATCCACCCGGGCATTCAGGTTATCATTGGTAATGATTTCCTGAGGTTCGGCATCAACCATTTGTTCGGTGGTATTTACCAAAAACATGTGTTCAATAACGGGAACAATCCAGTGAAATCCCGGATCGGCAAAACGGTGGTATTTACCCAAACGTTCAATTAATCCCCGGTGAGTCGGACGTACTATCCGTATTCCTGTAAAAAACAGGAAAACAATCACAGCTATTACAATATAAAGCGTATTCATTGGTTCCATTTTTAATGATTTTATAATTTTGCATAAAAGTAATACTTTTTATCTTTGTCCGTTAAAAAAACAATTTAATACTTTTACCAAAGAAATAAATCCGGAATGCAATCCGGAAAAAGTTCAACCAATAGCGCCGGAATATTTGGTTTTTCCATTAAACAATCAATTACTTGCCGGATGAATCAACGAATATGTTTAAAACAGTTTTGCTTATCGGGTCAGGTGGATTTATCGGAAGTGTTACCCGGTATTACGTTTCAAAAATCAATCTGCTTGCCGGATTTTTTTCAATACCTGTGGGAACATTAATCATTAATGTTTTGGGAAGTTTTTTCATCGGGTATTTAATGGGGTTGGCCGAACGAAGTACCATACTTACGCTTGAGCTGCGGTTATTTTTAATGGTAGGGTTTTGCGGAGGATTTACAACCTTTTCAACCTTTACCAGCGAAAACCTGACGTTGATGCACAACGGGCAGTATCTTTCAATTTTTCTTTACACCGGATTAAGTATTTTTCTGGGTTTTGCAGCGGTTTTTCTGGGGTATGTATTATCTAAATTTATTTGAAATGGAAGACAACAAATATTCGGCATTAAAAATTTATGCCAGCACAACCGACAGGATCGGCTCGCATTTGCTCTATGAAGATATCGTAATGCAGGCCAAAGACTTTGGAATTTCAGGGATTACCGTTTACCGGGGAATAATGGGGTATGGATTAAGCAGTAAAATTGACTCCTCAAAATTCTGGGAACTCACCGAAAAATTACCGGTAGTTATTGAAATCGTTGATACCAATGATGCCATTGAGCAATTTTATAACCGGATAGAAAAATCGTTGCTTGCCATGCCTAAAGGCTGTCTTATTACCAAGGAAACGGTGGAGATAAAACTCAGGAAAACCGGAATAAAAAACAAATAAAAAAGCGTCCGGAAATTCCGAACGCTTTTTATCAAATTAAAGCAATAATTATTCTAATCCTCTGCGTTTAAGTAAAGCTTCCACTGAGGGTTCCTGTCCGCGAAATTTCTTATATTGAATCATTCCTTCGTCATCACCCGATTCGGCAAGGCAATATTTGCGGAATTTAGCAGCTAACGCCTTGTTATAAATATCGCCCGATTGTTTAAACGCATCAAAAGCATCGGCATCAAGCACAGCAGCCCAAATGTAAACATAATATCCGGCGGCATAGCCTCCATTGAAAATATGGGCAAAATAGGTTGAACGATAGCGGGGAAGTATCTCCGGAATAAGTCCAATTTTATCCATGGCTTGTTTTTCAAAAGTTTCAACATTGATATCTTTGGGCTGTGTAAGTTCATGAAAATCCATGTCGAGTATGGAAGCAGCGAGATATTCAAGCGTGATGAAGCCCTGGTTGAAACGTCCGCTGTTTTGAATTTTTTCAATGAGTTTTTCGGGGATAACTTCGCCGGTTTTATAATTTTTGGCATAATAACGAAGCACTTCCGGTTCACCAGCCCAGTTTTCCATCACCTGTGAAGGTAGTTCCACGTAATCCTGGGGAACATTACCAGCCGTACGGGTATATTTACCTTCAACAAAAAGACCATGCAGACTGTGCCCGAATTCATGGAACATCGTTGTAACCTCATCCCAGTTCAAAAGAGCAGGAATATCTCCGGTAGGTTTAGTCAGGTTAAAGGTAACCGATTCGATAGCATCCACTTTTTTGCCATCTTCCCAACCCGAAGAGCGAAAATCGGTACACCAGGCGCCACCTCTTTTTTCGGCACGGGGATAATAATCAAGATACAAAATTCCAAGATGTTTTCCATTGGCTTCTTTCACTTCGTATGTTTCCACATCTTTCTGGAATACGGGCAGGTCGGTTCGTTTGGTAAAGGTAATGCCATACAATTGAGTTGCCACATGAAACATGCCGTCGCGTACATTTGTCAGGCTGAAATAGGGCTTTAGTTCATTATCGTCAAGATCGTATTTTTCCTTACGTACTTTTTCTGAATAATACCACCAATCCCATGGTTGTAACTTGAAATTACCACCTTCGCGGTCAATAATTTTTTGCATTTCTTCCACTTCTTTTTTCGACATGGGCAGGGCGGCATTCCAGAGTTTCATCAGAAACTCGTCCACCTTGGCGGGAGTCTTAGCCATATTGTCATCAATAATGTAGGCGGCATAACTATCGAAGCCTAACAACCTGGCTTTTTCAACACGAAGTTTTGCTATTTTGGCAACGGTTTCGTTGTTGTCATTCTTATTTCCGTTGTTGCCACGCATAAAATATCCGCGGTAAATTTTTTCGCGCAACTCACGGTTCTTGGCATATTGCAGAAAAGGTATCATGCTTGGTTTGTCGAGCGTAAACACCCATTTGCCATCCATTTTGGCTTCTTTAGCCGTTTGGGCCGCAGCAGCGATAACATCTTCCGGTAAGCCTTCCAGATCATTGCGGTTATCTATCACCAACTGGAAATTGTTGTTTTCGGCTAAAAGGTTTTCGCCAAAAGTGATGGAAAGCATAGATAATTCGGCGTTAAGCTTGCGTAGCTGTTCCTGTTTTTCTTTTGTCAGGTTAGCGCCCTGGCGTTCAAAATCGCGGTAATATTTTTCCACCAAACGTATTTGCTGAGCATCAAGTTTAGATATTTTACGTTTTTCGTAAACGGCTTTGATACGTTTAAAAAGTTTTGCATTAAGCGCGATGTCGTCGGAATGTTTCGACAACAATGGGCTGAGTTTACGTGCAAGCGACTGCATCTGATCGCTGGTGTTTGCCTCATTAAGATTGAAAAAGACCTTGGCAACACGCGTCAGTAATTTTCCTGACTGATCAAAGGCGAGAATTGTGTTGGCAAAGGTTGGCGCTGCGGTATTTTTCACTATAGTGGCTATCTCGGCATTTTGCTGTTTCATCCCTTCCAAAAAGGCAGGCATATAATCCGAAGTATCTATCTTATCGAAAGGCGGTACCTGGAACGGCGTTTGATATTTAACAAAGAACGGATTGATACGCTTCTGAGCGTTTAAAACCAACGTACTAAGTACAACAGTCATAGTCATGATCACAATTTTTAATTTTCTCATTTTTAACGATGTTAAGATTTATTCACTGTTTTTAAAATTTGTGTAAAAATACCATTAAAGCTCAAGATAACAATAGAAAATATTAAAAATAGCCAATTAGCGAGCAATGTATCCGGGCGTTCATAAATATATTGGCAAATATAGGTTGCAAAGTTGTAACAAAACAACGGGATCAACCGTCATACGTGAAATTCTAAATCATAAACAGATGAATAAAACATTCAACATCTTCTTCATGGCATTTGTCGTTATTTTTACGCAAATGCTTCCGGTATCCCAGGCTCAAAATCATTTCGGGCATATTGGTATCAAAGGCGACGGCAACGTCGTTAAAAAGGAACGTAATGTATCCGGATTTCATGCCATTAAATCAAGCGGTGGCATTGACGTTTATATTATTGCCGGAAAAACAGAAAAAGCGGTAGTGGAAGCCGACGAAAACCTGCACGACATCATTGTTACCGAAGTTAAAAATGGTATTCTGACAATTTATCCCGATAAATCCATACACAATTCCAAAGCGCTTAAAGTTCATGTTTATTTTAACGATCTGGACAAAATAACTGCTTCTGGAGGTTCGGATGTATATACCGAAAAGGATGTAAACTTCGACAATCTGACCATTGACATGAATGGTGGAAGCGACATCAATTTAAACGGCAGTATCAAAAATCTGCATTGTTATTTAAATGGCGGTTCCGACGCAAAATTTAACGGCTCTGCCGGAACCTGCGATTTTAAAGCTTCGGGCGGATGCGACATCAAGGCATCAGGTTTTGTTATCAAAAAATGTTCCGTTGATGTGGAAGGTGGTTCCGACGCCCGGCTCAATGTAACCGATGAACTTTCGGTAGTAGCCTTGGGCGGGAGCGACGTAGTGTATAGCGGAACCGCAAAGATTATTTCAAAAAAGGTTGCCGGTGCATCCGATTTGACAAGGCATAACTAATATTACAATGTTGTTTATAAAAGTGGGGAGCCGTCTTTAACAAGCGGCTCTTTTTTATTTATATAAAATTGTGTACCTTTGCCGATTATTAATATAAAGGAATACATTGAATTTTACTGAATTTGGTTTAGATCCCCGTTTGATGGAAGGGATTGAAACAATGGGATACGAATCGGCAACGCCGGTACAGGATAAAGTAATCCCCGTCATCTTAAATGGAAAAGACGTTATCGCTTCGGCTCAAACCGGAACCGGAAAAACCGCAGCCTATCTGCTTCCCATCATACATAAACTTATTTCTTCCACTTCAAATGACCAAATCAAAGCTTTGGTCATCGTTCCCACTCGCGAGCTGGCTGTGCAGATTGAACAACAAATGCAGGGCTTTTCGTATTTCACCTCTGTTGGCTCCATAGCCGTTTATGGCGGTACCGATGGAACCTCTTTTACTAATGAACAGCAAGCTCTTGAAAAAGGAGCCGACGTGGTTATATGCACTCCCGGAAGAATGATTAGCCATCTTAACCAGCAGCACGTTAATGTTTCAGGCCTGGAATTTCTGATTCTCGACGAAGCCGACCGCATGCTTGATATGGGCTTTTATGACGACATCATGAAAATCCTTTCTTTTCTTCCGCAAAAACGTCAAAACCTTCTTTTTTCGGCTACCATGCCTGTTAAGATCAGAGAAATGGCTAATAAAATCCTGCACGAGCCCGAAGAAATCAGTTTAGCCCTCTCCACCCCTCCCGATAAAATTATTCAGGTAGCTTATCTGGTTTTTGAAAACCAGAAAATTCCTTTGCTTAAGACCCTTCTTTTAAATAAAAAGCTGAGAAGTATCTTAATCTTTTGTTCGACGAAAAGTAATACCAAATTATTAGCAAAAGAACTCAAGAGAAGCCGGTTAGCCGTGGAAGAAATCCATTCCGACCTGGAACAGCAAAAACGGGAACAGGTACTTTCGGATTTTAAAAGCCGCAAACTGAATATTCTGGTAGCTACCGACATCCTTTCGAGAGGTATTGATATCGAAGATATTGATTTGGTCATAAATTACGATGTTCCGCACGACGGAGAAGATTATATTCACCGAATTGGACGTACTGCCCGCGCCGAAGCCGACGGAGTGGCTATTACGCTGGTGAACGTTAAAGAACAACAGAAATTTGCTGTCATAGAAAAGCTGTTAGGTAAAGAGGTTTTCAAGGTAAAACTCCCTGAAGAATTAGGCGAAGGTCCAGCTTATAAGCCTCCGACATCCGGTCGCAGAAATGATCGTCATAAAGGAAAAAATCATTCGGGTAAACCGAAAAGATATCCCCAAAGAAACAAACCGGCTTAATTAGGGTTGGCTGAAAAAGTTCTGTGCACTTGTAAAACTTTATCCTGATATTTGTTTTTATTTAGGGTTTGCTGAAAAAACCACGAAGTGGTTAAATATAAATAGCCCCGAATGCAATTCGGGGTATAATCAATTTTATTGTCGGGAACCCTGAAAGGGTTCAATGATAGCCCTGCTTTTTTAAAATGATGGTAAAGATATTTAAAATGAATACGGTCTTTTTTAAAATGACGGTAAAGATGTTTAAAATTGATATAAAAACAGTTGCTAATCCGATAAAAAGACATAGTATCATGGCTTTCAGCAAACCATAATTAGCAATTGTTTACAATTTTATAACAATGAACATGCTATTTTTTTTGGTATTCGTTGTATTTTTGCATTTCATTAAATCTCATAACAATTATATGCGTACTGTCCGTTCCCAAACAAAAATCATTGCCACCATTGGCCCCGCTTCGGCATCCAAAGAAGTAATGTTTCAGATGATTGAAGAAGGCGTTGACCTTTTCCGGTTGAATTTTTCGCATTCCAGCCGCGAGGATCATCAAAAAGTCATCAATATTATCAACGAATTAAACCTTGAACTCAATACCAATATCGGTATCCTCGCCGATCTTCAGGGACCGAAACTTCGTATAGGTGAAATCGAAAACAACCGTATAGATTTGAGCGAAAACGATATCGTTACTTTTGTTACCGAAAAATGCCTTGGTACAATTGAGAAAATTTACATGAGCTATCAGGCATTTCCAATGGATGTATCCATCGGTGAAACAATTCTTATTGATGACGGTAAAATAAAACTGGAAGTTACGGAAACCAACCGTAAAGATACCGTGAAAGCCAGGGTAATACACGGAGGTCCTCTTTCATCCCGCAAAGGAGTGAACCTGCCCAACACCAAAATCTCGCAACCCAGTATGACCGCAGAAGACATTCTTAATGCAAACTTTGCTTTGGAAAACAACGTAGATTGGATTGCCTTATCGTTTGTCCGTTCGGCTAACGATGTGGTTGAACTTAAAAAACTCATTGAAGAGAAAAAAGGACATGCAGGCGTTATTGCCAAGATAGAAAAGCCCGAAGCGCTTAATGATATTGACAACATCATCGAAAAAGCCGATGGTGTGATGGTAGCCCGCGGTGATCTGGGTGTGGAAGTTTCCTTCGATCGCGTTCCGGTAATTCAGAAAAAGATCGTAGCTAAATGTATAGAAAAATCCAAACCGGTAATCATAGCCACACAGATGATGGAAAGCATGATTACCAACTTCACTCCTACCCGTGCCGAAGCTACCGATGTAGCTAATGCCGTGTTGGATGGAGCCGATGCGCTGATGCTTAGCGGCGAAACATCCGTCGGAAAATACCCGGCGCTGACCATACGTTGCATGCAGCAAATCATTGACTGGACCGAAAACAACGGCTATCTTTATCATAACGAACATACGCCTATTGAAACGACATCAAGGTTTCTCCCCGACTCTATCTGTTATCATGCCACCAAAATGGCTTTCCAAACCCATGCCAAAGCCATAGTTACCTTTACCCATTCCGGTTATACCGCTTTTCGCATATCGAGCCATCGCCCACAATCGGATATTTTCGCATTTACCAACAACCGGCAAATACTGCGGAAAATGTCGCTGGTTTGGGGTGTGCGTGCTTATCATTGCAAAGATTTTGAGAAAATTGACGAGGCTATCGCTTATTCTCAGAAATTACTCAAAGAGAAAAATCTGATTTCCGATGGCGATGTTATCATTCATGCCGGCAGTACACCACTGAACGAAAAAGGACATACCAATATGCTTAAGCTGAGTTTTGTATAGACAATCTCTCTTAATGCTTTAGCAGGAATGATTTGTAAGAAACGTTCCTGCTATTTTTTTATGTACGACTTACGTATTTTACCTAATATATGTTAAGGTATTTGCTTAATTTTTATAAGATTTGTTTTTATTCATTTGAGCTTTTGGCGCATATTGTACATTTGACGGCTAAATTAAATCAATCAATAAAAATATCTACGATCCAAAAAAAGATTAACAATGAACAAATTAAGAACAATTGTACGTACGGCAACGGTATTATTTTTGTTGCTTTTCATTTCAGCAGGTTGTTTTGCCCAGGAGAGCGGAATAGCAGGTATTTCATCCATATTGGAAGTTCAGCAGTACGAACGCGCCATCCACATTATGGCGATGTTGCTGTTAGGCTTTGGCTTTCTGATGGTATTTGTCCGCAAATACGGACGATCAACACTTACCGCCACTTTTTTGTTGGTAAGTACAGCACTTCCTTTGTATTTTATAATGAGCGATTCCAGCATTTTTGGAGGAGCAAACGGCGAGATTCAAAAATTAATCCTTGCCGAATTTGGAGCTGCCAGTCTACTGATAGCCGCCGGAGCC
>Ga0160425_1003083_pt1 | contig 12615 bp, 8 predicted proteins | sample BioMet8_FD_108193 | JGI IMG/M metagenome (GOLD analysis project Ga0160425, IMG submission 108193) | Microbial communities from bioreactor (seeded with sewage sludge) at Lawrence Berkeley National Lab, California, USA - Biofuel... | ecosystem: Engineered > Bioreactor > Anaerobic > Unclassified ...
AAGTAGATGCATGGATGCACAGAAGGAATATAAATAAAAAGAAAATAAACTGGAAGTTTACGAAGAAGAATGCTGATGAGAAAATGGCAAAACATTATGTGTCATAATTAAATCGTCACGATAATAGTAATGGAGCAGTAATCAAAAAAGAAGAATAAGGGGTATAGAGTAAAATTTACAGAAGATTAGGCACACTGCCCCACTTTCCGCAGTATTTTCCGGATATTCATTATTTTTTCCGCTATCGATTTAAATCTTAATGTCAATTTATTAGCTTTCGGTAAAGGAGTTAAAAATGGCTAGATGGTGTGTTTAGAGACCAAAAAAGATTGTATTCAATTTTCAGCAAAATTTCAATTTGGCTTTGTTATTTGAGGAGTTTCAAAAAACGCTATCGGAAATTTTGAAGTTATGTTTTCAGAATATGTAGGCTTTACAGTAATATGAAGAAATTGTCCGCAAAAACAAGAAGATGAGGAAGTTATGAGCTAACCTTAAAAACATGTTTTAATGTGAGATTGAATGTAAATATCTCAGCGTTTAATTCTGGCACCTTCGAGTACTCTATAAAGCATGTATTATTTTCAAGATAAAAGAGGATGTTTAATTACAAAATTATTTCACTTTTTTAATTTTTATATTTCAATTACATATTAGATACATTTATCCCACTATTTTTACTCTAATTTAGAACTCGTTTTATTTTATATGATTCTTTAACTTTTTGCACCGTCTGCTGTTGTATCGTATATTGAACTTTCAAATGGTTTTGAATCTGCGAAATTATTTCAGGATATAACACCAATTGTTCCGAGAATATTTTCGTGCCAAATATCGAACATTCAACTAGATTGTTTCTCAAGATTATATGAATCTGTCTGACGAAAATTAATGAAGATAGATTAAGATGGAAGAAATAAAAGCTTTTTACAGTTCCCCTATAATCTGCAATACGATTTTTCCTACCTCTTCAATCCTGTCAAAATTTATGTATATAATTTGCTGCCATGCACCAAGTTTTAACTTTTTTTCAACAAAAGGTATAGTAAGACTTGGACCGATGAGCATTGCTCTTAAATGAGAACCTCCATTGTCATCACCCCATGTTTTTTGGTGATGATAATCCTTATTTAGAGGAATTAGACTCTCAAGAGTTTCGGAAACATCTTTTAAAAGATTTGGTTCAAATTCCAATGTGGTTATTGCTCCAGTTGACCCCATGCAGAATACCGTAATTGTTCCGTTACTTATTTTTGAATTTTCGACTTCCTTTGATACTTTTTCAGTAATGTCAACAATTCCACAATCTTCTTTACCAACAATTGAAATTACTATTGTTTCTACAGGCATGAAGTCATATTAGTAGACTAGATTAATATATTCTTGCAATTTCTTAAAAGTAGTTTGAGCTGCAAATTTAGATCCTGTTATTTTTGGCAAGGACTGTGTATCAATCATTTTTCTCTATATCTAATTTATTGTTTAGAGTTTATTCGAAAAGTACTGGATTTACTGCAATTTCACAATGGATTATTTTATAAAATAAATAGATAAATAAATACTAGAATGTTAAATTGTTACAACCTTATAACATGCCGTTATTGGCTTTTGGGATTATTTCATTCAGTAAACACCACGTAGCACTTTACTCTTAAATAACACTATAGAATTATACGAAATTTGAATATCATAGGATTTACGCACTTGAGGTACAAAATCAAGCATATCAGACGTTGCGATTAAAGATATATTTTAGAGAGTTGAAGGTGTAAAGTATACTGAGTTTTCAATTCAACTGCGTAAGTCCTATATTAATGATAAAGCATAAAATGGTTACAGTTCTCTCACAATACGGAAACCGCAGTTAACGCGCTTGTCTTTTTGAGCTTTTCCCTTGCGGCTCGCTGACCTACATTCTGAGGCTCTGTCGTTCCAACTGCCTCCACGAAGAACTCGAATGGAGCTATCTCCCTCTTCCCAGGCACTGCTATCAGAAGGAGCTCCTTCATAATTATCATGCCATTTATCCTGAACCCATTCCCAAACATCCCCATGCATATCATAAAGTTTCCAATCATTAGGTTTTCTCTGACCAACGGAGTGAGTTTCATTTTCAGAGTTTCTACTATGCCAAGCATAATCCCCAAGCATTGATTCATCATCACCAAAGGAATATCTGCTTTCTGTCCCAGCTCTGCAAGCGTATTCCCATTCAGCTTCAGAGGGCAAGCGGTATTTTTTAGCTCCCATAGTTTCATTAAGTTTTTTAATAAACTTCTCAACTTCTTCCCATGAGACATTTTCTACAGGTCTTTCCTCACCTTTGAACCCAGAATGATTGTAACGCATTACAGCAATCCACTGCTTCTGAGTAATAGGATATTTGCTTATATCAAATGAATTTTTGACAATTACTTTACGAATGGGGACCTCATCATTATACCTGTCTTTTTCTTCAGAAAGTGACCCCATACAGAAATCTCCTGAAGTGATTCTAACGAATTCCTTATCCGAAAATAGGGAATTTATTAATTTAGTATCTAAAGTATTTAAAATTCCTTGACCCGTTGAAATAGCCCTATGAGCCGTACTTTTATCTATTTCAGCACCATGAACTGCTTTATTTAGTAAGTTGATCAATTCGGAAATTACTGATTTTTCTTCAAGCGACAAAATATCCTCATTATAAAGGAATTCCAAAATAATATCTACACTTAATGAATTTCTTATTTTTAAATCGTAACATTTTGCAATGAAATTCAATTTTTTTTCGATTTCAATCCTTAGATCCGCTAATGCTAAGTTAGGATCATTTTCTGCGATTTGTTGAAACAAGTACTCTGGTTTTAATTCATCTTTCGAATCAGTTCTTTTTGAAGGGAGGATATTTACTACGCCGTATCTTGCACTTTCTGGATTAGTCTTTTTGCTAAGTAAACCCGCATCTTCTGCTTTTTGGGTTACTTCTTCAATTTCATATTTAAACTCGACTTTAGCTATGCCAGGTACCTCTAGAGATTTTAAAAAAGGAGTGACCCAGGGAATAATAGAAATTATGAGTAAAGACACTGTGACAGTATCAATAGTTAATCTAGGTCGCGAAATATGAACGACTAGAATAAAAAACGAAATTAGTGAGATCCCTATCTGAATAAGTGTTTTTTTATTTAGATTACCAACATAAGGCACTATCCAAGGTAACATTGAAAAAAGTACTAAAGTAATGGAAATATTATCAATAAACAATTGGGGATTTATGATGTGAAAAAAAATAAATGTAAATGCGATCACTGAAATTACTGCTATATTATTGAAATATTCCCATGAAGGTTTAAGAGATATAATCCAAGGAATAATTGCAATTACAAAAAAAACTAAACTTAACGTATCAATTAAAGCAAAACGAAAAATATGAATTGCTAGAGCTATTAATGCTACCAAAGAAATTATTGGTTGACCTCTTTTTCCATCAATCATACAGAATATTCCTTAAATACAGCACTATGATCATTAATTTTAAAACACTTCAGTTAGTCACATTATGTACTATAAATATGCTTTGAATTTATCTATATTAATATAGATCCCACTTTCCGCAGTAAAGTTTCAGATTTCACACTCTTTTCTGCTATCGTTTTTCAATCTAGCACGGATTTATTGGACTTTTATGCAGGAGGTAAAAGCAACTATATGGTGTATTTAGAGATCAAAAATGATATTATTCAATTTTTACCAAGTGCCATTAAGCGTTTAAATTACTTGAATCTGTTTCAGAAACATAATCCGGAAAAATATTGATTTTCGAAAAAATAATGCGGAATGTAGAATAGATGCAAATTATAACAGAAAAAATGTTAAATAACTAAAAGAGAAAGGCAAAATATTATTTCAAAAGTCAAAAGAAACTCTTATAGAAGAAATTGCTTGCACTGTTAATGAAAAAGTTCTGAATTGGGAAATTGGTGGTCAGAAAGGAATGGTTTTTAATCTTAATAATCTTATTTTCACTTAGAATCGAAAATTCCAAGAATGCCAACTAATCAAAAAATTTTTAGTAGAATTCAAAAGATTAGAGAGCAAAAAGACGTGTTAAAACTATATACAATCTTATTCTACTATTAGTTCATTGATTCTACAATTAAACATGCTACAATAATCATAGGAAGTTGAAATAAGTGTTAAGGAGTAAATAAAAAGGAGATTCCAAAGCATCTTCCTGGATCCCTGTTTTTAATTAAATTCCAAAGATATCTTTTAAGTTTCCGCTGAACGTGTTTCCTTCACTTATAACATTGAATTTTCCAAGCACCGTAACAGCGATTGCATACCCTGCGTACGCATCCCTATTAAAAGGAGCCACAGTATTCTTTATTTCATTGCCTGTAAGACGCACAACATACACGGACCCTGCAGAAGTAGTTATGTAGGTCCCTATTCGAATACCGTTACAGTTACCATCCAGGACATTTTTTTGAATGTCAACCTCTGTCCACCCATCCAGGCATATTCCAGCGACAGATGAAAGTCTATCAGCAGTTTCTTTGTTTGCAATTACAGGCATCTGCCCACAGTTTGTTATGGTATTTCCTTTAATTGTAAGTCCGGCATCACCATTTGAATTTTGAATTTTCACGTTCCGGATTGTGACTTTTGAAGCCCTGTTTCCTCCAAACAGATTATGGTAACCTTTCCCATGAAGCACATTCTGCTTATCAGCCAGCCCATCAAACGTGAACCCTTCAAACAGATAATTTTCGCCAGAGAAACTGAAGATAGGTATATGTGGCTTCCAGAGGCACGTCGAAGCATAAGGTATTACTGGATGATTGCTTTTTCATCTCCAATTATTATATAGCACATTACCTATTTGTAGAATCAAATGTAGTTTTGAGACAGCTTGATGAGATCAATATTATATCCTTAATTTAACAGAAGCATATATATTACAATGTGTAAATGGGTTTTATGCTTCTGTTTTCCCCATAAAATTCAAATTTTTATAAGGAATTAATTAAGAATCGATGGATGCACTAGTGTCGAGTCAATCATCAAGGATTCAATGATTCCGAATAATTGCAATCGATTTTATGCGACATTTTACTGTTGACTCGACACTAGTAGATAATAAATCGTCCTCATCATATAGAGCTCACATATATAGAATAATGTCATTGTATTCGATATTACTATATTCAGTATCACTGTATTCAGCGTCGCGGTATTCAAAATTACATAATCTATATAAAAATATTATAATTTTAATTGTAGTTGTGAATTATGAGTATATTCAGCTCCCTGCTACTGTAAGGGCTTATTCTCGAGGTTAACACAGTATGAAATATGATGTCGTTGTGGTTGGAGCCGGGCCTGTGGGATCTACTGCAGCTCGCTATGCAGCCCTGAATGGGGCAAAGGTCCTCATGATTGAAGAGCATGCTTTCATAGGGTCTCCTGTAAGCTGTACCGGACTTTTGAGTACCAGAGCGGTTGCAGAGTGCGAGCTCAAGCCTTCGGACGAGTTTGTGTTCAATTCCGTGCGTGGAGCCTTCGTATATGCTCCGGACGGGCAGTGCCTGCCAATCGATGGAAAGCAGACCAAAGCGTATGTGGTCTCACGGAAAAACTTTGACCGCGCCCTTGCAGTAAGGGCTGTGGAAGAAGGTGTTGAACTCTCTCTCAGGACAAGGGCTGTGGGACTCGAAAAACCGAACCCGGAAAACGAGAAGGAGGGCCAGCAAGATTCTCAGGTGAAACTCAGGGTACTGAAAAACGGCAAACCTGAAACAGTATTTGCATCCGTCGTGATAGGAGCTGACGGCGTAAAAAGCCGGATAGCCAGCTATGCAGGGATGGAAAAACCTGCCCGCGTACTTTCGGGTATCCAGATCGAAGCTCCCTATGCCTCGGATGACAGCGATTTTGTTGAACTTTTTCCTGGCTCTTCTGCTCCCGGCTTTTTTGCCTGGACTGTACCGGTTAATGAAAAAATTTCAAGAATTGCGCTCGCTCTTGAACCCGGACTTGCCTGGAAAAGTGGTCAGAAAGACTGTTCTCCTCTTTCTTATCTTGAGAAATTCCTGCACTTCAACCCTCATGTAAAAGCAAGATACTCAGGAGGCATGCTTGATTTTGTAGTAGGGGGAATCCCTATAGGCCCTCCGGAAAAAACAGTAGCGGATAGAATTCTGCTGGTCGGCGATGCGGCAGGGCAGACAAAACCGACATCTGGAGGTGGTATTTACACTGGAGCCTTTGCGGCAAAGATCGCTGGAAAGGTTGCTGCACAGGCTGCCCTTGAAGGAGATACCTCGGCAAAGCGGCTTTCCGAATACGATCAGCTCTGGCGGAAGGGTCTTGGAAGAGAGCTTGAAATAGGCATGAAAATTCATGACTACATCGGGAAGCTGGAAGACAGGCAGTTCAATGAACTTATAGGTTCGCTAAACACCCCTTCTATTCTTGACACAATTACCGAATACGGAGACATGGACAATCCTTCTATCCTTATAAGGAAGCTCATGCTTTCAGGAAATTCCTTTAGACTTATGAAAGCTTTTGGAACATTCATAAAGACACTCTTTTGATATCTTGCAGCCTCTTAAAATTAAGGCTTTTTTATTTTTACTGCTTCAGTTGAAAGGATAGAACGGGTTTGAAGCCCATACTACTTTTTAATGAGCACGGTGTTCAGAGGGCCAATTTCCAGCAGGTATTTAACTTTCGGGAGCCCATTATTTTAAAGGGGGGATAACTTTGAGTTCTCGCTCCAAGCTCCTTGAAGACGTTAAGCAGCACCTGTGCACCTGTGCTGCAGGCCTTAAACTCAAGCCTGATATGGAAGTGTTCCTGGAAGTGCCTATGAGAGAACTCTATGTTTCCCTCCCTGTCCACATGGATGATGGTTCTATTAAGGTTTTTAAAGGCTTTCGGGTTCAGTACAACGAAGCTCTGGGTCCCACGAAAGGAGGTGTTCGTTTTCATCCCGACGGTACTATGGAAACAACGAGAGCCCTTGCGGCCCTCATGACCTGGAAATGTGCCCTTCATAAGCTGCCCCTCGGAGGAGCGAAAGGCGGGGTTATTTGCAACCCAAAAGAACTTTCACATCGGGAAATCGAGCGCCTGAGCAGGGCTTACATCCGTGGGATTTACCAGATAATAGGCCCGGATAGGGATATCCCTGCCCCTGACGTTTATACAAATCCACAGGTTATGGCCTGGATGATGGACGAATACTCGAAACTCGCAGGCAGAAATGTATTTGGTTCCATTACAGGCAAGCCGACAAGCCTTGGAGGCTCGGCAGGCAGGTATGATGCCACTGCAAGAGGCGGTTTATACACTATAAGGGAAGCAGCAGAAAGACTTGGAATAAACCTGAAAGATTCAAGAGTTGCAGTTCATGGCTTTGGAAACGTAGGATATCATGCTGCTTATCTTGCAAAGAAACTGTACGGCTGCAAGGTTGTGGCTGTAAGCGACAGCAAAGGCGCAATCTTCTCACCCTATGGACTTGACCCCGAAGACGTTTCAGGCCATAAGCACTCAACTGGTTCGGTGCTGAACTATCCGGGAGCAGAGAACCTAACTAACAAAGAGTTGCTGGAACTGGATGTTGAAATCCTGATCCCGGCTTCTCTTGAAAACATAATAACTGAAGAGAACGCGGGAAACATTAAAGCCAGGATTCTTGCCGAGATGGCTAACGGTCCAACTACATTCGAAGGAGAAGCAATCCTCAATTCAAAAGGAATTCATATCATCCCAGATATCCTCTGCAACGGGGGCGGAGTTATTGTCTCATACTTTGAGATGGTACAGAACCAGTCAAGTACACAATGGGAAAAAGAGGAAGTTCGGAATCGTCTGGAGAGAAAGATGAAAGAAGCATATTGTTCGGTATATGATTTTGCCTCAAAAAACAATGTCAAGATGCGACAGGCTGCATATACTCTTGCTGTCGGCAGAGTGGTTGAAGCCATGCAGCTCCGGGGCTGGATATGAAAACAGGGATGACTCAAATGTACAGATGCGGCAATTGCGGATACCTTTACAACCCTGATCGCGGTGATTCCTCACAATCCATAGTTCCGGATACGTCTTTTCAAAGTCTCCCAAAATCATGGACATGCCCGAGATGCGGAGCCCCCAAAGAAAAGTTCAAAAAAATTTAACTTAAGACCTTCAAAAAGAACAGTGCATAAACAGATACATATTAGTATATCGATTCTCAAATACATACATAACAAGAAAACAAATACAGTTTATGACGCAAATATTATTTTAAAGTCACATGGAATTTTGTAACACGGAAAATGTAGCCGGTAGCAGAGTGATTCGATTTGGATATTACAACCACGGAAAACACGGAAAGCACGGAAGAAACACGCCTTTACTACTGATTTCCGTGTCTTCCGTGCTTTCAGTGGTTTTCAAAAAATTCATTCCTGACATACTTTGGAATCGATGCATGTTAGAAATCCTCTTCGTTCATCCTGTTTCTTTCAAAGTTAAGAATTTTTCTAATGATTATTTTTTTAGACCCGATCCAGAGCTCATCATTTTCAGGGTAATTCTCCTTTACATATTCAAAAAGATCATACACATTCATATCGTCAAGTTTTCTTTTCAGTAGATTGAGATCCTCCATAGAAATACCTCCCTTATAAGTTTCAGCTTTAGTCCAGAGTTAGTTACTGGATTTTATATTATTCAAATATTCTTTCAAGATATTTTAAATCCAAAGTTTTAACCTGAAGTTTTCTCTGAATTTTTTACTCCAGAATTTCATTCAAGTATTAGTCCAAAAACATTATCAGAACACATATATCTGAACATTTTTTTAATGTTTTCAGAAAACAAAAACTCTATTGGACATTACCATGGACCTTCCTGGTACTTGCAGGTTTGTAAATATCATATTTTTTATAAATATCTATTGTTAATTGTCTGGATCTGATACATTTTATTTAGCATATATAATAAATTTATATTTAGCATATATAATAAATTTAGTGAACATTATCAGAATATTAATATGTCAGGAAATTTAATGATAATCCCAGGATGCTGCTTACAAAATATACCTGAAGTTTGAACTCTGACATAAATATTCTGCATAGTTTACAGGAAGTTTACGAAGAAATGAGCAGAGAATCTGGATACGGTAGCCCTAACATAACTCGAAACGACATTAAGGGTGCGGAAAACGAAGAAAACTGGATGGCCGAATTTCTATTAAATAGCCCTGGCCCTGTCCTGCGAATAGGGTCAGAAGGAACAGTTCTTTACGCAAATAAAGCAGGAGAATCCTTACTTAAAGCTCTTAATGGCAGAATTGGAGAAAAAGCGCCTGCTGAAATCCTGAAGACTGCTCGGCGAGTAGCAGTCAGAAATATATTCGAACAGACTGAACTGAAAGCAGGCGAGAAAACTTATTCAATCGTTTTTACTCCTTTACTTGCCTGCAAAAGTGTAATTATGTCTGCATTTGAAATCACTTCCTTCAAAAAGGCCGAAGAGAAACTACTCTTAAGAAAAAGAGAGCATGAAGTGCTTTCCCAAATTTCCGGTCTCTCTCTCAAAGTCCCGGATTTTCAGTCTCTGCTTGATCAAGCCTTGCCTCTTGTTGCAGCAACTCTTGGCATAGAGTACTGCTGCGTCTTAAAACTCCTGCCTGATGGAAATTTTATATTTGAAACCGGGACAGGCTGGAAGCCAGAAAACACAGGCAGGATCATTAAAAAAGATTTAGCTTCAAGAGCTGGCTACACTGTACTTTCAGATTGCCCTATCCTGTTAGAAAAACTTGATAAGAAGAATTCCTTCAGAGCAATGGGCCTTGAGGAATCCCTGAGTATAATTAGTGGAATAAGTTTGCTGCTAGGAAGTATTGGGAAGCCTTATGGAATGCTGACAGCTCACAGCACGAGAAAGGAAAAATTTACCGAGGAAGATACTCGTTTCCTGAATGCTGTTGCAATAATCCTTTCATTTACAATTCAAAGAAATAAAGTGGAAGACACACTCCGGGACAAAGTGTATTTTCTGGAAACTCTACTGGATACAATTCCAACTCCTGTATATTATAAGGACCGAAAAGGCTATTATCAGGGCTGCAACGAGCTCTTTGCAAGGATGATCCTCGGAAGTTCAAAAGAAAAAGTAACCGGTCATACTATGGATGAGCTTTTCGAAGCAATTCCTTCAGAGCTTAGTGAATTTTACACCAGTATGGACAGGCAGCTCTTCCAGAAAGAAAGAAGCCAGGTTTACGAGACTAAAGTACTGTGCTCTGACGGGATCAAAAGAGACTTCATTTTCAATAAGGTTGCGTACACAAGTTTTTGTGGGAATATAGAAGGGTTTCTAGGAGTAATGCTTGATATTACAGGGCGTAAAAAAACAGAAGAGAAATTGCAAAAAAGTGAGGAGAGATACCGCCTTATTGCAGAACAAACAGGACAGATGATATATGATATTGATCTGAAAAACGGTAGGGTTGAGTGGGCAGGAGCAGTCACTGAGCTCACGGGTTACAGCAGTAAAGAAATTGAGAATCTTGATTTTTACGATTGGATTGAACACATTCATCCAGAGGATTATGAAAATGTGCAGCAGTCATTGAAAAACTGCTGGAATACAGGAGATAAATTAAATGAGGAATTCAGATTCAAGCGAAAGGATGGAGGCTATTTTTGCGTAAAAAATAAAGGGGTATGCCTGAGAGATGAGGAAGACTGCATATGCAGGGCTCTCGGGGTAATGGTAGACGTTACCGCAATTAAACAATCTTCCATAAAATTGAGGGAAAGCGAAGAGTTATACAGGTCATTTTTACAGAATTTCAAAGGAATTTCGTTTAAACTTAACAGGAATTTTGACCTCCTCTTGCTTGAGGGAGCCCTTGATGAAATAACCGGATATACCGAAGAAGAATTTATTTCTGGTAGAATAAAGTTCTTTAACCTTATTGTCCCGGAAGACAGACCATTGTTAGATATGATTCAGAGTAAACTGATTTATTCCCCGGCCCTCTCACCCTCCCCTAATTCCATTATGGAGTACGACTACAGACTCAGGCGGAAGGATGGAAGCATCAGGTGGGTCCATGAGTTGATCCACAACGTATGCAGCACTTCAGGAGAAACTGCATTTATCCAGGGGTATGCCTATGACATTACCCCGAGGAAAATCGCTGAGGAAACCCTTAAGAAAGCCGAAAAAATCGGAATGAGGGAGATTCACCACCGGATCAAGAATAACCTTCAGATAGTCTCCTCCCTGCTAAGCCTTCAGGCTGACAAGTTCAAAGACAAAGAGGTTATTGAAGCTTTCAGGGAAAGTGAAAAACGCGTAGTTTCGATGTCCATTATTCATGAAGAACTTTATAAGTCAAAGGATGCGGCAAGTGTTGATTTTGCAGCATATCTAAAGAAATTGACTGCGGAAATTCTGCACTCATACAGAGTTGGAAATGAGGAGATCAAGCTTGTCCTTGAGGTGGACAGTACACTTCTCGGAGTTGATACTGCAATTCCACTGGGAATTATAATTAATGAACTTTTCTCAAACTCCCTTAAGTACGCGTTTCCAAAAGGTATTGAAGGAAAAATCAGGATTTCCCTTTCCCGAAATGAAGCTGAATGTGAAAAAACAGGCGAAGCAACCGAAAAGAAATTCCCAGAATTGTCTTCCGGGTTTACTCTTGTATACTTGGACAATGGGGCCCGTTTTCCAGAAGAAGTGGATTTCAAAAATTCAAAAACTCTGGGCTTGCAACTTGTAAATGCTCTCGTTGAACAGATTAACGGAACAATCGAGCTTGAGAGAGGGAATAAAACAAAATACACTATCCGGTTTGAAGATAAAAGATGAGCGTCAAAAAATAGAACTACTTCCCCGCGTCTTACAATTCTATCAATTTTACTGTTAAAACTGAGATTCATTGTTTTCACTCTTATTAATCGGGCTTTCTTACAGGGTTTTTCTGTTCACTTATTCAAAAGCAATATTTTTTGTAGATTACAACTCTTTTTTCAATTCAGAACGTTTTTGACATATAAGCTTAGAAATAGTATTCCTGTGAATCAAACTTTTTCAAAAAAAGTTTGATCAAAAACTCTCTCAGAAACTGAACTATTTGAGTTACCAGACAACACCAAACTTTTTTAAAAAAAGTTTGATCAAAAACTCTCCCAGAAACAGAACGATGTGAGTTAAACCAGATAATATAAGCTTCTACTGATAGCTCATCTGGAACTTGATATTATTTGAAGTTTGATGTTTCTGGCACCTTATGTTTTGAAATTGATATAACTTATATTTTATATGACATAAGGATAAAAGAATTAAAAAATATATACAGCGAGGATAGGCGAATTGTGAATGCTAATAGGAATTGATGTCGGAGGCACTACCACGGATGCAGTGCTTATCCAGAATGGAGAAGTATACAGTACTGCCAAGGTTTCCACTGAGCACGGAAATCTGCTAAATTCCCTGCTTGAGGCCCTTGATGCTGTCAGCAAAGATGTCCCTCCTGAGCAGCTGGAAAGAGTAGTGTTCAGTACAACCGTGATAACAAATCTCATTGCCGAAGGCAAAACTGACCGT
>Ga0160425_1003085_pt1 | contig 12609 bp, 8 predicted proteins | sample BioMet8_FD_108193 | JGI IMG/M metagenome (GOLD analysis project Ga0160425, IMG submission 108193) | Microbial communities from bioreactor (seeded with sewage sludge) at Lawrence Berkeley National Lab, California, USA - Biofuel... | ecosystem: Engineered > Bioreactor > Anaerobic > Unclassified ...
ATGGTCTTGTTGATGCTTTTCATGTTCGTTATGTCCTCCTGTTTTAAAGTAAAACAAAAACACCGTGCAGGCTTTTGATGCCTACACGATGTCCGGAAAGACATTATAACGAACCGGTTCTGCGTCACAGGAAAGTACCCCCTTGCGCCGCCCGGAAAAAGAGGATATACTTATCCCGCGGCGCGGAGCAATCCGCTGTGTAGGTGCTACTTCCACCTGCGCAAGTGATAAGAGGGTGCAACCTCTTGTCACTGCCGTATCTTTGTTTTCTAAAAGCATTATACACCATGCCGGGCTTTTTGTCAATTTTTTGCCCTTTGTAACTTTCTTTGTCACGTTAAATTGCAAGCTAATCTGTAGCGATACTATATAGCGCCTATTCATGGAATTGCTCGGATACTGTGTATCTGAGTTGTTTTTAATGGCAGTCAAGGATTATTTTGTGCGCGCCGCGGTGAAATCATTTCCGTGGGCAGAAGCGCTGCGCCGAGCGAGGCAGGCCCTCCGGCAAGCAGAAATTGAAAGAAGAAACGGCTGAAAAAAGTAATGACGTCACTTGCTGTCTCCCGACGTGACGGCGGATGCATCATATGGACAAGATTTTTTCAATTTTTCGATATATGTTTCCAACCGCCGGACTTTTTCTCCCCTTTCCGCAGCTGCCTTTTCAAGGTATTGCTCCGAACGCATACGTAAATAATCCTGAAAAGATGCGGCCAGATTCCATTCCCTTATAACGAAGGCAACTGTCGGAGCGGAGTTCCTTTCGATGAAGGCTCCGGATTCACCTCTTAGATAGAAGGTGTATTCCTCGTCCCCCTCATAGAAACCGACGTCGAATCTATCGCACTCTCTGAGCAAAGTCAGGATCCCTTCCAGATGCTTGAGATATTCCTCCAGGCCATAAGCCACCTGCTTGTCGAGCAGTATTTCCGACAGCGCGACCTTCACCTTACCGCTTCGGATTTCCTCTGCGGAATACAGCCGGATCAGCTCACAAAAGGATGCGGTCTCCAGCTGACGGGAAAACCGCCCGTGCCTTTTGCGGTGAAGCTCCTTCAACGCGCTTCCTTTCTCTCTGACTCGGGCAAGAATTTCATTCAGAACTGTTTCTGGCATCGTCACAAGCGACAGAGAACTGGTTTTGATGACAGCATCCTCCGGTGCAGATTCAAATTCGTCCAGAGCGACAAGGAATTCTTTCCGCTCGGACGCGGTGAAAATTCGCATCAAGGGTCTGCACAGGGCTCTGAATTTGGTAAACTCACACTCGTAAGCCTTCACCATTCTCGGGTCTCTGATAAGCAGCGTGGCCTCGCATCCGGCAGAATCGCCTACGGAACTGGAAACGGCCGCGGCAACGCCTGGCAGGACGAACAGCGTTCTTCGGAAGATGCCGTCCCTCACGCGGGGACAGTAATACGGCTCGATCATCCCGGTCATGTAGAGCGGCATCCACAGCTGGAATGCGCTGGACATCTCACCCAGATTGCGGTTTACCGTGTGGATGATACAAATCCTTTTTCCGGAACGCAGTAGCCCGGTCATCCGCGCTGCCCACCGCGAAGAAAACGCGGCGTCCTCCGTCATCCATTCCACTGCCTCATCGCTGAAAAGCAAAAGTGTGCCGGGCTTTTCCTGCATTTCGGCGGCCGAAATGAACGCTTCAGCCGCCTGCCGCTTGCTGCCGCAGCCATAATAGACGGTGATCTGCGCATTTTCCGCGCAGACAGCCTTTTCTCCGCGCAGTGGAGTCACGTCCGTCGCGCGACCGGATGCGCTGTCATCACCGTTTTCCGCCGTCAGCCAGGCGGCGAGCTGCCTGCGCAGGTCGGCTTCATTATCGGCCACGCGTTCATCCATCAGCTCCCGCAGCGCATTTTTCTGAAAGTCCGTCCTGCAGCGCCGCGCGAAGTAGGCTGATATGGCATCGATGCAGGCTCCGTCCCTGATGGGACCCCGCTGTCCGCGGCGAAGGCGGCTGATATGGGACGGATCCAACCTGACATACAGGGCGAGCGCGCTGTTCGACGTGTCGGTGATCTTCATAAGACAATCGAGTTTTTCACAGAACATCATGATACTTTTCCCTTCGCTTTGTGTCTGACATGAATCGTGTCAGACGGTGTCATGGTCAAAGACTGTGCGTCTATTTCTTCCGAGCCTTCTGAAAAGTATAATAAAGTATAGTTTTTATGGAGGCTGAACTGATGAAACTTATAGGAGGAATAGAAATGAAAAAGCGTATTTTGTCGTGGCTTGTCACATCGGCAATGGTTTTATCCATGGTCATGGTTTTTCTCACCCACGCTGGAGCGCAGCTCATTAGTACAGCCTTACTGGCCGGCGGGAATCGAAGCGGCTACGCCGTCGGATCCGACGGAAGCCTGTGGGCCTGGGGAAACGCGCAGAGCTATCAGCTCGGCAACGGTTCAAATCAAAACAGCAGCATTCCCGTCAAAATTGCGGGTCTGAACGGAGTCAGATCCGCAGCCGCCGGAATCGCGAGCGCATACGCGCTGATGTCCGACGGCACCGTCCGCGCCTGGGGCGTAAACGACTACGGCCAGCTCGGAATCGGCAACAACAATACCGCCACAACTCCGACGCCGCTGGCGCTGACGGGCATCATCGCCATCGCCAGCCGGCTCAACTCCGTCTATGCCCTGAAAGATGACGGCACTGTCCTTGTCTGGGGCGACAATGGTCAGGGCCAGCTCGGCCTGGGCGACACCACGGACAGAAATATTCCTCTCAGTCTGTCGTCCATAGCGGGCGCGACTGCCATTGCCGCGACGCATTATTCCGGCTGCGCCGTCGCCGGCGGCGAAGTGTACTGCTGGGGCAGGAACCAGGAGGGTCAGCTCGGTATCGGAACCACGGCGGACAGCCTCGTTCCCGTCAAAGTGACCGGGCTCACAGGCGTCACCGCGCTGGCCGGAGGGTTCTACACGGCCTACGCGCTGAAATCCGATGGCACCGTCTGGGCCTGGGGCGGCAACGGCCAGGGCCAGCTCGGCATCGGCACCTACAACTCCGGAGACATCCGCACCGCCCCCGTCCAGGTCGACAGCCTCGCAAACATCCGCTCCATCGCCGCGGAGGGATATGCCGCCTACGCTCTGGACAGCAACGGTAATATCTGGACCTGGGGGCTGCGCGGTAATCAGTCGCGGAGCCTGTCCCCCGTCAGAATACCCGATCCCACCGATCCCAGCGAATTTTTCAGCGGCGTCGAGGCGATAGGTGCCGGCTTTTACTCCGGCTACGCGCAAAAGGAGGACGGCACCGTCTGGGCTTGGGGCGACAACAACTACGGCGCGCTGGGAGACAATTCGTCCAGCAGCAGTACGGTCCCCGTGCAGGTATCGGGCTTTCTATCCAACGCCTGCCGCATCGGTACCCAGACATATTCCACGCTGGCCGCCGGACTTTCCGCCGTCGCCGACAAGGAGACGCTGACGCTGCTGACGAACGCAAGCTACGCCGCGCCCATCGTGCTGGAGACGAAATCCTTCGTCCTTGATACGAACGGGTATAATCTGACCGTCACGGCTCCGGCCTCCTCGCCCTGTATACGTGCGACCGGCGGGCAGTCGCTGGAGGTGACGGATTCGTCCGCCGCCGCTTCCGGGTCGCTGACGCTCCTCGCTGCGGGCAGCGGGGTCATCGGCCTCCATGCCGACGGAGGGTCTGTCATGTCGGCGGTCACGACCAGCATCAGCGGCGTGGAGGAGAGCGGCTGCGTGGGTATTTACGCGCAGAACCTCGGCAGCGTCGAGCTCATGGAACATTCCGGGATTCAGGAGACCGCCGCCGGCAGTACGGGTATCTATTGTATATCGGGAGGCACGGTTTCCGTGACCAGCGGCGCCGTTGCCGCCGACACCGGCATCGAGACGGCCGGGGTTTCGGGAAACACCAAAAGCTCCGTCTATTTCACCGGCGACGTGACGGGCGGCCCCTGCGGCGCATTCGTGCACGACGGCGGCAGCGCAACAATAACCGGCAGCGTGACCGCGTCCTCCGCCAATGGCTGCGGCGTGCTGGTGCAGTACGGCGGCGAGGCTGCGGTGACGGGGAACGTGACGGCGTCCGCATCCGGCGGGCTGGGCGTCTGCATTGGCGGGACCTCGGGCGGCGGCACGGCGACGGTGGACGGCGCGATCGCCGCGGCAGGGACGTACATCCGGGTGGGCGGGTACGACATGACCGCCGCCATGAACACCGTTCCCTCTGACCGTCCGGGATATCTCATGTACATGAACAGCACTAAGCCGGGTTACCTCGTCTACGTCAGGGATCGCATCACGACCTGCATCGTGCCCGGCTGTACGGCCACGGTTGATGAGGGCGGCTTTACAGAGAGCGAGACGATCGACGGCGTTACCACTTATCACGTTGCCACCGCGGCCCAACTCGCCCACGTCGCGAGCCACATGAGACTGCATTTTCTGCAGACCGCGGACATCGATCTTGATGCATACAACGATGGACTCTGGACGCCCCTCGGCGGATACGGCGACCCGGAGTCCGGTCCGGGCCATTTCACCGGTGTGTATCTGGGCGGCGATCACACGGTCAACCATCTCGTGCTGCTGCATGACAGCGCAGCGCAATACAGCGTTTACGGCGGCTTGTTCGCCTCGGTGCGCGGCGCGGGTGCCGCCGTCAGGGATCTGACGGTTAACGTCAAACTTATAGAAATCGCAAGCGGGAGCGGCTGCAGTTGCGGCGCCGTTGCCGGAGAACTGTCCGGGGGCACCATATCCGGCTGCACTGTCAACTATTCCGGCATCGTGGACATTTCCGGCACGCCCAACGGCAACCTTGGCGGCGTCGTGGGCGCGGCGTATCCCGACTGGAACGCGGAGACGCGCGGCTTCGTGACCGCGGAGATCTCCGGTTGCTCGGTGACGCTGGACGAAGCGAGTCTGCTGGGCGAAGGCGGCTACAAAAACGTGGGCGGCATCGCCGGACTCTGCGACGCGAAGGTCACGGGCTGCTGGATTGAGATCGGAACGGGCTCGCTCATCTGCGGCACCAACGTAGGCGGCGTGGCCGGCACGATGTTCCCCAAGAGCGCCGACGCCCGGATCGAGGGCTGCACCGTCTCCGGCCGGGGGAATCTCGCCATCGCCCCGCAGGAGTTTTACAGCTACAACATCGGCGGCATTGCCGGCCAGCTTGGGGAATGCCTCGTCCGGAACTGCGCGAACAGCGTTGCGGTGGACGCTACCGGCGTCACGGAGCTCCACTCCGGAGCGCAGGTGTACGCGGGCGGTATCGCAGGCTATCTCGGCACGGGCTCGGAGCTCTTCGGCTGCCGCAACACCGGGAACGTCGTCGCGGCGGTAAGCAACAACGTGGTGGACAACAACCTCGCCAGCGTCTCGCCGGAAGGCAGTGAATACGCCTACGCGGGCGGCGTCGCCGGGTTCATCTACGGATATTCCAACGCTGTCACGGTTGAGAACTGCACGAACGGCGCAAAAGTCGAGGCGATCAACCGAATCCCCGGTTTTCGGGCTTACGCCGGCGGCATCGCGGGCCATGTTGATTCCGGCGACGGCGAGAACGCGGGCGTGCATATCCTCAACTGCGCGAACCTGAACGGGGAAACGACCGTGCACGCGGCCGGCGGAACCACCATGACCGGCGGCATCTTGGGCTCCACCACGTTCCACGATTTCGCGACGCCGAACATAACCGTGAAAAACTGCTATAACCGGGCGTATGTGATCGGCGAGGGCATCAGCCCGCCAGCCGGAAACGGCATGTGCGTCGGCATCACGGCTGGCGGCATCATCGGCGCCGCGGGCGAGGCCGACATCTCCTGCACGTACAGCACCGGCGACGTCATCGCCAGCGGCGGCAGGGCCGACGCCTACGCGGGCGGCGTGTTCGGAGTACAGTACTTGACCGCGGCGACCCAGAACTATTATGAGAAGACCGACAAGGTGACGCGGGCCGTGGGCGGCCTCGTCAGCGGGATGACCGTGATCGCGGCCGACGACCAGGCGGGGTTATACGAGGGGAGGACGGCGGCGGAGCTCAGAACCGCAAGCTCCTACGGCCCGGCGTGGAAATGGTACGCAGGCGGCGGAACGGACCCGCTGTATTACAGTGCCGATGCTCCGTGGCGGTTTATCTCAGCGAGCGGACTCCCGGTCCTGACCGGTCTTCCTTATATACCCTCAGGCGGCGGAGGAGGCAGTAGCGGCGGCAGCGGAAACGTGACATATGCCATAAGCGCCTCCGCCGGCAGCGGCGGCACGATCTCTCCAGCGGGAAAAACGTTGACAAACAGGTACGGCTCCCTCACTGTAACTATCACGCCGAATGAGCTGTACAGCATCGCGGATGTTACTGTCGACGGCGTCAGCGTCGGTGCGGTGACAAAATATGTCTTTTCACAGGTTACCTCGGATCATACGATTCGTGCAGAATTCATCCAAATCTGCCCCAGCAAACCCTTCGCTGATTTGGATATCTCCCTCTGGTATCACTCGGCGGTAGATTACGTGCTGAAGACGAACCTGTTCCGCGGTATTTCTGATAAGTTCTTCGCGCCGGACCTTCCCATGACGAGAGCCATGTTCATCACGGTCCTACACCGGCTGGACGGTTCCGCGCCTAACACGCACGGTCTGCCGTTTCCTGACGTGGTCGGCGGATTCTGGTATTCAGAAGCGATCGGATGGGCATACGGCAACAAGCTCATCACAGGATACAAGGATGGCACGTTCGGCCCTGATTTGAATATCACGAGGGAGCAGATGGCATCCGTTTTGCACCGTTATGCGCTTATGAAAGAGTATTACACGCACTCTTCAGCAGAGCTGACTGCATTTTCGGACGCGGGAAGCGTTTCCGACTACGCTCTGGATGCAATGAAATGGGCCGTAGGCAATGGGATTCTGGAAGGCGACCAGGGGCTGCTTCTACCGGGAGCCGCACTGACCAGAGCCCAGGCTGCCGCGGTGCTGATGCGCTTTTCTCAACGGTATCTGAAGTAAACGGAATCGTGATTTCGCATGAAGGAACAACCTTATCTATTTCGCTATAGTCTGACCATAACCGGCACAGAGCATGGAGAATGGCAGGGCGTGCTGGCAAATGACTAATAGACGCGCAAATTTGAAAGTGTTATTCAACTGCTAAGTTTTATCCGCCAGGATGAACTGAAGCGAAAAGGTTTGCCTGCCGAGGACTTTGCACGAAAAAAAAGCTAAAGAGAGGGGCGCGCACAGATGATATGCGTGCCCCTCCTGCTGTTTTCTGCAAATAATCGTTCATCCCCACTGGAGGCCGGGCATCTCTGCCTTCAGCTTCATCTCCCAGACGATCTTGGCGGTTTGTTCATTGGTAATGTTTGCCCGCGGCATCAGAGTACCGTCTGAATAGCCGCTGAAAAATTCCAGTTCGACGGAGGCATTCAGGCTGCTGACTGCGTAGCCGCTGACGCTGGCACGGTCCGAAAATTGGTCGACCCCCCTGCGGTGTCCGCCGGGATCAACCCGCTGTTCCGTAGACTGAAGGCGCGGATGAGCATGGCCGCCGCCTCCTGACGCGAAAAGGGTGCGTTCGGGCTGAAGCTGGTTTCCGAAACGCCGTTGATGATCCCGCACTGATACGCAGTCTGCATCTGCCGGAAACCCGCGGAATTCGCCGCGACGTCGGTATACGGAAAGTCCGTCCGGACGGTGTCCTTTTCGCTGAACCCCAGCGCGTAGATGGCCACGCCGTCGCTGCTTAGGGAGGCGCCCGCTGATGGTCATAGTCGGGATTAGGTGTCTGTGTGAACTGCTCAATCCGGCTCACTTGCATCTCCGCCCAGACCTTTTTAAGCTGGAATTCCTAATACTGCTGCAGCAGCTCCAGCACCCAGAACTGCCGTGTGTGTCTCGGATGACGGCCGGCGTAGGGTTACGTCCGGTGGATAGCGATCATCCTCATAGGAGAGAAGGTAAAGCTTCTTTTCTTTCATAAAACATCTCGATAGCGGATGATCAGCTCCGAGCGGCTGCGCACGCCCAGTTTCTTGTAGATGGCCGTGGCATATGTGTTGACAGTAGGGTATTTGACCCCCAGCTGCTCGGCGCAGTAGCGCAGTGTATAGCCTTTCAGCAGCAAATGGTAGGTTTCCTGTTCCCGGGGCGTCAGGGTGTTCACCAGTTGCCGAGATTCATCGCCCGGCTCCGGCTCCGGTTCCGGCTCTTTTTTCGCAGGACGTTTGAACAGATCCAGCAGACTCATGGAGCGCCTCCTTTCCTTTCTTCTGTCCTCATCGTAGCGGCTTTGCGACTGCCGCGCCATTCATTAGTTCCAATGAAACGCAAAAATCCGCGTCTCATTAATACTAATGAGACGCAGATTTCCTGTATGAAAAGCAGTTATTTGGTCAGATAGTCTTTAAAATGCAGAAGCAGCTCTGTCTTACTGTTGATGCCCAGCTTGCGGTAGAGACTGGTCTGGTAGGTGTTGGCGGTAGGATAGGCAATTCCCAGCCTCGCCGCAGTCTGCCGCAGGGTATAGCCTTCCAGCAGCATACGGCAGACCTCGATCTCCCGCTTCGAGAGGTCATACTGTGCAAAGAGATATGCCCACTCATTGTCCACCTCCGGCTTCTGGGAATCCTCAGCCCAGCCCTCATTGAAGTAAGTGCGCGAGAGCGTGGGAGATAGCATCAGCAGCAGCACGATGACCACGGAGGAAATTGCAGCCACGGCGATGGCGATGCTGTCAGGGTAGTTGGTGCCCCACTTGCCCAGCAGCACTCCGGTGATGCCACCTACACAGCCAATAAAAACCACTGACACCTTCACATAGGTCTGGCTCTGATATTTCTTTCCAATGACGCCCAAAATGTAGTACATGTTGATCATACCCATGGTAGATCCAATGCCCAGCAGTACAGCCAGAGCGACGGCGGCCGGGGCGCTGCTTTGTCCCGCCATGTGTACCACCATGGCGATAACAAAGGCTCCGAAGGTCACGTTCCAGGTGATGAGGTTACCGTGGCGGAACAGGGCGTAAATCAAAAAGTAAACGCCGCAGCCCGCAATCGCGCCCAGATAAAAGACCACGTTGAGATTGAATGGGACGCGCCCGTCTGCCGCCAGTACAAACATTCTGCCGATTCCTTTGCACAGCACGGCGTACAGACAGTTGAGGATAATCGTCACATAGAGGATTTTTTTGGTTTTGGGGGCGGTGTGGGTCTGAACCGGTGCGGCAGCGTCCAAATCGCTCCGATGAAACCAATGTAAGGGTGCCAGACCCAAAAACAGCATCACAAGGGATGGGAGCATTCCGTTTGTGATGTTCAGCACCTGCGTTTCCTGTAGTAGCACCAGCACGCTGATAAGCAAATTGGTTCCCATCACAGCGTAGAACTTCTCCGTATTGTTTAGAGCAAAGACAAAAGGCATCAAAATCCCTGCGTTTACGATGCCCAGCGAAACACCCAGTAGAACAATGACCGCAAGGTGCAGCGCAGGCGATGTCACGGTCAGGAAAAGAACGGCGGACACGCTTACGCAGATCGCGCCGATCTTGGAAAACCGCACGAACCAATCCTTTTTCATGATCACCACGAAAAACGCGGAGGCGAGCAAGTTGATGGAATGTAGCATGGCACGGATATCCGTGCTGTAGACTTCGTCGGTAATGGGTGAAGCTGTCCACCAGGTAGTAAACACAATCACCCAAGCGTAGTAGATGATCCACGTGACAACATACGGCCAGTTCCGCCGACCTAAGTTGCCGATATGGACAAGATTGCTGCGCTTCACTTCAGCACCTGCCTTTCGTGTTTTACACCCCAAAAAGCTGAGAAGATACTGTTTATAGATGATTATAGTATGTCATAGGAGCATCGGATTGTCTACTGTTTCCTACGTCCGCACCTTCGCTACACGGCCTAATTTATTATGCCATACCAACAAAGAAATGGGAAAAGAACGCTCATGTCGCCAGCTTTTGTTTTTATCGCAGCGGTCACCGTGATGTCTGCAATCATCGGCGGCCTTCTCTTTTTGCACACTGCTATACGCTCAACGGCATCAACTCGAAAACTGTGGGTGACGGACAGCAAGACACCGCTCGCTTTCCCGCCAAGAAAGAAAGCCAGCAAACCTGCAAACGAAAAGGGCGCAAAATTCATGAAGCTACCAAGGAGAAGCCAGCGGACCGGCAAAAAGAAGTGAAATCGCAGAAACCCTCTGGAAAATATGTGCGCGCTCTCTAGCACACATCATGACAGAACGTGGTATCTATCTTAGGATGTGTCGTTCCATTCCGGCAGAGGGAGCCTTTGCGCTGCTCAAGCACGACTTTGGTTTACGCCGTCTTCTGACGCGAGGGAAAAAGAGCATTCAAACGGAGTTGCTCTTCCCGGCTATGGCACTTGTCCTGAAAACGCCATGGATGAAGCGGGAAAACAGTTGTCAATGCACTAAAGCGAGGATGACGCAAGAGCAATTCTGCCTGGCCTTTCATAAGGGACAATGAATATTCCGCTGACGTTTCCCCCCGATGCACCACGTCACCGGTCTCCATGCACCATTTGCCCGGTCTGCGTGCACCATCTACGACGGCGTATTTATATGACTGCATCACCTTTTACAACTGCAATCGCATCCACATTAAAACAGGAGTGGCGCCGCTGACGCTGCGCCACTCTGCTTAAAACCGAATATTCCTACGTAGGGGCTTTTTTGTACTGTACGCACAATCTGGGGCAGTGAATTTTTCAAGCGGCGGGTATTTCATTTCCCGAAGAATTCATTTCTTTTCGGCGGCCTCGGCCTTCTTAGCCAGATACTTGGCCTCTCCCTTGCTGCCGTGCCAAAGCTCGTCGGCGGCGGGGGCCCAGCAGGCGGCGTACTTGTCGCACTTGGAGCACAGATGCTCGGCGCTCTCTGGAGACAGCGGATCCGTGGATTTGGCGCCGGAATCGGCAACGATCGCCCTGAGCCTCGTGGGGTTTTCCAGCATGGGGCATGGGCGCAGCATGTTGTCGTTGAACGGCTGTCCGTCGTGGTAGGCCATGAACAGCGGGGAACGCAGGGCCTCCAGGATCGTCTTCTGGCGTATGTTGGAATCGGAGTAATGAATGAACACGCAGGGGTCGATATCGCCGTTGGCGCTGATGTGGAAGTAACGGCGGCCGGCAGCTATGCAGCCGCCGACATACTCCGCGTCGTTCTGAAAGTCCATGGCGAACATGGCCTTGTGGCTGCGGTTGTATCTGATGCGGCGGTAGATCTCCGTGCGCTGCTCCGGCGTTGGCAGCAGCTCCGGCGCGGCATCGTTGCCCACCGGCATATAGTGGAAGTACCAGATGAACGAGCAGCCCAGTGAAACCAGCTTGTCGTAATACTCCTCAGACGAGATGGAATCCCAGTTGTGGCTGGTGTAGCAGGAGGAGATGCCGTAAAGCAGCTTCTTTCTGTGCAGCAGATCGATAGCCGCCATGACCTTCTGATATGTGCCCTTGCCGCGGCGGCTGTCTGTGGCCTCCTCGTCCCCCTCCAGAGATATGGCGGGGATGAAGTTCTTCACCCTGAGCATATCGTCGGCAAATTTTTCGTCGATGAGCGTGGAGTTTGTGAAGCATAAAAATTCGCAGTCGGGGTGCTTCTCGCACAGACGGATGATATCGTCCTTGCGCACCAGCGGCTCGCCGCCTGTGTATATGTAGAAGTAGACGCCCAGCTCGGTGCCCTGATTGATGATGTCGTCCAGCTCCTCATAGCTCAGGTTCAAAGTGTGGCCGTACTCCGCCGCCCAGCAGCCCGTGCAGTGCAGGTTGCAGGCGGAGGTGGGGTCCATCAGTATTGTCCAGGGGATGTTGCAGCCGTACTTGCTGCGCAGTTCCTCCTCCCTGTCCCAGCCGATCAGGTTTCCGTTGATAAAGAAGTTGACCATCGTGGCCTTCAGCACGCCGGGGTCGGTGTCGTTGACGATATGCTCCACCATGGCGTGGTGCGGGTCGTTGGGATCCTCTATAGCCTTTCTGATAGCCTTTCTCTGATTTTCAAATTTGCCGCCGGAAAACCTGTCGGCCCAGTCCATCAGCTTTGGCAGGTTCTTTACCGGATCCTTGCTGATGTAGTCCATGGCCTGTTCAAGTCCGAACTTTTTAACGCTGTTTGCAAACTGCATCCTTGTATCCCCCTATTCCCGGATCTGTCGACCCGAAACAAATGTAATAATTTTTTATATAATAACATATTTTGGGGCGGCAAAAAATGTCCGATATTGCAGATTTGTGCGGTTTTCGCCCCGGCGATACGAAACGACTCCAGGTTCCGCAAAGGAACCGGGAGCCGAGATCATGGGATTTGAACGAGCTGCGTTAGTGGCTTTCTATTTTCCGGCTGCTTTTGGCTTTGAACTTCCGAAATTTGGCGTCGACACCGACCGAACACCTCCCGGAACAGCCGGGAGTGCGGACAAAATCCTGCTGCGAAAAGGTGGTGTAAGCAGTCAAGTAAAATGCACACTTTTTCGCCAGCAAATGCACACTTTTTCACGGCCAGTTTTTAGTTTGTAATGGACTGGTGGTGAGCCAGTCTGTAGCTGTTGCCAGTCATGTTAATA
>Ga0160425_1003090_pt1 | contig 12578 bp, 10 predicted proteins | sample BioMet8_FD_108193 | JGI IMG/M metagenome (GOLD analysis project Ga0160425, IMG submission 108193) | Microbial communities from bioreactor (seeded with sewage sludge) at Lawrence Berkeley National Lab, California, USA - Biofuel... | ecosystem: Engineered > Bioreactor > Anaerobic > Unclassified ...
CAAGCGGCCACGGAAGTCAAAATGTCTGGCTATGCCTTGATTTACGGCAACTACGCCAGCCAACGTGCCTTTACCGGATGGAACACCCCGGGCTGGGGCTACAATTCGAACACGCACAGCTTCGCCATCGGCGCCAACAACCAGACGGAAGATCAATTCCAGATCTGGCAGCGGTTCCGCCTGAAGGGCGACTTCGTGGCCAACGAGGCCGTGAAGTTCCGGTTGGGCCTGCAGGTCCAGGATACATGGGGCCATGGCTCCCTGACCGCCGCCAACCCGAGCAACGCCTCGCTGGCCGTCTACCAGGCCTACTTGCAGTTCAAAATCCCCGACACCGACGTGGAAGTGACCGCCGGTCTGCAGGACTTCTCCCTGCCGACCAGCTCCTTCTTCTGCGACTCCGTGGTTTGGGGCGGTACGCGGGCCGCGGCCTTGATCGTCAATGCCCCGGTCATGGACAGCCTGTCGGTCGTGGCCGGCTATAGCCGCATGCTCGACACCAACCAGACCTACGACACCTCGTCCTCCGCCCTGCATCATCAGGCGGACGAGTTGGATCTCTATTTCCTGACCCTGCCCATCACCTTGGACGGCTTCAAGGCCACCCCGTGGGGCGCCGTGGCCGTGGCCGGGCGGGATGCCGATTACTACACCAACTACACCTACGGTTGGTACCCGGGATCGACCTACGGCGAGAACCTGATCTCGGCCGGCTCGCTGATGAATGTCGTCAACGGCACCGGGACCACGCATTCCCTGTGGAAGAATTCGCAGAATCCGTACTACTGGCTCGGCGGCACCTTCGAGGTGACCGTGCTTGATCCGGTGAAGTTCTATGCCGACGTGATCTACGGCGCCGGCGCCATGACCGACCGGAAGAGCAGCAGGCGTGAGGGTTGGTTCCTCGACCTCGGCGCCGAGTACACCGGCTGGGACGTGCTGACGCCGCAGGTCTTCGGTTGGTGGTCCACCGGTGAAGACAAGTCCACCGTCAACGGCTCCGAGCGGATGCCGACCGTGGTCCCCAACTGGGGTCCCGGCAACAGCTTCCTGTTCGACTGCTCGCAGGACTTCACCATGGACAGTAACATGGGCGCCAACCCGGTGGGTTCCTACGGTTTCGGTGCATCCCTCAACAACATCAGCTTCATCGAGAAGCTGACCCAGCGGATCACCTTCACCTACCTGCACGGCAACAACTCGCCGCGGGCCATTCGCTACCTGCAGCTGACCGTTGGTGACAACCCCTACTACATCATGGGGCGTGACCTGACCACCAGCGAGCAGCTCTACAGCGTGAACCTCGACACCAACTACCAGATTTATGAAAATCTGGCGGCTCTCGTGGAGGCCGGTTGGGCGCACGGCGACTTCCAGAAAAGCGTTTGGGGCCACCGCCTTATCAGCAAATCGCATGATGGGGATGCCTGGAGAGTCGGGTTCGGCCTCAAGTATACGTTCTAGACCGTTCCCGTACCCATATGTTCCGACGGCCAAGGGCCGGAGCTTCGGCTCCGGCCCTTTTTCGTGCCGCAGCGCAACGTCCCTCCCGCTCTTGCTCCCGCCGTCACTGACCGTAACGACCTGACGCACTGCGTTCATGGTGCCGATCGTTATGGAAGTAACGACCTCTTTTCCCTTGCCAAACGGGCAGCGAACCGGTAAGCGATTCGCCCGAAGGGGAGTATGACAGGCACACCGATTCTTCCCCCGTCCGAGTCCATCATTCCCGGACGCCATGTCCACGATCCAAGGAGGAAGAACCATGATGCGGTCTACCTGTCTTGCCCTGTTGCTTTTGTGTATCCTGGCCGTGGCCCTGCCCGCCCTGGCCGCTACTGAAGTCAAAATAATCGGTGACGGCCGGATCTACGGCGTCTCCTACACCGGCCACAACTTTACCGGCTGGAACAATGCCGCCTGGACCAGCAACACCCCCACCTGGACGCGCGCCGGCACCCGGAGCGAGGACCCGTACGAGGTCTGGCAGCGCTTTCGCATCCGCGCCGACTTCGTGGCCAGCGAGGCCATAAAATTCCGGCTGGGCATCAAGATCGAAGACACCTGGGGACACGGCTACATGACCGCCGCCAACCCGGCCGACTCCATGCAGATCTACCAGGCCTTCCTCACGTTCAAATGGCCGGACTCGGTCGTGGAAGTGACCGCCGGCCTCCAGGATATCGACCTGCCCCAGTCCTCCCTGTTCAACGCCTCGCCGGTGCTCGGCATGGACCGGGTGGCCGCCGTGGTCGTCCGCAGCCCCCTGGGGAGCGACACGGTGTCCGTGCTGGCCGGCTTCGGTCGGGCCATCGACACCAACCAGACCTACGATCCCAGCACCCAGGTGGGCGACGAACTGGACACCACCTTCCTGGCCCTGCCCGTGGCCCTGGACGGCTTCAAGGTCTCCCCCTGGGGGATGCTGGCCGTCATCGGCCGGCGCGTCGGCGATTTCACCGCCAACGCCTCCTCGTCCGGCTGCCGCAATTTCGCCGAGGGCGTGCTCTCAGCCGGTTCCCTGGAGACGAACGATCTGTGGCGCTACAACCAGGCCGTCTATTGGTGGGGCGGCAGCGCCTTCGAGCTGACCGCGCTGGATCCGTTCAAGCTGTACGCCGATGTCGACTACGGCGCCGGCGCCGTGAACGATCGGGCCAGCAGCCGCCGCCATGGCTGGTTCCTCGACTTCGGCGCCGAGTACACCGGCTTCGACATGCTGACGCCGCAGGTTTTCGCCTGGTGGTCCACCGGCGAGGACAGCTCCACCCGCAACGGCTCCGAGCGCATCCCGCAACTGCGCTCCGGTTGGGGCGCCGGCAACAGCTTCCTGCTGGACTGCGGCCAGGCCCTGTCCCGCAACTCCAACATGGGCGTCAACCCGGTCGGCGCCTACGGGGTGGGCGTCTCCCTCAACGACATCTCCTTCGTGGAGAAGTTGAGCCACCGCCTCACCTTCACCTATCTGCACGGCAACAACTCGCCCCGGGCCATCCGCGGCCTCAACGCCACCCTCGGCGGCGGCGACCTCGACGCCGGCAGCAATCCCTATTTCGTGATGGGCCGCGACCTGACCACCCACGAATATGCCTATGGCATCAACTTCGATCACAAGTACCGGATCTACCAGAACCTGCATGCGGTCCTGGAAACCGGCTGGGCCCACGGGGAGTTTCAGGAAAGCGTCTGGGGGCACCGGCTGGTCCACAAGGCCGCCGAGACCGACGCCTGGAAAGCGGCCTTGGGCGTTACCTTCAAATATTGAGGCGGGAACCGGAACCGCCGCCAGAGGCGCAACGCCGTACCAAAGGCCGGGGCACGCCCCGGCCTTTGTGCGTTTTGCGCCCGAAGCGAGCGTCCCGGTTTACGAATGCGGCGCGGCGGGAGCGGGGGGCGTCTCCGGCGCGGGCGGGGTCGGCTGCGCCACCCGGCACAGGCCGTAGCGCTGCATCATGCGGGGCTGCACGCCGGCCCCGTGAAACGACGACACCATGGGGAAATTGTCGGACGGCCCGGCATGGGTGGCAAAAACCGTCACCAGGGTCACATTGCCGCTCGGATCGCGGCCCAGGATCGTGAGGCCCATCGGCTCGACCAGCAGCATCCCGGGGATCTCCCGGGTCCCCTCCTCCAAGACGGCCCGCCCCTTGGCCCGGTCCGTGACGGCGATGGTCAGCCCTGGGGTGTTCGGATCGAGCGGCGGCCGCATGGTCACGCCGCCCTGGGGGGTAAAGCCGGCGGTCATGCCCTTCACAAAGGCGCAGGCGAGCCGGTCGGCCGCCGCCAGTTCGGCCGCCGGGTCGCCGGCCCGGGCCCGGTTCGCCACGGCCAGCGCCAAGACCATGACGCCAAGGGCCGCAAACCTCCATCGTTTGCCCATGCTTCCTCCTTTGGGCGGCCCCGCCGGACCGCAGTCCCGTCCGTTCCCGGGCAGGGAACGACACCGCAATGCAAAAAGCCGTGTCGGCTAACGCTTGCCGACACCCCGGCCTTGACGTACAGTCCGATCGCCGTTCCGCCGAGGAAGGTCTCGTTCGGCCAATGCGGAGCGGAAGACGAAGCGGCTTTTTTGTGGAGTTAAGACAAACATGCAAAAATTTCGTGTGTATTTTGCTACCAAGCTTCCGGTCAAGACCTCATGGTTCCATCGAAACAAGGACATCGCCGAGACGGAATATGTTGTCGTGACCGCCCACAATGAAGCCCATGCCGTCAAGCTGGCCAAAGCCTGCATCCCGCTCGACGAGCTCGGCATGCCCTTCGAAGTGACGCACATCGAACACGCCGGGGCAGACGACACCGAAGGCTATCACGGCACCAAGTTCCGGACGGAATCGCTTCCCGAACCAACCGATCCGTCCGCATAACCGCCGACGGACCGCCGTCCGGACCGATCCCACCGAAGCCCATCCGGGAGGTAGACACGTGTTCGTTGACTTCTTCCGTGGTCTCGGCGCCCACACCCAGGGTATCCGTTTCGCGTTGGCCCGCAAGGGCTATCTGGGCTTGGTCCTGATTCCGTTCGTCCTGACCGTCCTGTTCTATATCCTGGGTTTTTCCCTCTTCGCCAGCCACAGCGACCAGCTGCTGGCCGTGCTGGGCGCGCCGAAGCCGGCCCAGGTTTCCGGGACCGTCATGACGGTTCTGGTCTGGCTCTACGTCCATTGCATCACCTTTCTGCTCTATCTGATCGCCTTCGTGCTCATGTATTTCCTGTTCATGGTCACGGCCAACATCCTGGCCTCCCCCCTCTACGACCAGATCGCCGGGCGGCTGGCCCGGGAGGCGGCCGACGGCCGGACGGACACGCCGGAACTGTCCCTGTGGCGAACCATGCTCGAGGAAGTCAAAAAGGCCCTGTTCGTGGCCGTCGTGCCGATCCTCCTGGTCTTCATCCCGGTGCTCGGCCAGATTGTGGCGCCGCTGGCGGCCGCCTGGCTTTTGGCCTTCGATTTCGTGGACTTCTCGCTGTGCCGCGACCAGCCGCGTTTCCACGACCGGTTGCGCTTTTTCCTGCGCCGGCCCCTGCTCCTGATCGGCTTCGGCCTGCCCCTGCTCATCCCCATCCTCAACCTGGTGCTCTACCCGTTCGCCATCCTCGGCGCCTGCCTGCTCTATCAGCAGTCCCTGGGGCGGCGGCTGGGCCTACAGCCCCAAAAATGACATTTTTGGCAGTCCCACGGCATCCGTCGGCCGAAGGTCCGGCCCCTCGGGCCGCGGCCCTGGCCGATTGTCCGACTTTCTCCTTGCACACCCCTCCCCCGGACGCTATTGAGAGAGGTCTTCCGTCGCAGCGCACGGCGGTACTCCGCCGAAAAGCCAGCCAGGGGTTTGTTTCGGGTATGACCGTTTTTCTTCGTATCGTCTCCGCACGTGTCCGGACCGCCCGGTCCGGCGATGCCGTCCTTGGAGCCTTCCGGCATGAGTGAAACCGGCGTCACCAAGGACCCGTCCCTGTCCCGTACCCTGGCCCTCTCCCTGGGCGCCCTGGGCGTCGTGTACGGCGATATCGGCACCAGCCCCCTCTACGCCATCAAGGAATGCTTCCACGGCATGCACGCCATCAGCGTGACGCCGGCCAACATCCTGGGCGTGCTGTCGCTCATCTTCTGGTCGCTGACCATGGTGATCACGATCAAATACGTGCTATTCATCATCAAGGCCGACAACCGCGGCGAGGGTGGCATCTTCGCCCTGCTGGAACTGTTGCCCAAGGACGTAGGCAACAAGCGCCTCCAGGGAACGCTGGCCTTTCTGGCCCTGTTCGGGGCGGCGCTCCTCTATGGCGACGGCGTCATCACGCCGGCCATTTCCGTCCTGTCGGCCGTGGAAGGCCTCAACGTGGCCACCCATGCCGCCGAACCGTTGGTGGTGCCGATCACCTGCCTGATCCTGTTCGGGCTGTTCATGGTCCAACGGCGGGGCACGGCCGGCATCGGCCGGGTCTTCGGACCGGTGATGCTCCTGTGGTTCCTGGTCCTGGCCGTCTTCGGCGCCCGGGCCATCCTGCACGCCCCCGAGGTGCTGGCGGCGGTCAACCCCTTTTATGCCTTCCACTTCTTCACGGAAAACCGGCTGCACGGCATGGTGGTGCTCGGCGCGGTGGTGCTGTGCATCACCGGCGGCGAGGCGCTCTACGCCGACCTCGGCCATTTCGGCCGGCGCCCCATCCAGTATTCCTGGTGCGCCATCGTCTTTCCCTGCCTGCTCCTCAACTATTTCGGCCAGGGCGCCGGGCTGCTCCACAACCCGGGCATCGCCCCCAACCCGTTTTACAGCCTGGTGCCGACGTCCTGCATCTACCCCATGGCCGTCCTGTCCACCTTGGCCACGGTCATTGCCTCCCAGGCGCTGATTTCCGGCGTCTTTTCCCTGACCCGGCAGGCCATCCAGCTCGGTTGCTGCCCGCGACTGCGCATCGTGCACACCTCGAGCGACATGGAAGGCCAGATCTACATTCCGGAAGTCAATTTCGCCCTCATGTGGGTGTGCATCGGCATCACCCTGGCCTTCAAGGAGTCCAGCCGGCTGGCCGCCGCCTACGGCATCGCCGTGACGGCCACCATGGGCATCACGTCCATCCTGTACTTCTTCGTGGCCCACTACACCTGGCGGCGCTCCCTCGTGAAAACCGTCTGCCCGGTCGTGGTCTTCCTGATCTTCGACCTGGCCTTCTTCGCCGCCAACCTGCTCAAGGTGGAGGACGGCGGCTGGTTCACCATCATGATCGCCGTCATGGTCGTCACGGCCATGACCACCTGGCAGGACGGCCGCAAGGCCCTGCGCGAACGCTCCCAGGCTTCCATCATCCCGCTCAAGACGTTTTTGGCCGACGTGGCCAAGAAGGACCCCGTGCGGGTGCCGGGGACGGCCGTCTTCATGTCCCTGTCGCCCAGCGGCGCGCCGGTCACCCTGCTGCACCACTTCAAGCACAACAAGGTCTTCCATCACATCGTCGTCATCCTGAGCGTGGCCTCGGCCGATCGCCCCTACGTGTCCCCCTCCCAGCGCCTGGACATCCAGGACATGGGCATGGGCTTCTTCCGCCTGATCGCGCACTACGGCTTCATGGAAACGCCCAACGTGCCGGCAATCATGGATCGGGCCCGGGCCGAGGGCGTGCCGATCGCCCCGCCGTCGGACACCACCTTCTTCCTGGGCCGGGAAAGCCTGCTCACCACCGGCAAGGCCAAGATGGCGTCCTTCCGCAAGTCCCTGTTCGCCATGATGTCCCGGAACGCCCGACCGGCCACGGCCTATTTCGGCCTGCCGCCGGGCCGGGTGGTGGAGCTGGGCGTGCAGGTGGAGTTGTAAGACCGCCGCTTCCTTCCCCTTGACCGCCGGGGCTTCCTGCCGTAACCGCCAGGACGTCGCGCCGCCGCAGGCGGCCGCATACGCACGAGGAGTTCATGACCGATACGCCGCGCCATGATGACGGGGAAGCCGCCGACAAGGCCGTAGCCGTTCCGAAGGACGGTGCGCCGACCGCCGATTTGCCGGCTCCGGCCGTACCCAAGGACGACGCGGACATGCGGGAAGCGCCGCTGCTCGAACATCTGTCCGAACTGCGCGGCCGGCTGATCCGCTGCCTCATCGCCGTGGCCGTCGGTTTTGCCGCCTGCTACGCCTTTGCCGAACGCCTGCTCGGCATCCTGCTGAAGCCGTTAACGGACGTGCTGCCCAAGGGCAGCATGCTGATCGCCACCAGCCTGCCGGAAAAATTCTTTACGGTGATGAAGCTGGCCCTGGTCAGCGGCGTGTTCGTGGCCAGTCCCTACATCTTCTACCAGCTCTGGAAATTCGTGGCCCCGGGCCTGTACAAACGGGAACGCCGGCTCATCCTGCCGGTGGCCCTGGCCACGGCCGTCTGCTTCGTCGGCGGGTCGCTGTTCGGCTATTTCGTCGTCTTCCCCTTCGGCTTCAAGTTCTTCGTGGACTATGCCGCCGATTACATCACCATCATGCCCACCATCAGCGCCTACTTTTCGCTGGCGGTGACGTTGCTGTTCGCCTTCGGCCTCATCTTCGAGCTGCCGGTCTTCATCTTCTTCCTGACGAGCCTCGGGATCGTCACCACCAAGGCCCTGCGCAAATTCCGGCGCTGGGCCATCCTGGCCATCTTCATCGTGGCCGCCATCCTGACCCCGACCCCGGATGCCGTGAACCAGCTGCTCATGGCCGGCCCCATGTGCATCCTTTACGAGGTGGGCATCTGGGTATCCTGGTTCGTGGACCGCTCCCGCAAGGAGGAAAAGGCCCGCCGCCAGGCGGCCGCGGCCGCACCGGGCGACGCCCCGACGGATTCTGACGCCCCGACTGCCTAGCCGATCCGGTTGCCCTGCCTTGACAAAGCCTGACCGGCAAGACATAGTAGGCTAGCGATGACAATCGCTATGCCCTTTCGGCGCGTCACTTCGGATCGATCCCTTGCGGCGCGTGTCCCGATCGCCGACTGTCGGCCTCGGGAAGGCAACCTCTCGCACACGCGAGCACTCCAACTCTGCGGCGACCGAGCCGGCCCGTCGGCCGGAAGGCTCTACTGCCCCGAGCGTTTGAGCAAAACGCTGGTATGTGTCCTTGCTTCGGTGACGCGCCGCTATGGAGCGACGATATGCGTCACGTCCGGACTCTTTTGACCGCCTGCACCCTGGTCATCTCGGTGTTGTCCGGCTCAGGTTGTGCCGGCACCCGGGCCGGCCTGACGGCGGCCGAACGGGCTCCGGCCGACCCCGTCAAGGTGGGACAGCTGGATGACCCCGCCTTCGTCTTCTCCCACCACCCCAAACGCCACCGCAAACACCTGCGCGTGTGCGCCATGGCCTATACCTGCGGCTCCCGAAAATCCAAACACGCCGCCCGCGGCGCCTGGGGCGACCCCCTCACCCCCGGCATCAAGGCCGTGGCGGTCTCGCCCGACCTGCTCGAACTCGGTCTGGATCACGGGGATACCATTCGCATCGAGGGGCTCCCCGGCGAATACAAGGTGCTCGACGTCATGCACGGCCGTCATTCCCGCGCCATCGACATCTTCTACGGGACCGACCGGAGCGGTGCCCTGACCTGGGGCACGCGCACGCTGCGCATCAGCTGGCAGGATTAGGGAATGACTTCGATCAGGGCGTAGCGGACGGCAAAGCCCAGGGCGTAGACGACGATCAGGGTCACAAAGAGAACCTTGAAAAGGGAACCGCCGGTCCGATCCTCGGCCAGGCGCCACAACACATAGGCCACCACGGCAGACAGTACGATGCCGAACACCAGGGCGGCCGCGACCTTCCAGACCATCACATCGGCCATGTCCGTTTCTCCTTGCGGGGAAGGCGCCCGGTGGACGCCGATTCCCGAAACGCGACGACTGCCAGGGGCCAAGCGGCCCCCGGCCGCCGCGATCTGCACGCCGACCTCGCCCGCCGTCCGACGGCGCCCCCGGTCGGGCTCGTCCCTAGCGTTTCCCCACGGGCAGATAGGGCCGCCGGGGCGGGCCGACATAGATCTGGCGCGGCCGATGCACCCGGGTGGCCGGATCGAGGCGCTCCTCGCGCCAGTGGGCGATCCAGCCGGGCAGCCGGCCGATGGCGAACATCACCGGGAACATGTTGACCGGAATGCCCAGGGCCCGCAGGATGATACCCGAATAAAAATCCACGTTGGGATAGAGACGCCGGCTCTTGAAGTAGTCGTCGCTCAAGGCCGCCGCCTCTAGCTCCATGGCCAGCTCCATGAGAGGGTCCGTGATCCCGGTTTCCCGCAGCAGCTCATGGGCGGCCTGTTTGAGCACCTTGGCCCGCGGATCGAAATTCTTGTAGACCCGGTGCCCGAAGCCCATCAGCCGCGTTTCCTTGCGTTTGACCTGCTCCAGAAAGGATTTGATCTTGATGCGGTCGTCCCGGATGCGTTCGAGCATCTGGACCACGGCGGCGTTGGCCCCGCCGTGGAGCCGGCCCCACAGGGCGCAGATGCCCGACGAGATGCAGGCGAACAGGTTGGCCTGGGTGGAGCCGACCATGCGGACGGTGGAACAGGAGCAATTCTGCTCGTGGTCGGCGTGGACCACCAGAAACAGCGACAAGGCGCTGACGGCCGCCGGAGACGGTTCAAAATCCCGGTTGGGCATGGAAAACATCATGTGCAGGAAGTTCCGACAATAGGAGAGGTTCGGGTCCGGATACATGAAGGGCAGGCCGAGGGACTTGCGGTAGCTGAAGGCGGCGATGGTGCGCACCTTGCTGATGAGCTTGGCCACGGCCAGGGTGAATTTGTCCATGCTCTGGATTTCCAGCAGCTCGGGATGGTAATTGCCCAGGGAATTGATGACGGCCGACAGGATGGCCATGGGCTGGCCGCCGGGCGGAAAGCCGTCGAAATGATGGAGCAAGCCCTCGTGCAGCAGCTCGTGCTCGGACAGCAGCATCCGGAAGTCCGTGCGCTCCTCGGCCGTGGGCAAGTTGCCGAAAATAAGCAGCCAGGCGGTCTCGATGAAGCTGCTGTGCTCGGCCAACTGTTCGATGGGGATGCCGCGATAGCGGAGAATGCCCTTTTCGCCGTCCACGAAGGGGATGGCGGACTGGCAGGACCCGGTATTGGCATAGCCGGGATCGAACGTCAGCAGGCCGGCTTCCCGTTCCAGGCCGGAAATGTCGATGCCCACTTCGCCCTCGGTCCCGATGACGACGGGCAATTCATAGGTTTTCTCGCCATAGGTGAGAACGGCGGTTTTCTGCTGGCGCATGCGGCTCCTCGGATACGGCTGCGGGTCGACGTGCGGTACGGAAGGTACCCACGCGGGGCAATACGATATAGTATAGGCAAAAAACGGTGCGCTGTCTGCCCCCTCCCGGCGGTGCGGGTCGCGAGAAGCGCGCCATCCGGGCGGCTGCCCCTCAGGCCTCGTCGGCCGGCGTCTCCTCGGCGCGGGCCTCGGCCTCCCGGATGCACTTGGCCCGGTCGAACAGACCGCGGGCCTCGGCCTCCCGACCGACCTCGTAGAGCACGATGGTGAGGTTTTCCAAAATGTCGGCGATCCGCGGATCATGCGGCGGCGCGCTCCGCTCCAGGATGGCCAGGGCGCGGCGGTACAGCGTTTCCGCCTCGCCGAGCCGGCCCTGATCCCGGCACAGGCTGGCGATGCCCTCCAGGCAGGCCGCCACCTTGGGATGCTCCGGCCCGAAACGTCGCTCCAAAAGCTCCAGGCCATGCAGATAGTCCAGCGCGGCCGCGATGCGACGCACGTCCTCGTTGGAACCGCACGCCGGCCCGCCCCCCCCAGGACCCGGACACTCCTCGTGCATTGACGCCATACGCGCCCCCTTGCCCACGCCCTCCGGCCGCGACCGGGCGGCGCCCCCCTGCAGATGCCCCAGACGGCCGCGTGGGCCTCTACGAAAATAGTCCTCCGGCCCCGCCTTTGACAAGATGCGGGCGGCCTCGGGGCCGCCCGCTCTGACGCTTCAGGAGCGCGGATTGCGTGGGGACACGGCAAACGCCCGGCTGCGGCCAGCCGCAGCCGGGCGTCCGGGCTACTCGTCCGTATGGCGCCCGCTCAACCAGTTCTGGAGTTCGTCCATGTAGGTGTAGAAGACCGGGGTCAGATAGAGGGTCACCATCTGGGAGATGATCAGGCCGCCGGCCACCACCAGACCGAGCGGCTGCCGGGCGTCGCCGCCGGCGCCGTAGCCGAGGGCGATGGGGAAGATGCCGGCGATGGCGGCCACGGTGGTCATCATGATGGGCCGGAACCGCACCACGCAGCCCTCGAACACGGCGTCGAAGGAGGACTTGCCCTCCTTTTCGGCCTCGATGGCGAAGTCGATGACCATGATGGAGTTCTTCTTGACGATGCCGATCAGCATGATGATGCCGACAAAACCGTAGAGATCGAGCTGCCGGCCGAAGACGAGCAGCGTGATGAGGCCGCCCAGGGCCGCCGACGGCAGGCCGGACAGGATGGTGATCGGGTGGATGAAGCTCTCGTAAAGGATACCGAGGATCAGGTAGATGATCATGATGGCCAAAAAGAGCAGGAACGGCACACTGCCCAGGGACTCCTGGAAGGCCGTGGCCTGGCCCTCGAAGAGGTAGCTGATATGGCTCGGCAGTTGCTTCTTGGCCAGACCGGTAACGGCGGTAATGGCCTCGCCCAAGGAGTACTTGCCGGCGGTGTTGAACGAGATGGTGACCGACGTAAGCTGGCCGGTGTGGTTGACCACCAGCGGGCCCACGCCCTCGGTCATTTTGACCAGGCCGTTTAAGGGCACCATGATGGGATTGCCGTCACTGTCGGTCTGGCTGGACTTCACGTAGAGCTTGTTGAGGAGGTCAGGCCGGCGCTGGAACTCGGGCTGGACCTCCACCACCACCTTGTAGGTATCGGTGGCGCCGTACAGGTTGGTGACCTGTCTGGCGGCGTAGGCCGTGGTCAGGGCCGATTCCAGGGAGGCGGTGGTGACGCCCAGGGCCCGGGCCTTGTCCCGGTCGATGTCCAAAAACACCTGCGGCCCATCGACCTGCATGTCGGTATTGACGTCGGCGACTTCCTTTAATTTGCGCATGGACGCGGCCATCTTCTTGGCCACGGGATA
>Ga0160425_1003094_pt1 | contig 12569 bp, 12 predicted proteins | sample BioMet8_FD_108193 | JGI IMG/M metagenome (GOLD analysis project Ga0160425, IMG submission 108193) | Microbial communities from bioreactor (seeded with sewage sludge) at Lawrence Berkeley National Lab, California, USA - Biofuel... | ecosystem: Engineered > Bioreactor > Anaerobic > Unclassified ...
CAAGGCAGCCGCAGCAGCCGGGGCCGAGGCAGCCCATCGGGGGAGGCGGAGGTCCCCAGGGCCCCCTTCCGCGCGGGCCCCAGCCGCCCGGGCCGGGACCTCCCGGCCCTCCTGGTCCGCCGGGGCCGCGCCCCGGGCCGCCGAATCCTGGCATGGACAAGACCTCCAAAATCGTATTTGTACCGCCCCGCGGGGCGGCTTTTTCAGCCCCGGATCAGCCGCAGCACGTCGAGCAGCGTGGCGCGGTAGTCGGCGGCGCTGCGCGCGGCCGACTGGGAGAAGGGCAGCGCCATGCGGTCGATGGCGAACATCGCCGTGACGCCGAGATCGTAGGCCGCCGCCGCGCTGTCGTCGATGCAGCCGACGATCGCGACGAGGGGCACGCCGCGCGCCCTCGTGCGCCGGGCGATGCCGGAGATCACCTTGCCGCGCGCGCTCTGGGCGTCGAAGCGGCCCTCGCCGGTGAGGACGAGGTCGGCCCCGTCGAGCAGCCGGTCGAAGCCGATCGTGTCCAGCACGGCCTCGATGCCGGGCCGGAGGGAGGCGCGCAGGAAGGCGAGGCAGCCCGCGCCCATGCCGCCGGCCGCGCCCGCGCCGGGCACGGCGGCGAAGTCCCCGCCGAACGTTTCGGCGAGCTTTCCGGCGAGACGGCGCAGCCCGTCGTCGAGCCGGCGCACCATGGCCTCGTCCGCGCCCTTCTGGGGCCCGAACACGTACGCCGCGCCGCTCTCGCCGCAGAGCGGGTTGTCCACGTCGCACATGACCGTGACCGTCACGCCGCGCAGCAGCGCGTCGGCGGCGGTGTTGTCGATGGCGGCGATGTCGCCGAGAGTCGCGCCGACGGGCACGAAGGTCTCGCCGGCGGCGTTGTAGAATTTCGTGCCGAGCGCGGCGGCGCAGCCGCAGCCGCCGTCGGTCGTGGCGCTGCCGCCGAGGCCGAGCAGGACGCTGCGGCAGCCCGCCCCGACGGCGTGCCGGATCAGCTCGCCGACGCCGAAGGTCGTCGTGCGCGACGGGTCGCGCCGTTCGCCGACCATGGGCAGCCCCGCGGCCGCGGCCATCTCCACGACGGCCGTGCCGCCGAAGCGGCCGTAGGCGGCCCGGACGCGCTCGCCGGGGTAGGGGCCGGTCACGTCGGCCGCGACGCGCTCGCCGGGCATGGCCTCGAGGAAGCAGTCCACGGTGCCCTCGCCGCCGTCGGCGACGGGGAAGGCGAGGACCTCGCAGTCCGGGAAGATCTCCGGCACCGCGCCGCGCGCGATGGCCGCGATCTCCGTGCTGGAGAGCGTGCCCTTGAACGAGTCGGAGAGGACGATGCACTTTTTCAGGTCTCTTGAGAGGGAGGACATGGGAGAAGACCCTTTCGGAAAAGATTTATTTCGCGTTTCCGCCGCGCGGGCCTCTGCGGCGGCCGTCGGCGAAGGCGACGATGTGGCCGGGCAGCTCGCCCGGCTCGGGACGGCGGTGCGGCTTCGGGCGCTCCGGCGCTCTCGCCGGGGCGGACGGGGCCTTCGGCGGGGCGGACGGGGCCTTCGGCGGCTCCGGCGCGCGGAACGGCCGAAACGGCGCCGCGGGCTTCTGCGGAGCGGAGGGCCTGGGCGGCGTCGGGGCGGGCTGCCTCGGCGGCTCGCGCCGCTTTTCGGGCGCGGCCTGCCGCTCGGCGCGGGGCGGGCGCGGCGGCCGGACGGCCTTGGGCGTCGCCTCGAAGACCTCCATCGGCCACGGATGGTTCTCCACCACGGGCACCTTCCGCCCGATCAGCTTTTCAATGTCGCGCAGGTACTCGAGCTCGTCGAAGTCGCAGAAGCTGATGGCCAGGCCGCTGCGGCCCGCGCGGCCGGTGCGGCCGATGCGGTGGACGTAGGTCTCGGGCACGTTGGGCAGCTCGTAGTTGACCACGCACGAAAGATCGTTGACGTCGATGCCGCGCGCGGCGATGTCGGTCGCCACGAGGACGCGGATCTTGCCCGTCTTGAAGCTCTCGAGCGCGGTGACGCGGGCGGTCTGGCCCTTGTTGCCGTGGATGGCCATGGCGGCGACGCCGACGCGGCCGAGCTCCTTGACGACGCGGTCGGCGCCGTGCTTGGTGTTGGTGAACACGAGCACGCTGTCGAGCGAGGCGTCGGCGAGGATGTGCGCGAGCAGGTATTTCTTGTTGGCCTTGTCCACCTTGTAGAGCCGCTGCTCGATGGCCTCGACGGTGGTGGCGGGCGGGGCGACCTCGACGCGCGCGGGATTGCGCAGGATCTTCTGCGAGAGCTCGGCGATCTCCTGCGGCATGGTCGCGGAGAAGAGCAGCGTCTGCCGCTCGCGCGGCAGGCGGTCGATGACCCTGCGGACGTCGTGGATGAAGCCCATGTCGAGCATCCGGTCGGCCTCGTCGAGCACGAAGATCTCGATGCGGCCGAGATCGATGTAGCCCTGATTGCACAGGTCGTTGAGCCGGCCGGGCGTGGCGACGAGCACGTCCACGCCGTTCTGCAGCGCGGCGACCTGCGGGGCCTGGCCGACGCCGCCGAACACGACGGTCGTGCGGACGGACAGATATTTGCCGTAGAGCTCGAAATTCTCGGCGTTCTGGAGCGCCAGCTCGCGCGTCGGGGTCAGCACGAGGGCGCGGATGGGCTTGTGGGTGCGGTCGATGCGGCCGCTGAGCCGCTGGAGAATGGGGATTGCGAAGGCGGCGGTCTTGCCGGTGCCGGTCTGGGCGACGCCGATCAGGTCGCGCCCGGCCATGACGGGCGGGATGGCGGCGGCCTGGATGGGGGAGGGGGTCTCGTAGCCGATCTCGGCCACCGCGCGCGCGATGGGCGGCAGAAGGTTCAGTTCCTGAAATGTCATGATAATTCCTTTACAAAGCGATTCGTCCCGGCGGGCGCCGGGGCGGGATGGGCGGCCGCGGGGCCGCGCTGCTCCGGGCTCAGGCGTTCCGCCCGAGCTCGCGCCGGACGGCGGCGAGGAACCCGTCGGTATCGACGGCGTCGGCCTCGCCCTTTTCCCAGAGCGCGGCGAGATCCCTGGTCATCGTGCCGCTCTCGATGGTGCGGATGCAGGCGCCCTCGAGCTTCCCGGCGAAGGCCGAGAGGTCCGCGAGGCCGTCGAGCTCGCCGCGCTTGCGCAGCGCGCCGGTCCAGGCGAAGAGGGTCGCCATCGGGTTGGTGGAGGTCTTTTCGCCCTTGAGGTACTTGTAGTAGTGGCGGGTGACGGTGCCGTGCGCGGCTTCGAACTCGTACTTGCCGTCCGGCGAGACGAGCACGGAGGTCATCATCGCCAGCGACCCGAACGCGGTGGAGATCATGTCGCTCATCACGTCGCCGTCGTAATTCTTGCAGGCCCAGATGAAGCCGCCCTTCGAGCGGATGACGCGGGCCACGGCGTCGTCGATGAGCGTGTAGAAGTAGGTCAGGCCCGCAGCGGCGAACTTTTCCCGGTACTCCGCGTCGAAGATCGCCTGGAAGATGGCCTTGAAGTCGCCGTCGTAGACCTTGGCGATGGTGTCCTTGGTGGAGAACCAGAGATCCTGCTTCGTGTCGAGCGCGAACTGGAAGCACGAGCGGGCGAACGAGGCGATGGAGGAGTCCTTGTTGTACTGCCCGGTGACGACGCCGGGGCACTCGAACTCGTAGATGGTTTTGCGCGACTCCTTCCCGTCCCTGCCGGTGAGGACGAGCTCGGCGCGGTCGCCGGCTTCGGCGCGGAACTCGGTCCCGCGGTAGACGTCGCCGTAGGCGTGGCGGGCGATCGTGATGGGGGCCTTCCAGTTGCGCACGACGGGGCTGATGCCGTCCACGACGATCGGCGCGCGGAACACGGTGCCGTCGAGGATCGCGCGGATGGTGCCGTTGGGGCTCTTCCACATCTCGTGGAGCTTGTATTCCTCCATGCGCTGGGCGTTGGGGGTGATCGTGGCGCACTTGACGCCGACGCCGTATTTCCGGATGGCCTCGGCGGCGTCGTGCGTGATGCGGTCGCCGGTCTCGTCGCGGACGGTCAGGCCGAGGTCGTAGTACTCGGTCTTGAGGTCGACGAACGGGGCGAGGAGCTGCTCCTTGATGTTTTTCCAGATCACGCGGGTCATTTCGTCGCCGTCGATCTCGACGAGCGGCGTGGTCATTTTGATTTTTTCCATATGTTTCTCCTTAAAATAGGGTGGCCAGCCAGCGCGCGGCGGGCAGGTAGGCGATGGGAAGCAGGATGGCGGGCAGCATGTTGCCCACGCGGATGCGCTCCTTCGCGAGGCCGAGCATGTTGATGCCGGTCGCGATGAGCAGCACGCCGCCGACGGCGGACATCTCGGTCACGACGCTGTCGGACAGCGCCGGGGCGAGCAGGGAGGCGAGCAGCGTGAGCAGCCCCTGCCAGACGAACACGGGCAGCGCGGAGAACGCGGTGCCGATGCCCATGGCGGCCGCGAAGGTCACGGCCATGATGCCGTCGATGACGGATTTGGAGAAGATGATCGAGTAGTTGTGGTTCAGCCCGGCCTCGAGCGAGCCCATCACCGCCATGGAGCCGATGCAGAACAGGAGGCTCGCGGTGACGAAGCCCTGCGTGAAGCTGCCGGCGGAGGCTCCGCGCGCGAAGCGGGCCTTGAGCAGCTCGCCGAGGCGGTCGAGCCGCTGCTCGAGGCGCAGCGCCTCGCCGAGAATGCTGCCGAGCACGAGGCAGACGACCATGCAGAGGATGCTCGCGGTCTTGATCGCGGACGAGACGCCGAGCACGAGCACGACGATGGAGAGCGCCTTGACGATCGTGACGGTGTGCTCCTCGCGGAGCCGCCCGCCGGAGAGGACGCCCAGCACGCTCCCCGCGACGATCGCGAGGGCGTTGACGACGGCTGCGATCATACCTTCGCCGCGCTTTCGGGGGCTTCGGGATGCACGACGCACTCGCAGCGGTGGATCGGCGTGCCGAGGGCGTAGAATTTCTCCTCGTAGCCGGTCATGACGCCGACGGGGCCGCCGCGGTGGAGGTCGTCGGTGACGTTTTTCACCTCGTAGCCGCAGTGGGCGAACTCGTCGAGCGAGAAGGCGAAGAGGGCGGCGTTGTCGGTCTTGAACCAGAGCTCGCCGCCGTCCTTCAGCACGCGGCGGTAGAGCGCGAGGAACGTGCGGAACGTGAGGCGGAGCTTGGCCGACTTGTTGCGGGGCCAGGGGTCGGGGAAGTTGAGGTAGATGCGGTCGATCTCGCCGTCGGCGAACAGCGACGGCAGCAGCGCGGCGTCGGCGTCGATGAAAAAGACGTTTTTCACGTCCTCGCGCACGGCGTATTCCATGGCCATGACCATCGCGTCGGGCACCTTTTCGAGCGCGATCATCAGCACGTCCGGCTCGGCCTTGGCGGTCTCCACGGTGAACTTGCCCTTGCCGCAGCCGATCTCCAGCCGCAGCTCGCGCGCGCTGGGCATCAGGCTGCGCCAGTTCCCGCGCAGCGCCGCCGGGTCGCGCACCCAGACGCCGGAGGCGGCCTCCATCCGGGGGCCGAGATTTTTCTTTTTGCGCATTCGCATGGCGATTTCCTCTGTTTCGTAGATGTCAGCTACTTATTATACACAATCCGCGCGCCCGCGTAAAGAAAAAAGCGGACTTTCGTCCGCTTTTTCCCGCTTTGTTACGGATTGTGGTCCAGCCCGAGTTTCTTCAGCCTGTCCCGCTCGGCGAACACCCGCTCCCGCTGGTATTCGGTGAGGTCGGCGGCCGAACCCGGCCGTTCGGTCTTGCAGCTCAGGGTGTAGATGCCGTAGAGGAATGTGTACGTGTACTCGTCCACGCCGCCCTTCACGGCAACGCGGCAGGTGAAGAACGGACTGCCGCTGTCCGCGTCGTACAGCCGGTTGATCGCGAGGCCGCTGCCGGAATCCGCCGCGAGGAGCGTCTGCGTCGTGCCGTCGGCGTTTGCGAGGAAGATCTCGTCGCCGCAGCGCGCGCCGTCGGCGTCGTAGAGGAATTTTCCGGTCGTGTGGGTGAGAATGTACGGGTCGGACGGCCCAGCGCCCGCGCGTACGGTGGTCCAGGAGATCACGGGCCGCGCCGTGATCCGGCGCAGGCGGCCGCCCGTGAGCTCGTAGAGACCGGCCTCGCCGAAGAAATAGTGCGAGCGGTAAAGGGGGTTGGACGCGTCCCGCGGGTCGGGGTCGACGCGGCGGAGCAGCGTTTTCCCGGTTTTCGGGTCCTTCTCGGTCTGCGCCGCCTCGTAGCGGTCGAGCGTCTGGCCGGTCGCGGCGTCCAGGCAGGAGATCGCCGTCGCCGTCTCGCCGCACTGCTGCACGACGATGCCGCTGCCCGCGAAGCCGAGCAGCTCGAGTCCGGCGTCGTGCGGGAGCACGGAGGAGCCCTTCGGGCCGAAATAGAAGAACTGCTTCGCGCCGTTCACCAGCAGCGAGACCCCGCCGTCGAGCCCGTAGATGTTTGCCAATGCCGTGTTCGCGGTGCCGGAGACCTTCCAGCACGGCGCGTCGGCCGACGCCGGGCTCCCGGCCCAGAGCGTTTTCGCGTCGGCGGCGACGGAGAGCGTCTTGCCGTCCCACGCGAGAACCGCGCCCCAGACCCCGTCGGCGGCGCGCTCGATCAGGTAGTCCTTCCCATCGGCCGTGGCCATGTAGGCGAGACCGGCGCAGGCCGCGTCGGATTTCCACGAGGCCCGCGCGGTCACGGCGAGGGTCTTGCCGTCGAGCGTGAAGAACTCGTTTATGCCGTCCGCGCCCGCGCGCGCCGCGTGCAGGTAGTCGAAGGCTCCGTCGGCCGAGCCCTCGGCCGGGACGAGGTTCTTTTCCGGACATTCGGCCACCACGACGCCCGCAGTCTGCCGCGTGAGGACGCCGTCCTTCGCCGCGTAGACGGAGGGCAGGCAGTTCCACGCGGCCTCGCCTAGCTCGGCGGCCGTAAAGACGCCCTTGTCGATCAGGTGCTGCGCGACGGTCTCGCCGTTCCCGGGCGCGTAGGCGCGCATCAGCGCGCGGACGGAGACGAAGACGGCGTTGCACCGGTCGAAATTCGTGTTCTCGTGGTCGCAGAGCTCCACCTCGTCCTCGGTGGCGAGGCCGGAGGTTTTCCAGGCGTCGTCGGAGACGCCTGCCCCCTCGCACGCGCGGGTCAGGAAGAGGGCGTACTGCTGGAGCGTGACGTTCCGCTTCGCGCCGAAGGACTTGGCGGAGACGCCCTTCGCGAGTTTTTCATGCCAGAGCCAGCCGACGTAGGGGCTGGCCCACGCGGGCACGTCGGTGAACGGGTGCGGCCATCTCTTCGCGAGGGCCTCCTGCTCGCCGCCGAGGAAGCGCACGAGCATGACGGCCGCCTCGGCGCGCGTCATATTGCGGTAGAGCTCGTAACCCTTGGACGTGCCCTGAAAGAGGTGGAGCGCGTGCAGCAGGTCGGCCAGCGCGTCGCTGTTGTTGACGCCGTCGAGGTGAACGCAGACGTCGTAATAGGCGTTGGTGTTCGGGATCTGGTGCGCCGACGCCGCCGGCGCGAGCATCATTGCCGCCGTCGCGACGGCCAGAACGAGCGCGAGAAGCCTGCGGATGTGCTTCATGGAGAGACCCCCTTGCGTTTTGTTTATTTTCAGTTGATTATACACCTGTTCCGCGCGTCCTGCAACGCGGCTCCCGCCGCGCCGCCCAGCGCGAAGCGCGCGGCGTCCGCTTTCGCCGCGTCCGTGCGCAGCGCCTTCCGCGCGGTTCGCCCTTTCTCCGCGCCGCCCGTCCCGCGCGCCCGCCGGATCCGCCCTCCTCCAGCGGCGCGCACAGGCCGCCGTTCTCACCGCGCCGCCCTGCCCGCGCGCCCCGCTGCCGCGTGTGTCCCGCCGCTTCCGGCCCTGCGCGGATCGCCGGCCCCGTCCGCCGTCCGCAGCACCGCGCGGGCAATCTTGCATTTTCTCGGGAATATTGTTATAATAATTCTGCAAATTGCCTGACCGGCCGTTTTTGGGAGCGCAGCGCCTGCGTTTGCGGGCTTTTTCCGCCGCCGGAAACTCGCCGCAAAACGCCTTTGACCACAGGAATGACCACAGACAGAGAAAATTCCAGAAAGCGAAAATCGAATAACCGGGTGTAGCGCAGTTGGCAGCGCGGGTGGTTTGGGAGCGCAGCGGTGCTATCCATGATGCGCAAAGCCGAAACGCTGAAAGCCTGCACAACACGGGCATTTTCGGGCTTCTCCCTCCGCCGGAAACTCGCCGCGAAATCGCCTTTGACCACAGGAATGACCACAGACAGAGAAAATTTCAGAAAGCAAAAATCAAATATCCGGGTGTAGCGCAGTTGGTAGCGCGGGTGGTTTGGGAGCGCAGCGCCGGTATCCGGAGCACGCAAAGCCGAACCGCCGGAAGCCCTTGCAACACGGGCGTTTGCGGGATTTCCCCGTCGCCGGAAAGTCACCGAGAAATTGCCTTTGACCACAGGAATGACCACAGACAGAGAAACCCTTTGATTTGCGCAAGTTTTGTGCTACAATAAAAAAACCAGATATCCGGGTATAGCGAAGCTGGTATCGCGCCTGGTTTGGGACCAGGAGACCGTGCGTTCGAGTCGCACTACTCGGACCAAAAACACGCTGAAATCGTCGATTTCAGCGTGTTTTTCTGTATAAAAGTTCTGATTTTGGATGTGGTCAAAGCAGCTTTTGGGTATCGCTTTGACAGCATTTATTTCTTTGATTATTGCCCCGCAGAATTTGATGCGGGGAGTGTTTGCATGAGGGCGTAGAACTGTTCCGGATTTCCGGCGCTGAAGTAGGCATACCACGCCGCCAACGTGTCGGCGCTGAAAACGTCCAGACGCTCCAGGATCTGCTTTGCCCACAGTAAGCCGCCGGTAGAACCTGCGGTAATCAGATTCCCGTCCGCAACGGACGGCTGATCGACATAAAAGCTTTGCCCCTTGTAACTTGGTACAAACATCTCGAGGAATCCCGGCCCGTTGCTGGTATGAGGGCGGTTGTCAAGCAGACCGGCCCCCGCGAGGGCTGCGGTGGCTCCGCAGATTGCGCAGACGGTTCCGCCCACGGCAAGAAGCTCCCGTGCCTTTTCGAGGATGGCGTCGTACGGCCGGTCGTTCCATGTATTTGACCCCGGCAACAACAGTACGCTGGTGTCGCTCACAACAATCTCGCATGTCAGGCAGTCCGGCACCACGGTCAGCCCGCCCATGGTTTGAATCGGCTCTTTGGAATCGCTGACCGTTTTCAGTGATACTTCCGGGGCGTCCTTCTTGAAAAAACGGCGTGAATGTAATTCCGCAGTGATGTAGCCGAGCTCCCAGTCGGCCAGGGTATCCAGAACATAAACATAGATATTCAACAGCCTTTTCCTCCGTTTTCTATTGCGTTTCTTATGGATTGATTGTACCATGAGAATGTTGACAACAGTATGGCAACAATTCAAGAAAAGAAATTTTGAGAGGCGGTGGAAAGAATGAAGGTTGACAGACTGGTGAGTATCATTATGCTCTTGCTTGAGAAAGATCGGGTGGGCGCGCAGGAGCTGGCGCAGCTGTTTGAGGTTTCTCCCCGCACCATCTACCGGGACATCGACGCCATCAATCTGGCGGGGATTCCGGTGCGTTCCACCTCGGGCGTGGGCGGCGGCTTTGAGATCATGCCAAGCTACAAGCTGGACAAAAGCGTTTTCTCCACCGCCGATCTTTCCGCGATTCTCATGGGGCTTTCCAATCTATCCGGCGTCATGCGCGGAGAGGAACTGGTCAATGCTCTGGCAAAGGTCAAGCGCTTCATCCCCGCCGACCGGGCCAAAGATGTGGAATGGAAAGCAAATCAGATTTGCGTTGATATGCGCCCGTGGATGGGCAACCCCACGATCCCGCCATATCTGGAGCTGATCAAAACTGCCCTGCAGGAAAACCGGCTGATCGCTTTTTCGTACATAAACCACCATGGCGAACAAACCGTGCGCACGGTGGAGCCGTATCAGCTGGTGCTGAAGGGCGGCCACTGGTACTTGCAGGGCTACTGCCGCGCGCGAAATGGGTTCCGCCTGTTCAAGCTGTGCCGCATGTCCAACCTGCAAATGCAGGAGGACATTTTTACGCCCAGGGCGTACGAAAAGCCGCAGCTGGACTTTGACGATATTCCGGAAACGATGCTGACGAGAATCAAGCTGCGAATTCACGGTTCGATTATGGACAGGGTGCTGGATTTCTGCGCATACGACCGCTTTACGCCCGATGGGGACGAGCATTACCTTGTGGACTTCCCCTTCATCGAAAACGATTACAACTACGATGTGCTGCTGAGCTTTGGGGACAAGTGCGAGTGCCTGGCGCCGCCCCATGTGCGTGGGGAACTGAAACGAAAAATTGAGGCGCTCGCAGCTCTGTACGTGTGAGCAAGCAGCAGAAGGAATGGGAGAGGAACAGTTCATGAAAAACGCAGCAAATGTGCTCACATTTTCCCGCATTCTGCTTGCGATTGCCATGGTCCTCGCTTCGCCGTTCTCTGCCGCGTTTTGGGTTTGCTATCTGTGCGCCGGACTGAGCGATGTGTTGGACGGAATGGTTGCAAGAACATACAAGCAGGAAAGCAACTTCGGGTCCAGACTTGACAGCATCGCAGACTTCGTTTTTGCCTGCGCGATTGCCGCTGTTGTTGTCATCCATGTTTCCATTCCATTCGGGCTCTGGATTTGCGCGGCTCTGATTGCGTTGCTGCGATTTTTGGGTTATGCCATCGGATATTGGAAGTATCATACTTTTTCCGCCCTGCATACTTACGCCAATAAGATTGCCGGCGCGCTGCTGTTTGCGCTTCCGTTGCTCTATGGGCTGCTGGGGATAACCGCCAGCGGTACTCTTTTGTGCGCTGTCACTGCCGCTTCTGCGGTGGAGGAAGTCCTGATTACCATCCGGTCGAAGGATTTGAACCGCGATTGCAAAAGTGTTTTCCTTGCCTGCGGCACGATTCAGCGGTAAAATTGAAACGATATCTATGTGGAGGCGCTCCGGACGGACATGATGGCGTTTGCGCAGTATCTGAAGGAAAGCTGCAAGCGGGAGGTTCTCTATGGCAATGTGGAATCCGTGGCGGGGCTGTCACAAATACAGCGAGGGCTGCCGGTTTTGCTATATCCACAAAGGTGACGAAAGGCGAGGCGTGGACACCAATGCGGTTGCGAAAACGGACAACTTCTTTGCACCCGTAGAGCGATACAAGCGGGGTGAAAACAAGGGTGCATACAAGATGAAGCCTGGGGAGACGGTCTACCTCTGCTTTTCCTCGGACTTCCTGCTGCCGGATGCGGACGAATGGCGGGATGAGTGCTGGCGCATGATACGGGAGCGAGCAGACCTTCACTTTCTCTTTCTGACCAAGCGCATTGAGCGTTTTGCGGACTGCGTGCCGGACGACTGGGGCAGCGGCTATGAAAACGTGACGGTGGGCTGCACCGTGGAAAATCAAGTGGAGGCGGACAGGCGGCTGCCCATTTTTGATGCACTCCCCATTCGGCACAAGAATCTGATTCTTCAGCCCATGCTGGAGAAGATGGACATTGAGCGGCATCTGGGCGGCGTGGAGCTGGTGGTGGTCGGCGGAGAGTCCGACCGCAATGCAAGGCCATTGGATTATGGTTGGGTCCTGGATGTGCGGCAGCAGTGTCTGCGGCAGAATGTTCCGTTTGAGTTTCGCCAGTGCGGCAGCAATTTTATCAAGGACGGCAGGCTGTATCAGTTGAGTGTCCGTCAGTTGATGGCACAAGCCAGAAAAGCAAACATCAATACATGAACAGGAAGAAGCACCGGAGGGATCCATTCCCCAGTGCTTCTTCCTGCATTTTTGCTTCCTGTGCGGTGCGTTAATGGAAACTGCAAGCAGGCATGTTTTCACACTACGGCCATCGTGCGCCGGATTTCATCATAGTATTTTGCCACTGTGTTGCGGCTGGTTCCGGATTCTCTCGCAATTTCAGCTTTATTGGCGACTCGCGGATTTGCACGCATATAGGCGGCGACGGCTTTCTTCTTGTTGCTGATGCCGTCTGGGATTGCACCGGTATTCCCCTTGGCGGCCTTAATCTCAGCTTTCATCCGGGCGATTAGCGCCGGTAACTTGGCTTCACATTCCTCACGAGTCTTGCCGTAGACGTTGCGGGAATGCTTCTTTCCGTCGGGCCAGACGGGCGAGTAGCGGCCTTCCCAACAGTTCTCACCGATCTGCGAGATGCAGCCGGTGCCGGGCCTGCGCATACGGCCGCGATAGGGCTTGAAGTCGGTCATGCGCGGCGGCTCCGGCGGCGCGGAGGCCGCTGCTGCGCCCTTCTTTTTCTTCGGCCCCGCCTTGACGATGCCGCGGTCGATGTTGGCCGCGGCCGCCTGGCGCATGTCGTCGGTAATATGGGTGTAGATGTCCAGCGTGGTGGCGGCCGACACGTGGCCCAGCATGGCCGAGAGCGTTTTTACATCCATGCCGTGCTGCAGCGAGAGCGTCGCGAAGGTGTGCCCTTACGGTATAATTACGACAAACCGGAAAAGCCCGATATATCAAGGGTTTGAGGGTTTCCCGTCTGCTTTTTAATCCTTTTCCAAAATGAAAAAGAAGCTCACGAAAGTCGTAAAAATAAGG
>Ga0160425_1003108_pt1 | contig 12514 bp, 11 predicted proteins | sample BioMet8_FD_108193 | JGI IMG/M metagenome (GOLD analysis project Ga0160425, IMG submission 108193) | Microbial communities from bioreactor (seeded with sewage sludge) at Lawrence Berkeley National Lab, California, USA - Biofuel... | ecosystem: Engineered > Bioreactor > Anaerobic > Unclassified ...
ACTGGGCTTGCGTTAATTGCGTCTTCATAACTCAATTTTAACGCAAAACAATGAATCGGCCAACCCTTTCGGGCTGACCGATTCATTGTTTTTCATCGAGGCTCGTTTTGCAACGCGCCCTTTGCATTGTTTCAGTCAACAGGCTTCGATTTCTTTGATGTTGTATTCGTTGCCGGTGACCAGATAAGTGTGTTCGCTGCCGCAGTATGGACAGATCTTAGCGTATTTGACGGTGGGATAGGTCTTCTGGCAGTCCTCGCAGAAGGTCACGGCTTCCAGCTTTTCAACCTTCAGCTCCGCTTTCTTCAGATATTTGGACTCCTTGATGGCCCAGTTCCAGGCGTCGGTGATGTATTCGGGGATGATCCCGGACACCTCGCCGATCTGCACCGTGACGGAGCCGACCTCGCTGAGGTTGTTCTCCTCCACGACTTTTTCCACCTGCTCGATAACGTATAAAACAGTTCCCAGCTCGTGCATGGAATATCTCCTTTGGGATTACTTGCCCGCCTTTTTCTTCAGGTCCTTGATGGCGATCTTGGCGGCGCGCTTTGCAGCATAGGGCAGCACGCACTTTACCATCTCCTCGGTGCTGTGCATCTCGGAGCATTCGGGATGATCGCGGAACAGGTGGATGGCGTCAAATTCGCATCTGGTGGTGCACAGGCCGCAGCCGATGCAGCGGTTCTGATCCACGATGCAGGCGCCGCAGCCCAGGCAGCGGGAAGCTTCCTGCTTCACCATTTCCTCGGTGAAGACGATGCGGTCGTTCTTGAAGGTTTTGGCCTTCTTGGGATCGTGCCGTACTTCCTGACGTGCGGGGGCGTCGAAGCAATCCACGGGGACAAGGGCGTTTTTCTTGTCCAGTTCGTAGAAATCTCTGGGGTTGCGGGCAAGGGTGAGACTCTGGCCCTGATGTACAAAGCGGTGCAGGGAGGTGGCGCCCTCGCGGCCGGCCGCTATGGCGTCTATGGCGAACTTGGGCCCGGTGACCACGTCGCCGCCCACAAAGATGTCGGACTCGGCAGTCTGATAGGTGATGCAGTCGGCCTCGGCGCGGCCCTTCTTGTCGGTCTTCAGCGCGCCCACATCCAGGCCGCCCCAGTCGATGGCCTGACCGATGGCGCCGATGACGGTGTTGACCTTTATGGTCTTATATTCGCCAGTGTGAACGGGCTTCCGGCGGCCCTTTTCGTCGGGATCGCCCAGAGCCATGACCTCGACCTTGAGGCCGTTGACCTTGCCGTCCGCAGTGCCGGTGATCTCAACGGGAGCGTTGAGATACAGGAACTTCACGCCCTCGGACATGGCCTCGGCCACTTCTTCCGGATCGGCGGGCATCTCAGCCTCAGAGCGGCGATAGACGATGAAAGCTTCCTCGGCGCCCAGACGCACGGCGGTGCGGACCACATCCATGGCCACGTTGCCGCCGCCGACCACGGCGACCTTTTTGCCGACCTTGACTTCATTGCCAAGATTGACCTCGCGCAGGAAATCCACGCCGCCCCAGACACCCTTGAGATCCTCGCCGGGAACGTTGAGCTTGGCGCTCTTCTGCGCGCCGATGGCTATGTAGAAGCCCATGTAGCCCTGCTTGCGCAGATCCGCGAGGGTGATGTCCTTGCCGACATCCACGCCCAGCTTGAACTTTACGCCCATCTTCTTGAGCACGTCTATCTCGGCGTTGAGGACGTTCTTCTCCAGACGGAAGGAGGGGATGCCCAGAGCCAGCATGCCGCCGGGGACCTTGTTGCGGTCGAACACGGTGACGTTGGCATAGCCCATTTCGGCCAGGTAGTACGCGCAGCTCAATCCGGCAGGGCCGGCGCCGATGATGGCGATCTTTTCCACATAGTCCACATCGGGGGTCTTGTGGCGCACTTTGGGCGGAATATAGCGATCCTTCTCGTTGAGCTCGCGCTCGGCGAGGAACTTCTTGATTTCGTCGATGGCCACGGCGCGGTCCACGCTGCCGCGGGTGCACTCGTCCTCGCAGCGGCGGTTGCAGATGCTGCCGCAGACGGCGGGGAAGGGGTTGTCCTTCTTTATAAGCTTCAGAGCGTCAAGATAACGACCCTCGCCGGCCATCTTGATGTAGCCCTGAATGGCGATATGCGCCGGGCATGCCGACTTGCAGGGAGAAGTGCCGCTTTCGTGGCAGTTTCTCTCGTTGTCGTTCATGTAGTTCTTGTTCCACTTTTCCTCGCTCCAGTGGTTGTCGTCGGGCAGTTCCTGCTTGGGATACTGGACGGGGCCGTCCTTGGTGCACAGCTTCTGGCCCAGCTTGGCAGCGCCGGCGGGGCAGACCTCCACGCACTTGCCGCAGGCCACGCAGTTTTTGGTTTCCACGTGGGCGCGATAGGCGGAAGCGGACATGTTGGGGGTGTTGAAAAGCTGGCTGGTGCGCAGGGCAAAGCAGACGCCCGGCTCGCAGTTGCAGATGGCGAAGATCTTGTCCTCACCGTCGATGTTGGTTATCTGATGGACATAGCCGTTGTCCTCGGCGCGCTGAAGAATGCGCATAGCTTCGTCATAGGAGATGGCGTGGCCTCTGCCGGTCTCCAGAACATAGCGGTTGAAGGTGCCCACGGAAATGCACAGCTCGTCCTGCAGTTCACCGCAGCCGTTGCCGGCCAGTCTTGCGGCATTTCGGCAGGAGCAGTAGCCCACGCCGATCTGACCTTCATATTTTTTCAGCCAGTGGGACAGATGCTCCACGCTGACAGATTTGCTTTCGGAGGGGATGGCCTTTTCCACGGGGATAACATGCATGCCGGCTCCGGCGCCTCCGGGAGGGATCATCTCGGTCATGCCGGCCAGGGGAAGGAAGGTGAGCCGGTTGAAGTCGGAAGCGAGCTTGGGGTATTTTTCCACCTGCTCAAGATTCATGTTTGTCATCTCGGCGATGCCGGGAACAAAGATCTGAACGTAATATTTCTTGACGTTTTCAGGGTTGTCCCAGTTGTACTCCACAACGCCCTTCTTGGCGGCGTCGGTGAGAACCTCTTCAAGGTGCTTGGGTTCGGTGCCGGTTATTTCAGCGATCTCTTCCAGAGTCTTGGGCTTGCGCAGCCCCATCTTGAGCATGATCGCCGCGAGCTCATCAGAGCAGAGGAGGTCAAGGATGTAGTATTCGGGATCGTCCTCGTTGAGTTTCTTGAGTCCCAGCTGATATGGGACGCGGCTGGTGATCATTTTGCCCAGCTGGCAAATAATGTCTCTTGCCATTTGCAGGCTCCCTTCTTTTATGTTTTGTTTTTTACGCACTGTGTGTTAATTCGTACACAATAATAATAGCATACTCTCCTGCAATTTGCCACATATTATCTGGGCAAAATCAAAAGAATTGATGCAGAATGCCCATTGCCGGAGAAGAAAAAACCGGTGGAACGGGAAATCTTTATACCGCCTGGGTTATTTCGCCAGCTTCATGTACCCGTCCATATCCGAAAAACCGATTCCGCTGTACAGCGCCCGCCCGTTTTCGGAAGCTTCGAGATATATCTTCCCGGCTCCGGCGGCCTTAGCCCGGCCTATGAGCCAGCATACGGTTTCCCGGCCCACGCCACGGCCGCGGAATTGCGGCCTGGTGTAAATGTTCATGAGATATGCGCAGAGCCCGCCCGGATTGTCAGGAGACGGCATTTCCCGCTGAAGGCACGCGCCGCCGCACCCTACGATCTCGCCGCCGATGCTGGCAAAGCAGGCGATATGGCTTCCGTCGGCCAGCGCCGCGCGATAATAGGTCCGGTTTGCCGCCAAAAGTTCGCCCATGGGCTCACTTTCAGGTATGGAGAATACTTCCCGCAGAACTTCTTCCCGCCACGTCATAAGAGCATCCAGGTCGGCGGGGCCTGCCGCGCTTATCCCGGCCGCGCTCATATACTCCCGGCTTTCATGACCACAGGCAGCCGGGACACATCCGGCTTGCCGTTGGTGTTAAGGGGGATACTGGGCATCTTCACAATGAATTCGGGTATCATGAAGGGCGTCAGATTTTCCGCCAGCTCTTTTTTCACCGCCGAGACCTTCATGTCGGAGTCTGCCGGAACCACGTAGGCAGTCATGTAGGAAAGTCCGTCCTCGTCGGTAAAGGCTCGGACCACAGCCTGCCGTACATTCTTGCACTGGTACAGCCGGGATTCCACCTCGGCGATCTCCACCCGTTTGCCGTAAATCATTATCTGAGTATCCTGACGGCGGAGAAAGGCCAGATTGCCGTCCGGCAGCGTATAGCCCAGATCGCCGCTGCGGTACATGGTCCCGCCGCCCGGCAGCGTGACGAATACTTTGTTTTCCTCGTCATGGTCGCCGATGTAGCCGCGAGATACGCCGCCGCCGTAAATGCACAGCTCTCCGGTCTCGCCCGCGGGAAGCTCGTTCCCGTCCCTGTCGAGCACGCGTATCTCCGTGCCCTTTACCGGACGCCCGATGGGGTAGGTGCCGTCCGGAAGAACATATCCGCCGTTGCAGCGGTAGTATGACGCGCATACGGTGGTTTCCGACGGCCCATAGGTGTTGTACACCTGGGCCTTTTCAAGGAGCTTGTCCACGTATACGCCCCTGAGCACGTCGCCGCCGCTTATAAGCAGCCGCAGGGACGGCGGGATCTCCGGCAGATGGTTCATCTCCGCCAGCAGGTAAGGAAAGCCGCTGAGCATGGTGACGCGCTGCTTTCCCACAAAGTCCATGAGTACGGCCAGATTTGCCTTTTCCTCCTCGCGGGGAATGGCCAGCGCCGCGCCGTTCAAAAGGCTTGTGAAAACCTCCTCCACAAAAATATCGAAGGAGCAGACGGAGTATTGCAGCATCACATCGCCCGCACCGGGATGGAACTCATTTGCGAAGGCACGGACATAGTGGCATACGTTCCTGTTCGTTACGCACACGCCCTTGGGGCGGCCTGTGGTGCCGGAGGTGTAGAGAACGTAGGCGGGAGCCTCAGGATCCTGAGGATTTGTCCGCTCCGACGCCGGGGTCTCCACACCGCATATCTCGCAGTCTGTGAGCCGCAGCGGAAAACCCTTGAGCTTTGCGGTGAAGGCCCTGTCGGTGAGGATGAAGTCCACCTGTGCCTCCGTCATCATGTCCCGTATGCGCCCGGTGGGGAAGGAGGGCTCAGCCGGAATATACCGCGCGCCGCACTTCAGCACGGCCAGCATGGACGCTATCATCTCCGCCCTGTGGTTCATAACGATGCCCACGCTGGAGACTTCCTTCGGGAAGCTGCCCGCTATAAGGTCCACCAGCCGCGAAAGCTCTCCGAAGGTGAGCGTCCTGCCGCTCTCGATTATGGCGGGCTGGTTTTTGTGCTCCGCCGCCGTTTTTTCAAAAAGGGAATATACTGTGTCTGTCATTGTTTTCCTCCAAAGCATGCACTGCTTACCTGCTCAATATCCACCCGATGCCCGCAGCCGTCCGTGCCGCGGCGTTTTGGTAGTGGTTGCCGGGGTTTGACTGAAATACGGTATCGGCGCCCTGACGGGAGAAAAACGCCGCTATGTTTTCCGTGCGCTCCTGTACAGTCCTGAGATAGGGATTCTTGGTCAGACTTTCCCGGTCGCCCAGAGAAAAATACATGTGTTCCGGCCGTATCTTCATTTCGTTTGAGCGGACATACTCCTCAAAATCCGGGAACCACATGGAGCCCGACATGCTGGCAATCCTGGAAAAGAGTGCCGTGCTGTATATGGAGTATACCGCAAAAAGGCCCGCCAGAGAGTAGCCCGTCAGAGCGCGCCATGATACTCCGCCGGGGACCAGGGCCTCCGCTGCGGGTACGATCTTGCCGGTCAGAAGCCGCAGATAGCCGTCCGCACCGCCGGTGCAGGGGGTGTCGTCTTTTGATATGGGCGGGATGTCCCAGGGCGCCATGTCGTGATTCCAGTCAAGCCCGCTGACAGCCGCCAAGGTGAAATCCGGGCAGCCGGACGCCTTCAGGAGTCCGTACACCTCATCGCCTTCGCGGCCGAAGGTGTTGAGATATACCACCGGCTTTTCGGGCTCAGCGGCGGGATAGACAGTCACGGTCCTGCCGGATATGCAAAGCTCATGCCGCGCCTTGTTATCTTCATTCAATGCTTTGCTCACTTCCTCGACGATAATATTCTAGTATAAATCATACTATATCCGAAAAGAAAATCAAGTACGCAAAATCATCCCGGAGTCCTATTTTTAGTTCGGGACTCCGGGATGATTTATAAATACAGTTTACATCAGCAGCGCTTCATGACGCGGGTGAAAAATTCCACGGCGCGGCAGGCGGTATCCAGGCGAATGCGCTCGTTGTTGCCGTGTATGGTGTGCCTCTCCTCAGCGGTGAGGTCCATGGCGGAAAAACGGAACACCCTGTCGGAAAGGTCGCGGTAGTGGCGGCTGTCGGAGCACTGTACCATGAGATACGGGCTCACCAGCGCGCCGCGCCAGGTGCCCTTTACGGCGCTGACCACGGTTTTCCAGCCCTCGCAGTCCGTGCGGGATATGGGGCTGGGCTCGGAGCACACCAGCACATCCAGCGCCACGCCCTCGTCGCCGATGGTGTTCTTTATATACTGTTTTGCCGACGCCACGGAATCCTCGGGGTTCAGGCGGATGTTGGAAACCATGGAGGCCTCCGGCGGGATGACGTTGGGAGCCTTGCTGCCGTCCATCTGGGTGAAGGCCGCGGTGGTGCGGATGAGCGCGTTCAGTTCACCGCCGCTTTTGCGGCACACGCCGTCCAGTATGCCGCCGAAGCACCAGAGGTTTGCAAATATCATGCGGTAGGCGAAGGTGCTCCTGCGCCCCAGAACGTCGAACATCTGCCGCACGGGGGCGGTGTAGTGGCATTTGAAGGGGTGATTTTCCACCTTGGCGCATGCCGCGGCCAGGCGGCCCACCGGGGTGTGTGGCAGAGGAGCGGAGGCATGGCCGCCGTCGGATTTCACGGTGTATTTCAGATTCATAAGGCCTTTTTCCGCGATGCCGATGAGGGCGCAGGGATCATTCACGCCGGGAAATACGCCGTCCACCACGGCACCGCCCTCATCCAGCACGAAGGCGGGCGTGATGCCTTCCTGGCTGAACCACTCCACCACGTTCACGGCGCCGGGGCCGTTTACCTCCTCGCCGCCTGAGAAGGCCAGGTATATGTCGTGCTCGGGCACGAAGCCGGAGCCTATAAGAGAGTTTGCTGCAAACAGAATGCCATTGAAGGTGACCTTGGTGTCCAGAGTGCCACGGCCCCACATGACCCCGTCCTCTATGACGGCGCCGAAGGGCGGCTTCAGCCAGTTCTCCTCCTCCACAGGCACCACGTCGTAATGTGCCATCAAAACGGCGGGCTCGCCCGGCGAGCGACCCGGCCACTTGTACAGCAGCGCCCTGCCGGGGAGCCTGGTCAGCGTACATTTTTCGGCCACATCTGGGTACAGCTCCGGCAGCATTCCGGTTAGCCTGTCGAACTCCGCGTCATCCTCGTTGGCGGTGTCGGCATCGGAAACGGTCCTGCATTTTACCAGCGCCGCAAGATCGGAAACGGCAGCGTCCCGGTCAAAGGACACGTCCTCAAAGCTCTCGCCCTCCTCAGACTGGGGGCGGAACGCCGCCGTCCGTATGAGAACCGCCGCCAGAAAAATGACTATAAGCGCGAGAATTATATAAAGTACGATCATTCCTGGGCCCCCTTCAGTTCAGCATGCCTTTTTTGTACATGAATCTGGATACGCCCAGCGTGAACACCACGCCCACCGGCACCATGATGCCCACCATGCCAGCGTTGATGGCCGGCACGAAAATGAACAGCGCCAGCATCAGAATAATCGGCGCTATGGCGATTTTCCAGTTCTTTGAGATGAACACCACGCCCAGACCGCCGAACAGGGCGGGGATTATCTGGGCGAAGGCCGGGGAGAGCACCGGCGCGTTCAATACCGGAGTCAGCGGCCGTATGAGTACCACGCCGATAATGATGATGACCGTGGTGACGATGCTGGACACGGCGATGGCGATGGTGGACACCACCTCGCCCTCCTGGGAGTTGACCTTTACCCCGGCCTGCTCCATGGCATTGAGGGCCACGGGCAGCTTCAGGTTGGAGATGTTGCCGGTTACAAAGGACAGGTACGAGCCGCCGGCGCCCAGCATGGGTATGTAGGTGAAGGTTTCCACCACGCCCACGGCCCAGTACATCGGCGCCGTGGCCAGCAGACCCAGCAGCAGCCCGTGCCAGTCCGGCGCGGCGCCGAAGATGAGCCACACCGACACCGGGAACAGAAACAGCAGCACCATCATGGACAGGTTCCATATCCTGCCGTATTTATACACGGATTCCATGTATTTGTTTTCACTGTTCATTTCCGCACCTCCTCAGGACAGCCAGGTGGTTATGGGTATGGCGGAGGCCATGCCCGCGATCAGGCTTATGGGCAGGGCATAGTCGCCTATCCAGTGCAATTTGAATTTTTTCACCATCAGTCCGGCAATGCACATAATGAGTGCCGACACCGCCATGACGCATACGGGGATAAGGCCGGAAGGATCGCCGTGGAAGATGGTGGAGAAGTCCGCAAAGACGTAACCCAGAAAGGCGGAGATCATACCGATGAACATAGCCGCGGAAAAAATGTCGGCCCACTTTTTGTCCCGGTTTTCCAGATTGATGATGCCGGTCTGCATCTTTTTGCATACCACCGGCACCAGCCAGATTCCCACCATTATGCTGACCGTCATCACCATGGCTATGGTGACGTATTGTGTGGCCGTCAGTGCGGTGACCCGGCCAAAGGTGAGGCCCATGGCATTTTCAGCGTTGGTGGCAGCTATGGTCTCGTAGGACAGCGAGCCCACCACGCTGAGTCTGAGCCAGGGCAGAGGAAGGCCGAGATCCTTAGCCAGCGTGATTACGCTTATCACGATGGCGATGGCCGGGGCGATGGTGAATACGCCCGCGGTGACGGAGATCTTTTTCAGTTTTTCCCTGTCCATGCCTATTTCAAGTCCGCGTCTCCAGGCCTTTACCAGGAAAAAAACCGACTGCGCTACCACAGCCAGTATAATTATTCCGGCAAGCAGGAACAGTATGGGGCTGTTGACGTTGAATTCCATGTGCATCACCTCATTATCTTTATTGATTTCATATAATAATACTTTAATCTGATAACATCAAGAAAAACCCGGCTGACGAAAGTCAGCCGGGTTTTTAAAACAAATATCAAAGATAGGTGTTGCGGGGCATGGTGTCGTAATGCTTGATCAAAAACGGCTCGATCTTGGAAGTGAGCTTCATGTCCAGATTGAAGAAATACACCACAAAGGTCACGGCGAAGAAAGATCCGCCGGCTATCAAGAGCTTTTTAATAAGATTGCAAAGTATAGACATCTTCATTCTCCTCTCTCTGTTACCAGGCGTTGTCATCGGGCAGGATCTCTATTGACGGATCAAGAGGCTCCTCGCGCATGACCGTGCGCATATAGTCATTGAACTGGTTGCGTATGGCCTGTCTGGTATAGACGCGCGGGTCGCACAGATCGTGGCAGACCCACACCAGGTGGATGCCGCGCTCTCTGGCCTGCTCCTCAAACTGGCCATGCATGCCGTCCAGCGCCTTGCAGGACATATGCTCCCACAGCATGACCATGTCGGCGTGCATCATGTCGCAGAACTCCCAGAGCTCGCTGACCAGCACCTTGTAGCCGCCGTGGGTGCGGTTACGCATGATCATGTTCTCGTTGAGCCATGCCATGTCATAGTAAGCCTGCTCACGGTTCTCGGGCGTGTCTTCCTCGGCAATCATCTTGGTGTTGATCATGGACAGCATGTCGGTGAGAGGCACGACGCCCCAGCAGTGGACCATCCAGTTGAGCATGTCGATGCAGTACTGCGGCTGGACGCCCCAGACGATGCATCTGTGGCGATATTCGGGAGCCATCATGCGCTTGGCCTCATAGCCCTGCTGCGCCAGTGCCAGCAGCTTTGCGTCCACCGGCGGAAACAGTTTGGATCTGCCGCAGTTGCCCATATAGTTGGTGTCGTTGTAAAGAGAGAAGGGGGCGCCCACAAATTGCGGGTACGGCGTGCTGTTGATCTCCAGCCATGCCATACGTTTGCGGGTAGCGTCGTTGACGCGCTTGGCGCTCTCAAAATATGCAGTCCAGTCCCACTTTTCGCCGGAGTGCTCCTCCACGAATGCGATTGCCTTCTTCATATCCTCGGCAGCATACTTCTGCACGTCTTCCTCGCGGTGCCGCATGGGGGCCAGAAGCTGGAAGGTGGGTATGCCGTACTCGCGCTCAAGGCGTTTGGCTATGATGCCGTTGCCCATGAGGGAGCCGTCGCAGGTGGTGTTGACCTGAACGGCGCAGCAGCCCAGAACGGCGAAGTCGTCGTCGATGGAGGTGCCGGCCTCGGCCTCAGGCATGGGGCACACGTCGCCGGGGATGCCGGCCTGCTGTGCCACGTCAAGATAGTGGGTGGATGAATACTGGGTCAGCAGGTTGGCAACGAACATGCAGGGGACCTCGCGGAGTATGGCGTGCACGGTGGGGAAGCCCATCATGAAGGCGGTCATGGCATTCTCATCGGACAGAACGCATTTCTTGGAATACTCCACGTCGTTGCCGGTGCGGCGGTCGCCTCTGAAGATGTTGTCCAGTGTGGAAGCCACGTCGTAAACCACAAAGTCCATAGAGGTATGTACGATGCGCAGGGGCTCGTCGCGCAGGCCCATAGTGAATTTGTCTATCATGTGCGGGGTGGCCAGATAGTTTGCCATCCATCTGTAACGGAACATGGCCTTGATATTGCGGGGCTTGGCGATGAACTTGGCCAGAATGGACATGATGTGCAGCCATCTGCCGTAATCGTACAGGGTGTCCTTCAGTCCGCGCCACTCGCGGCGTTTGCGGACTTTGCCGCCGTCGAACAAAACACCCAGCTGTTTATCGCCGGGCCTGTTGTAGTTTTCAGCCTTAACAACCATTATTTTGCACCTCCGCGAAGCTTTTTGATCTCAATGCTTTCAACAAATGCCTGCACACGGGTACGCATCTGTCCGACAGAGGAGTTTATGCTGTAAGGTCTGTCAACGGACAGAACGGGATATCCGAAGTCGTCCCTGAGCATAGTGGAGCCGAGTGTCCTCTCATAGGCCCACGGGTCGCAGAACTTGACCTGCTCGTAGATGATGCCGTCCGCGCCGTATTCCTTGGCTAGATCGTTCACATACTGCTTGCGGCCGTATACTTTTTCCATGTTCATCATGCGCGGGCACTGGCAGCTGTGGACGTAATGGCGGCAGACCTGGGTGAGGGCGTCTTCGTCGTCGTTGAGCTCTATGGGGTCCCTGCCGGGCAGGGAGCCATAGCAGAAGCGGTCGGCGCAGACATAGGCGCCGGTATCCTCTATGAGCTTTATAAAATCGCTGTCGTCCATCTCAGAGCCGACCAGGACCACGCGTGCGCGGTATTCCTTGTTCTCCGGCTTCCTGGTCTTGAGCTCCTTTAGAGTTTCCTCCAGCTTGTCGATGACAAGATACTTGGGGGCAACATATGTAGCAAGGGTCAGGACGTGGAACTCATAGCCGGTGATGCGGGGCTTGTCGCCCTTGCGGTACTCGCCGATGGCGCGGATAAGCTCGCACACGCGGTTGTGCTCCTTGACGGCCTTGCGGATGGAGGCATCGGAGATATCAATTCCGTAGGAGTCGTGCAGCGGAGCCAGTATATGGTTTTTGCACTGAAGGATGGCCAGCTCCACACCGTTGTCGTCGTCCTTCAGGGGAATTTCCATGTTGGAGAAGAAGAACTTCTTGTTTCCCTCGCCCATGGTATGCAGCAGCTCCATGTTTTCAACGCAGCGGTTTATCATGGTGCAGCCGTCAGGGGCAATGATGCCGTCGGCGAAGTTGAAGCCTCCCTCGATGGCGCGCTCCAGCAGAGCTCTGGTGTACTCGCACAGAAAGCTGGTCATGTAGTAGGTGCTGATCTCCATGGAGTCTGTGCGCGGCGCACGGAGACGAACAGAAAAGGCGTTGCCGAGATTCATAAGAGGTTCGGGCGTGTTTTCACACACATAGGCAACACAGATCTTTCCTTCGCTCTTGGCCTGCTGGACAAGCTCGTTGTCGGCGTTCTGCAGGAGATTTTCAAAATATAGCAGGTGCTTAAGGTCTTTCATCTTGATATGCTTCCCCCTTTTGTTAGTATGATGCGAATCCCTCTGTACTTACAAATTTATTACATATGACCAAATAAGTCAATGGTAAATTGCCAATTTCTTGTCAACACTATCATATTGTGAGGGAAAAGCGGCCGGCATAGCTTTAAGTTTTTGAACCAAATTCGGGCAATATACCGGCATCTTACGTGCGGCCAGCGCAATAACACGGATTTTTTGGATAAATAGAAGGAAAAACAAAAGGGCGCGTTGCAAAACGAGCCTCGATGAAAAACAATGAATCGGTCAGCCCGAAAGGGTTGGCCGATTCATTGTTTTGCGTTAAAATGAGTTATGCAGACACAAATAACGCAAGGCCAG
>Ga0160425_1003111_pt1 | contig 12506 bp, 9 predicted proteins | sample BioMet8_FD_108193 | JGI IMG/M metagenome (GOLD analysis project Ga0160425, IMG submission 108193) | Microbial communities from bioreactor (seeded with sewage sludge) at Lawrence Berkeley National Lab, California, USA - Biofuel... | ecosystem: Engineered > Bioreactor > Anaerobic > Unclassified ...
GGACGGTATACAAAATAATGTTACCAAGTAGCACTTGCTATTCCCATGCTTTCTTTCCCGTTAATAAGTTTAAATCTACTTTATTTTTGTACTTCATTAAAAGTTCACAAACATACGAGTAGCAATGGATTGTGACGCTAATTTTCCCTTATTCGCTTATTAATAAGGGAATAAGGGAATGGATGAAGAGAATCTGTTGGCTACTAAGGGAATAAGGGTCTCTGTTATTCTTGTTTTGGACAGTATCTTCTGATACGGGGAGACTTATTTCATTAGTTCCCATTCAAACATCTTTTAATGAAGCAGTCTGTTCTCTGTTCTCTGTTCTCTGTTCTCTGTTCACTGTTCACTGTTCACTGTTCACTGTTCACTGTTCACTGTTTACCGTTCACTGCTCCCTTCTCCCTGTTCCTTGTTCCCCGTCTCCCTTCTCCCTTCTCCCTGTTCCTTGTTCCCCTTCTCCCTTCTCCTTGTTCCCTTTCTCCCTTCTCCAGCATTTCCCTCACCTCACTCGCCCTGTAATAACACTTTCCTCTCACCCTGCTGTACAGCAGATCACCGTGATTCCTCATATACTGAAGGTTCCGCTTGCTGATCTTAAGAATATCCATCACCTGACTGCTGTCAAGCCATTCTTCTGACAATTGCCCGTAAAACCGATGTTTATCCTCATTAATATCCTCATTCAGACTGCGGAGATCTCTTGAGAATTCCCTCAATAGCTCAATTATTTCGTTCATAACCTGACCCTCCCTCTCTTTATAAAATACTCTGCCGTGTGCCTTTCAATTTCCGACGCAGGATCAAAACAGATCTTTACCATCCAAATATTCAGCTCCTTTTTATTAAAGTACTTTCCTTTTCGGCTCGCCTTGTGAAAAGGCACAACATGGCTTCTTACCAAAAGAGAAAAATGCTTTTGGGTCATCTCCAGGAATAAACGCGCCTCACCCGAACTCATATCCGGTTTTCTGATCCAAAAGCGGATCTCGTGGCGTTTTGTAAGTCTTTCCAGACACAATAATCTTTTGTCCATTGTAACATCCGTTTATAATTGTTAAAGGACACCTGGCCAAATGTCATCTTTGACGCTCAAAGACGAAACAAACATAGCATGATCCCAAAATCAAAAATTAAGAATATTCAGGGTGTAGTGCAGAGTGTAGAGTGTAGACTGCCCGCATCGCCGAGCCTGCTTCATTATTCTTATCTTTTGCATCAATTAAATCTTTAAAAAATTTTCAAGGTGTAAAGTGTCGTGTGAAAAAGAGCCTGTACAGACGCTATTTATCGCGTCTCTTATGATTCATCGCGTCTCAAACTTCCATTATTTTTATATGGAACTGACCCCTGAAACATCCTCACATCACCCCATCCTCACATCACCCCCCCAACACATCAGCACATCACCCCATCAGCACATCACCCCATCAACACATCATCCGTGTTCCTCCGAAAAAGAAGCTGCCTTTTACAGCAGCTCCCAATTTCAATCCGTAATTAATTCCTGATTCGTAATGCCTAATTCGTAATTCGTAATTAATTACAGCACTGTTACTGCCCCTGCAAACCCGCTGTTCGATACTGTCCCGTCAGCGGCGATAAAGGCCATGTAACACTGCACCAAATCCCCGGAAAAAGAATCCGGAACCGTGACGGTCTGAGTACCATCGGCGCGCTCTGCAAGTTCATTGACCGTGACGGCCTGATGCTTGACAGGGTTGTACACAACAATCAGGCTCTTGTCCAACGCTGAAGCGCCGATCTCACCCGAATTGTCATCCCAGGTAAAAACAATGGTTCCTGCAACCGTTGAAGCGGCTGTCGGATTAAGCGCAGGGGCAAGGTTCCCCCTCGCAACCAGTGCATTGGGATAATCAACAGTATAATTCGGGTAAGCGCCTGTAACAGCGTGGTGAAAATTGTAGCTCATTGCGGCATTGATACCGGTCATTTTTACCGCGAAACTCTTAAAACCGGTCTTCAGAAACTGTGACAAGGGTTGAAGGAAACTCATTGTCAACGAAAACTTCTGCCGCTGATCCAGTTGGGGAACCGTCTGAGGGTTAGCAACACTGGCGGGCATAATACGCATGTAGCCGATTCCTTTCCAGGTCCCTCCGACCACATTTCCTACTTTCCCTGAGAATCTGCCAAGGATTCCCTGATTAATTTTTCCCATGATTTAAATTTTTAAATGAAACAATAAAATTTGCTTTCGGCTCCCGGACCCTGCTTCCTGCAGTAAGCGCTGTCCCATCGCCGCTTAAACCTTATTATCCAACTATTAAACCATGTGTGTTTTTATGTTCTTTTTGCACCTCGTTGCACCCCTTTGCACCTGACAACCTAAAATCCGCCTCTTTGTCAGGTGCATTTGGTAACCAATCTGTGTCATGATTGGGAGAGACGCACGGCCGTGCGTCTCTACTGAAAAATCGCTCTGAAAAAATACGAATAAAACCAACCTATCATCCCCCCATCATCACATCATCTCATCATCACATCATCTCATCACTCAATTTTTAATCACTTCACTGATTACTTTCCCTGTTGTTGTATTGGGAGGAGTAATTCCGATCAAGGCTGAAACGGTGGGCACCACATCGGTAGCATTTGTTCTGCGGAAAGTGGTCCCCTTAGGAATTCCATCGCCGTACCAGACCAGGGATACCTGGGAGTTTTCAGTGTAATCAGGAGCAAGATATTTATCTTTTGGCATCCAGCCATCCTCATATTTTACCATCACATCACCTGAGCGTTTGGGATAAAAGTTGTTCTGAAAAGCTTCGAGAGGACCGCCCCCAAGAAAATTATCAGCTTCAATTTCAAAAGATGCTTTTGCAAAGGCGATTCCTTCAAACTGATTGAGGAACTCTGCAACATCACGCTGAATATCATTAAGATTGATTTTCTTCTTCTCGATCAAGTCATGATTCAGGTAAACATTTTGGTTGGCGAAATTATCAATCCACTCGCCATCCCCGTATTTTATATTCAGATATGATTTCAACAAAGCTACAGAACTTTCTGGATTAAAGTTGCCGACATTCATTCGGAATCTTTCCTTAAGATAATCCGAAGAATAGGAAATGCTGGTAAGACCGGTCAGATAAACGAGAATATTCTGCGTTCCAAAACCGTCTTCGATGTATTTCAGGAGCTCTGCAATGTCTTTGTCCATCCTAAGGTAAATATCTTCCATTTCCATGGAAAAAGGGCCAAATGAATAGCGCTCATAATCCATCGAAGAAAATACTACCGTGAGGAGATCGGGATAATTGTCATAGCCAAGCTGTTCCTTCGGAATCATCTGAATGGCGAAATCCTTGATCATAGTATTGCCAAAAGGAGTGGTTTTAAGAATGTTATAACTTCCCCCGGATTCCTTTTTGAGTCTTGAGAGATTATATGGGAAAGAATTATGCTTGCCCATATAACCCGGTTCTTTAAGTTTATCATCTGAAATACTTTCTTTATAGGAATCTGCATCCTTGAATGTAGTCCAGGATGAACCGATATAGTAATCTGCCATTTTCAATCCGTTGTAATCAAATGCCCATTGTGGGAAAGACTGCATGTAATAAGAACTTGAAATCATTTTCCCTGAGCCCGGATCCAACCAATAGGCCCCGTCAGCTGAATGACCGGCAGCAAGAACTGCAGACTGACTGTTCAATGCAATACTGAACACTCTTGAACGGCCATTGGTAACGATTTTCAAACGGTCACCAAGGGTTTGTGACATTAATTTGGAGGCCGATTTGTTTCCTTCTTTTGAATCGGAACCCACCGTTGTATAATAATCGTCATTTATACAATTTATATCTTTCTTTTTAAAGCGATCGAGCCAGGAATCATTAACAATACCATGGTGTGAGGGGGTTGTACCGGTAGAAAGAGTAGCCATATTTACTGAAGGCCGTTGAAGCAAATTACCAAAATGATGGTTAGCACATACAAATCCTTTTGAAAAGAGACGCTGAAATCCTCCGGTGCCAAATTTATTCCAATAACGATCTATATAATCCGGGTTCATATCTTCAATAACAATACCCACGATAAGACGTGGGGTATTAGACGAAACACTGGAGTGTCCCTGAGAAAAAAGATAAACGGGTAAAAGAAAACCGGTCAGGATTAGTAGAAGCTTTTTAATCATGCGAATAAAATTTGACATCAAATGTAATGACATCATTTGACTGGTCAAAATGATTTTAATCTTAACATGATCTTCAACCCCATTTTGAATAAGGATGGAGTGATAAATAAGAGTTATAATAATGTAAATCACCCGTAACTTCTTCCCCAATCCAGGGAGGTAAGGAAAAAAACTCTTCCTCGGAGGTAAGTTCAATTTCAGCAAGAATGAGTCCTTGATTATCTTCTAAAAATTCGTCAATCTCCCAAATCTTGCCTTCCCATCCTATTTTAGAACGATTTTTAACCACAAGATGATTGGCACATAATGAAAGTAAATCACGGGCATCCCCGATTGGAACAGGATATTCGAACTCTTTCCTGCTCATTCCGTTACTCTTTCCCTTTATTGTAATAAATCCCTTGTCTCCGGCTATTCTTACCCGCACCGTACGTTCACCGTCTGCTACAAGATATCCTTGTGAATAGGCTACAGGTTCAGAAAATTTGCGCCAGGTATCTCCCTTGACTAAAAATTTTCTTTCAATTTCTATACCCACTTCTTTATATTTAAGTTTAAAAATCCTTTTGAATTTATTTTCATCCGAAATCATTGGAAAAATCTGCAGAAAAAAAATTTCACCGTTTCTAATAATTGCAAAATCGTCTTTGGGATTCCAGGATGTTTTACTTTTATAATTATTTTAAATGTAAATTTGTTACCTACCTAAATAAAATCATTCGAAGAGTGAAAAACTTTTCTTTAAAGATATTACTTTTTTTTATTTTGTTCATTTCGGAGGATCACCTGACCCGATGCTTCGCGAGTGCCCAGATTATCAAACATAGCGAAAGTCCAGGATTTGATAACTCAACAGCGAAAGACTCATTTCCAAAATACCTGAGGCCCGAGTTTAAAGGCATTCCTATCCACATTCCCCTGAGTCCTAATAACAAGGATATAGTTCAAAACGACAGTATTCAAAAAACATACAATTTCTTTAGGTATCAAGCCGATAATTTTCTGAACAGCAAATTATTTGCTCTTCTTCTTTCAAATGGAGGAAGTGCAAAAAATATGATGGAAGTAAACAGCGCATTATATTTTGAGCTATATGCAGGGAAAAAAATTGCTTCGATAAGATTTAAACAGTTGGATGTGTTTGGACCGACATTCCAGGACACGAATCTGGTAGCAAAGTCCTGGGCTGCGAAAGCTGCAAATGCAATCCATGTTAAAACGATAGAAAGGAAATTGAGGAAACAATTGCTTTTTTCAGAAGGTCAAGCCATTCAACCCGGTCTAATGGCAGATAATGAGAAAATCATACGTGATCTTCCTTACATCAGAGATGTCTCCATTATCCTTTCACCATCAAAATACATTGAGAATGAAGTGGATGTGCTTATCTTATTAAAAGAACGATTTGAATATGGCTTTATCGTAGATATTGATCTTCCCCGATCTGAAGTAGAGGTATATAATGATAATATGTTTGGAATCGGCCACCAGTTTAAAGCAATAATGGTTCATCATCAAATTGAGCAACCTAATTTAGGTGGTGAATTTAATTATTCGTTCAGTGACTTCGGTGGTAAATTTATTAATGGGGATATTGATTTTATAAATACTTTCAGAAAATCAGGATTGGAATTGGCTGTTGAAAAGAAATTCATTTCCCCTGAAATAAAAGATGCCGGTGGATTGATGTTTCAAAGGATTACAAGAGATTCTTACTTTACTCCTTATGCCATCAACCGGTTGGATACCACAGTTTCCTATCTAACTACAGAAACGTGGTTTGGTCATTCTTTCAAAAATAGTAGAGATAATTCATCGTGGGGAATTCCGACCCTTTCAGGAAGATACTTCCATCAGAAGTTTTATGCTCCCTATGAGAATACAGAACGTGGAATGATCAGAAATCGTGATTTCTTTTTAACATCCCTTGGATTCAGCAGACGCAATCTTTTCAAGAACAACTTAGTCTATGGATATGGGATCACTGAAGATATCCCTTACGGACGCTATTTTGAAATAGCATCAGGAATAGACTTCGCAAAAACAGGTAACCGGTATTATACTCACCTGCTTTATTCAAAGGGAAATATTCTCAATGGCGGAAGTTATATTTGTGGTTCTTTTGGCATAGGAGGATTTCTAAAGAATTCAGTGATTGAACAGGGGGCAGTGAAACTCAATCTGAATTATTTCTCAAAGTTGATATTTGTTAATAAAAATCCATACCGTAATTTTATCAATATCGAATTGCTGAGTGGTATAAACCGATATTGGGATGAGTACCTCAGCATTAATCGATACTATGGATTAAGGGACTTCCGTTCCCTTGACGTCAGTGGAACAAGCAGATTAAAAATAAATCTGGAATCGGTCCACTTTTTGAACTGGAATTATCATGGCTTCAAGTTTGCTCAATACTTTTACGGGGATTGTGCTTTTATTTCGAATAACCTTAACAGATTACTCAAGGACAACTTCTATACCGGTGTCGGAATAGGATTGCGTGTCCATAATGAATCATTGGTTTTCAGAGTTTTTGAGCTTAGATTAAGCTGGTTCCCCGTTGTACCTAATGATCAGAATATCCTCAGATCGACAATCTTCACTCAATCAAAATCGACTTTTGAAGATTTTCTTGGAAGAAAGCCCCAGGAAATCAGATATCAATAAAAAACCCTGTCATTTAGGCAGGGTTTTTTCAATCAATGGAATGATATAGAAAATCACAAATTAAAACTCAAAACTTCGGTAATTAATCCAACTTACCTAAAATTTTCTCAGATTGTTTCTGGTAATATCCTTGCTTTTGTACAATCTTTTTAAACTGGCTGATTGCTTTTTCTCTTTCGTTTCTGTTAAGATAACAGAGTCCAATATACCATTCTGACTGTTCAAGCAAGAGGTTATCACCTTGTTGAATCACACTATTAAACGAACGTATGGCTTCATCATAATTTCCTTTCTTTTGCTGAAGAGTTCCGATATAAAAATTACTGATCACACGATCTTCATCATTCTTTAATGCCTCTGAGAATAAAAGTATTGCAGAATCATAATCTTTTGCATTCATCTTCAATATGGCCCTGTTAATCAAGTTATCGCTTGTTGGAGAAACAGAACGGTTTATTCCTAAATTTGAATCATAAGGTTGATAGAATTCGTTGTATAATTGAGCATTTGAAAGGGAATGTCCCCAGAAAACAACATTGAGCCCAATTAACAGGATAATGGAAGCAGCAGCAATCCATACTGCTCTCTGTAATTTAGGAGCAGTGATTCCTCTCTTTTGATTTTCGTCTCTAATCTCCGATTCCTTAATTTGATTCAAATCTTTACGAAGAGCGATAATGTCCTTCTCCCCTATGGCTTCATTTATTTCACCGCAGACCTTTACGTCATTCATCAACCCTGCATTGATCAGCATCTCCTCTTCAAAAGCTTCCTTCGAAGCCTCATCTTCAAATTCATTTGCCAGATAATTCTCTATTTCCTCTATAGAACGAGTATGGGAAGATTCATTTTCACAAATGTCGGCAAGATTGAAACGAAGTTGCATTATATCTTTTTCAATGATTGCCTGATTAATTTCTTTATACAGCCTTACATCATCTCTAAGATTGGAGTTGGCCAATAGTTCCTCCTGAATCCTGGAACTGGATAGCTCATCAAAATCTCCCTCAACGAAATCTTCAATTTCCTCAGAACTATAATTATGAGCAGAAGTATTTTTAGCAATAAATTGTAAATTGTTTCTCAGAGATAGTATATCATGTTCAGCAACGGCATGTTGAATTTCTTCAAAAAGAATTTCATCTTCCTGAGAGAGTAAATAGGATTCATTTTCAAGAATTTCCTCCTCAGGTCGATAAACCTCATGAATCGTTTCCTTCTCTGATATGGAATGGTTTTTTAAATGAAGTTTCTGAATAAAATTCCCAATATGGCTCAGGTTTTCGTCCTTCATATCCAGATTAACGTATTCCCTTTTATCGTCAGCCAGATCGAATTTAATTTGATCTTCTTGAGACAAAGATTTTGATATATCTTCTTCTTTGGGTATTTCCTTATCGCTCTTTTTTTTCATAATGCTTTTTTTTAACAGGAATCCATTTCAGAATTCTCTATATTCCTGGAATTAACTTTTTTTGATAATTAATACGGAATTTAACCAAAAGGTTACCCACCAAAATTCATTTTCTGTCTAAAATTAATTTACAAAGAATAAAAAAATTTTAACAATGAATTGTTTTAAAAATAGAACTGACATCAAAAAATATTCACCCATTTAATTTTTGAAAGAAATAATAAAAGGAACGATATTCAAATTTGATCAAAGAGAGCATGATCAATATAGATTTCCAATGGTTTAGTGATTCAAACAGCAACAGCTTTCTTATTTAAAAACTTATCAAAGAAATTTTTTATAATTGACATCCTGCTTAATACTTGTTACAAGATACTCCTTACATTTGAATTTTCTTTTCTTGACGTATTTCTCGCTGTTAAAACCCATTATCTGAGCAATTTGTTTAAGAGGAGTTTTATCAAAAAAGAGTTGTAAAAGTTTTTGGCAGTCGCTTCCCAGCATTTGAAAATGTTTCTGATATAGTTTGTATCGTTCATTCTTGTCCGCCATTTCCATAAAATCATGGTCATATTCACCTTCATTGGCGGATTGTTCCAGAATCAAATCCTTTTCAGTTCTCTGACGAGTTAAATTTTTATACCAAAGATACTTACATATAGCAAACAAATAAGTTTCGAAAGAGCAATTCAGAACAAGTTCATTGGCTTTAAGCTTTCGATATATTACAATAACTGCCTCCTGAAAAATGTCATTTGCATCATCATTGTCTCCACTATTCTTTTTAATAAATAAGTTTACTTTATAATAAAAGTTTTTGTAGATATACTGCAAAATAACATTATCATTTCTCAGAATTCCATTAAGTATTTCATCATTAGAGTAATTTATCATAGGATATTTCGATATTGTGTTTACCCAAAAGTGCCTGAAAAAAAATCCTTATCAACTACATCTAAAGTTAATAAACAGTTTACTACAAACGTAGTAAATAAATTTAACTAAATGCTCAAAATTTTACTTAAGAAAATAACAATTCAAGACTTAATAAAGAATTATTTCACTTCAACCTTTTATTTTTCAATGTTACATAGGTCCTTTCAGCAAGTATAACAATTAGAATGAATATAATAACTGCTATTAAATATCTTGTTTTAGTGTGATATATAGAATTCTGATCACCAATCGAAACATATCCCAGCCAATAATAAGGATGAGCATGAAGGGGATCTGCGGACTGAATATACTTTATTTTGGCTTTTCTCAAAGCCTCGTCTTTTGAATAACCATTTAACAGATATTTGTAAAAATCAATCATCAGGTTTGCGCTGGATTCATCTTCCACACTCCACAGAGTCATTACAATAGAAGGACAACCAGCATATACAAAAGCACGCGCTAAACTCATAACTCCTTCACCTTTTGCCAATTGTCCCGATCCGGTATTACATGCACTTAAAACTGTAAGTCTGGATTTAATATTCATATTATAAATTTCATAGGTATTGAGTGCAGAATCTGGGTTCTTAATATCAGAACTGAACAGAAGTTTTGAATACATAGGCAAACTATCATTAATAACAGTATGCATTGCCAAATGAAGTATATCATAGTCCTGTGCTTCATGTATAAAATTTAATTTGGAAGCCTTCTCGTCAGAAAAAACCTTTGATTCAAACAACTTGGAAATCCCTTTCACCTCCATTTTTGCTCCAGGAAGCGGCAAAGGATGATAATTTTCTGAATCCGAAATCGTATTGACCTCAGAATTATAGTTCGGCACAAAAGCTCCTAACTCTTTATTGGCCTTTTTATGAATGTTTAAATAATAGTAATGTAAAGTTGCAGAATAAGAGTAAGAAATTGCATGATCATATACCAGATATTTTAAATGTCTGAAATCCATTTTCGTAGTATCAGGAGCTGAAGTAAGAAAAGCGTCAAAAGGTAAATAAGCCAATTTCCCGTCGGGAACAATAACCAACCTATATCCTTCCACCTGAGAGGCAAAAGGAGAAATTAACAAATTATACAGATTATAAGAATTTATTGAATATAATGCATAATCATTTTTTCGTGTATTGTATACAGATCCTTTTTTTAAGAATTGCAGAACTGTATTTATGGAATTTTGATAGGAGTCGTTTATTTCCCTTTTATAGATTTTATAATCATTCTTTGTTATCAAAAATGCTGTAATTTTACCTTTTGTATTTTCCTCCGGCTCACGGACCACATATTCAATGAAAGCTTCCCTCGGTTTTAATTTTTCTTGTATTTCTTCAAGTGAAACAACTGGATTCGTATATTTAAAACTATAATATTTCGGATATTGTTTTTCAAAAAGAGCAATAAGTTTAGCATATGATTGCTCCAGAGTGAAAATTTTTCCCTTCCATAAATCAATTTTTTGCAAATTCTTTCCAGTCTTTGAACTTTCATCAAAGACAAAGTTTTTATATGCAGCAATTTCACTTTTTAACTCGGTTTCTTTTTGGAAAAGAGAGTCTGGAATTCCTCCAAATTGTTTGGCTTGCATATTTCTGACCATCGTCAGAAAATCAGTGGAGCGACTGCGTTCAGAAAATTCAAATGCCTTTTCAAAATATTCCTTTTCGTGGGTCAATTCAAATAACTTAGCTGCAGCATCGATTGCCCCTAAATAATAAGAATGTTCATTCTGTGCAAGAAAAAGACGGCTCTCTTGATTGATGTATCCTGTTCTGATCAAATGTATAACGGTATTCGAAAGCCGATATACTTTTAAAGCTTCATTCAAATATCTGACACAGTCATTCTTGTTCCCTTCTTTTTCTTCCAATTCCGACAATTCACATAATGCCTCCGCTTTACTTTTAAGAGTTGCCAAAAACCGGGTTTTATCTATGATATTTTCAACCTGAGGATTCTCAGAAATTTTCAATTCTGTGTAACCGGGAGAAATAGCACGAAGAGCCTTTTGGTAATATTGAAGTGCTGTCAGAATATTTTCTCTCTTTTTATCCAGAAATTGATTAAGATTTGTAGTGGTTTGTGTTCGTTTCTGATAAACCAGACCAATTTTACTCAAGCACGACGAATAAGAGGCATTATTATCTCCACTTGTTAATAAAATATCTCTTTGAGCTTCTTCAAAACTATCCAAAGCTTTATCAAATTCTTTCAATTCAAGATAAACCTGTCCCAAATTATTAAATATCTGTTCTTTACTAAAGTAATTCAATCCATGATCCCGCTCCATAACTTTTAAGGCAGTTTTATAGCATTTAATGCTTTCCTGATAATCATTCTTTTTATAAAAAATATAACCCCTTGAAATCCACTTAAGATAATCTTTTAAATATTTCGTCGAAATTTGGAAGGCTTTATGATTATATTCGAGAGCTTTATCGAAATTTGAATTTTCAACGTAAAAAGCGGCAAAATTATTCATTAACAATTCATATTCCGGCGTATTTTTCATATTCAGTTTTTGAAAAATATGATCCGAATTTTCGTAATGGAGTAATGATTTTCCCATATCTCCATTTTTTAAATAACATATTGCAAGATTTACCTGAACCGAAGCCAGTTTTATTAATTCTTTATCACCAATTCTGTTATATATTTCCTCTGCTCGCAAATCGTAATTTATTGCCTTATCATAAAGGCCCAACAGATAATTAATCGTACCTATATTGGCAAGAACATTAGCCACCAAAACTGAATCCGGACCTAAATTGTTTGACTTTTCATCATAAATTTTTTCAAACATTCTCAGAGCCTCATCATAATTTCCTTTGTCCAGTAAATTAACAGCTTTATCAAATTTCTGTTGAACAGAAAAGGGAGGAGGCGACTGAATAGCACTAACGTTAAAATTGAAATTCAATGAAAATATTAACAACAGGATTTTTCTGTTAAAGACGTAAGTGAGGCTGAATCTTTTCATTAAGTTAGTACTTTTTCTCATTTCGGTTCTACCTATTTCGGTTTTAAAGAAAGAGAAAAAAATCAATTTTCAGTAATTATATTTTAATTTTTAATTCATTATCATTAAGCAAGTTACCTAAATATTCATTTTTTTATTGATTTTTTTCTGGGATTTAAGGGTAACCTTTTGCACATAAAAAGTATTAAGGGGAAAAGAAAATTATTAAATTAAAACTTATAGTTATGAAAAATTTTGCAAATCTTGATTTAGAAGTTCTTTCAAATGAAGAATTAATGTCAGTCAGAGGCGGAGATGCCCCAACCGAACCTATCATTATTAGAGGGAAA
>Ga0160425_1003115_pt1 | contig 12490 bp, 8 predicted proteins | sample BioMet8_FD_108193 | JGI IMG/M metagenome (GOLD analysis project Ga0160425, IMG submission 108193) | Microbial communities from bioreactor (seeded with sewage sludge) at Lawrence Berkeley National Lab, California, USA - Biofuel... | ecosystem: Engineered > Bioreactor > Anaerobic > Unclassified ...
AAAATGAATCTGGAAGCCTTTGAACTTGGAAAACAGGCTTATCTTACAGCCTGAGGGTTTGTACGGAACACATAGACCATTCAAATGAAGGGGGTTGCCTTATGCAGTTCGATACAAATATTATTCTGATCGTTCTAATCGTATATCTCGCATTCATGGCTTATCTGGGCTTCTTTTTCAAGAATAAAAACAGCAGCTTCAATGATTTTATTACAGGAAGCTCCAATATTCCCTGGTTTGTACTGGCAATGACAATGCTGGCGACACTTGCAAACGCACAGCAGACACTCGGAATCGCTGGTACAAGCTATGCGCTTGGTCTGTCGCCGATGATCTGGTATTTTATACTCGTTAATATTTTTATCTATCCGATTCTGATCCGGCTCGGATCACGGTACCGCCAAATGAATTTCGAAACCATCGTGGATCTCGGGGAGGCCCGGTATCCGAACAGCGGCAGGATGACCGTGCTGCTTGCCGTCTGGCAGGTGGGCTGGGCAATTATCAGTACCGCCATCTGTTTCTTCGGCGGCGCCGTTGTTATCCAGACGGTATTCGGACTGAATATGTGGGTTTCCATCGGCATTACCGGAGCTATAACCGTTCTGTACTGCATTATGGGCGGTCTGAAGGGCGTTGTATTCACCGATACGATCGAGTGGCTGATCATCCTTTTCGGTACAGCATCGCTTGTGCCGTGCGTATTCCTGAAATTCGGGAGCTTTTCCGCATTTTTCAGCGCGCTTCTGGGCAACACCGGTTACGTGGCGGCAGCCGGTACAAATCTCTGGCCCGGCTTTACGGATCTGTTCTCACTTCCTACATTTGCAGGTGTAACGCCGATGGTACTCGTGGCGATGGGCCTTGCGGGATCGCTCTGGATTCCGATTGACTTAAGCTTCATGCAGAGAATGCTCGCGGCAAAAACACCGAAAGACGGAAGAAAAGCCGGACTTGGATTCCTGCTGATCGTGACGATGTGGGCTGTTATCATGGTGGCGATGGGCTGCTACGGCGCTCAGCTTTTCCCGGGCATAAAGGCAACAGATACGGTTATTCTGCTTGTTGCGAATACAGCAATGCCAGGTATCGGCATGGCAATCTTTGTTTCTGCTATTGCCGCGGCTGTCATGAGTACTGTTTCTTCGTACTTAAATGCAGGAGCGGCCATTCTGACCAAGAATATTTACAAACGGTTTTTCAAAAAAGATGCGTCCGACGCGCAGATGATTACATTCTGCCGCTGGATGATCCCGGTGATCGCAATTGCGGCGCTCTGTTTTGCACCGCTTGTTGCCAACAATGGTGTTTTCGGAACCGCAATTACGGTTCAGATGGTACTGTGTGCTTCAGTTTCTCCTGTTATACTGCTCAGTACGTACTGGAAACGTATTACGGAACCGGCTGCCTTCTGGGGCTGTCTTGTCAGCGGCATTGTCACGTTCGCCATTGTCATGTCGGCCGGCGGCGGCAACGCGGTATTCTACGGAGCTGGTCTCTGGGGCATTCCTGCGATTTTCATCGGTCTTGCCGTCGGGTTTATCATTTACATCGTCATCAGCTACATTACGCCGTATGATGAGAGCAAAATCGGACCGGAATTCCGGGCTATTTTCAACAACACGAAAAAGACGGAAAAAACAAAGCCTACGGATCTGATCGTAATCGGCACCGGCATTGTGCTGCTTCTGATCGCGATTGCGGTGAAGACAAGCTCCGGAACACTTTCCGCGTGGCCGCCTCTGTCCGGTATCGGCGGGAAGCTTGTGGATGGTTTCTTCTGGGCTGATGCGATCGGCATTTCGGTCTTCAGTGTTGTTATTCTCTTCCGCGCCATAAAATGGGCGAGTGATCTGAAAAAGGTATATAAGTCCGAAAATGATAAGCAGGCATCTGAAAAAAGTGAAAAAGCAGAGTAATTAATGATCTGATCAGGGAGCATGGGAGCAATTCTTATGCTCCCTGATCAATCGGAGGCGGAATAATGGATGATAAAGAAATCTGGCAGAGGGTGACGGAGCGTATTGAAGAACTTCGGCCGCAGATGACAGATGTGCTGTGCAGGATGATCAGGATACCAAGCGTGAATCTTACGATTGCAGGCGATGAGTCGGAAAAATACCGGGGTAAGGAAGGAGAGGTCAACGAATATCTGGAGAGTCTCATGAAAACAATGGGACTTGAAACAGATATGTGGGCAGAAGAGCGGGGCCGGACGAATCTGGTCGGACATTTTTCCGGCGGAGGAGCCGGCCGGTCTCTGATGTTCAATGGCCATGTCGATGTGGTTCATCCGGGAGACGCGGCACTGTGGACCGTATGCGGTCCGTTTGACGGAATTGTAAAAGACGGCAGAATATACGGACGCGGTGCGAGCGATATGAAGGGCGGAATCGCGGCGTCGCTTTTTGCCCTGAAAGCGGTGCTTTCTGCCGGATTCATACCGGCAGGTGATGTATTTCTGGAATATGTCGTAGGGGAAGAGATGATGGAGCATATGCTTGGCACTACCTCAGCGGTAAACAGAGGCTACCGGGCCGACGGCGCGGTCGTCTGTGAACCGACGGCACCGCCGCACCGGCTGGCTGTTGAGCCTGCCTGCTGCAATGTCGGCTATCTTGTGATCAGCGTACCGGGAAAAGCAACGCACGCCTGCATGCGGGGAGCGATGACACGTGCCGGCGGCCCGGGGGAAGCGCTTGGCGTTTCCGCAATCGACAAGGCGATGCTGATATACGAAGGCCTGCGCCGGCTTGATGAGCGCTGGGGCTGGACGAAGAAACATGAACTGTATGAAAACGGTCATTTCAATATCCATCCGGGTGTAATCAACAGCGGCAATTGCGGAGCGTTTGCCGTTTCGGATGAATGCCGGATCGAATGCTCTGTATGGGCGCCGCCTCAGGAAAAAGAAGCGGATATCAAGGCAGAGGTTGAACAGATGGTCGAAGCCGTCTGCAATACAGATCCATGGCTTAAGGAGCATCGTCCGCAGATGTTCTGGCCTGCGTTCTGGCCGTCTTATAATATGCCGGTCACCCATCCGCTCTGCGCGGCGGCTTCAGAAGCTACAGAAAAAGTACTGGGCGAAAAGGCTTTTATTCACGGTTTTGTCGGTTCGGATGATGCGTCTTTTCTGACAATCGGCGGCACACCGGCACTGACGCTCGGGCCGGGGAGCCTTATGGCGGCACACGCCCCGGATGAATATACAGAAATCGAAGATTTAATGGATAGTACAAAAATTTATGCAAGCTTGATTATGCGTTGGTGCGGCGGGATTTGCGTGTGTTAAGAATTTGATAATATTGTAAAACTTTTAACTACCCTATTGATTAAAAATTAACCAGGCGCTATTATGTATGTATGTATTTTTTTTCGTACAATGTTTTACCTTTCGGTAACTCCCGCATGATGTCCCATGCATCATGCGGTGCTGTCAGGATAAAGTAAAAGGAGGTATTCAGCATTGTCTAATGAATCAGCAACGACAAAAGCAGCCTGCTGCAGCGGCTGCGACGATGAGGGGGAAAAGCTGCGTCTGATTAAGGAAATGACAGCCGATTACAAGGCCAGGGGAAAGTCACTTATCCAGGTGCTTTATATGGCACAGGGTATGTACGGGTGCCTGCCCATGGATGTGCAGAAGGTGATCGCAGACGGTATGGGTGTGCCGCTGGCTCACGTCTCAAGCGTTCTGTCATTTTATTCGTTTTTCACGACCCAGCCAAGAGGTGAGCACACGATTCGTGTGTGCCTCGGCACTGCCTGCTATGTTAGAGGCGGCAAGAAGATTGTGGAAGAGCTTCAGAAGATGCTCGGCATTGAAGTCGGGGAAACGACGGCTGACAGGAAATTTACACTGGAGGTTGTAAGATGCATCGGTGCCTGCGGTCTGGCACCTTCCATGATGATTGATGATGATGTATTCAAGCAGGTGCGGCCGGAGAAGCTTCCTGCAATGCTCGCTGCCTATACGGACAGCGCATCGAAGGGAGATGCTGCCGAATGATACGTTCAATTGAAGATCTGAAGGAAATCAAGAAGAATTATCTCGATGAGCTTGGCTCTTATAAGTATCAGGTACTTGTATGCGGCGGTACAGGGTGCATTTCCGCGAACAGTCAGGCTGTCTGCGATGCTTTGTACGCATCGGTCGAAAAGCACGGCCTGAACGACAAGGTTAAGATTATTCCGCATGGCGGCTGTATGGGAACATGCGCGGTCGGCCCGATTGCCTATGTGCTGCCGGACGGTACGTATTATACCGAACTGAATCCGGAGAAGGTTGAAGAGATTGTCGAGAAGCATTTTATCGACGGTGCGCCTGTTGAAGAATACACATTTTATGACAATATTGAAAAGAAGCATGTACTGGATATCCAGCAGGTGGCCTTTTTCAAGAATCAGGTCCGTATTGCTCTCCGCAACTGCGGCCTGATTGATGTGGACACCGTTGACGCATATATTGCCCATGACGGGTACCTTGCTATCGCGCAGGCACTTCAGAAGGATCCGAAGCTTGTGATCGACGAGATCAAGAAATCCGGCCTCCGCGGGCGCGGCGGCGCCGGTTTTCCGACCGGCATCAAGTGGGAAGCGGCGTATAACCAGAAGTCGGACATGAAATATATGGTCTGCAACGCGGATGAGGGCGATCCTGGCGCGTTCATGGACCGTTCTGTATTTGAAGGCGATCCGCACAGTGTCATCGAAGGTATGATGATCGCGGCATATGGCTTTGGTGCTTCACAGGGTTATATTTATATCCGTGCCGAGTATCCGGTTGCGCTCCACAGACTGGAGGCAGCGCTGGATGATGCTCATAAGCAGGGGATTCTGGGTAAGAATATTTTCGGAAGTGATTTCAGCTTCGATATTGAGGTTCGTGTCGGCGCCGGTGCTTTTGTATGCGGCGAAGAGACGGCACTTATGAATTCCGTTGAAGGAAAGCGCGGCGAGCCGCGCCAGAAGCCGCCGTTCCCGTTTGAAAGCGGTCTGTACGGAAAACCGACGATTATCAATAACGTAGAAACGCTTGCCAATGTTCCGGCGATTATTCTGAACGGTGCTGACTGGTTCCGTCAGTACGGAACGGAAAAGAGTCCCGGCACGAAGGTCTTCGCGCTGTCCGGAAAACTTGTCAATACAGGACTTATTGAAGTGCCGATGGGAATTCCTCTGGGGGATATTCTTTACACAATCGGCGGCGGCTGCATTGGAGGAAAGACATTTAAGGCGATCCAGACAGGCGGACCGTCCGGCGGGTGCCTGACGGCAGAGCATCTGAATACACCGATGGATTACGAATCGCTTACAGCACTTGGCGCGATCATGGGCTCCGGCGGACTTGTTGTTATGGATGAAGATACATGCATGGTTGATACAGCCAGGTATTTCATGGACTTCGTCCGTGACGAGAGCTGCGGCAAATGTCTGCCGTGCCGTGTCGGTACGACACGTATGCTGGAGATTCTCGAGAGGATCACGAAGGGACAGGGCACGGTCGAGGATATCGGCCTGCTGAAGGAACTTGCTTTTACACTGAAGGAATCCGCGATGTGCGGACTCGGTCAGACTGCGTCGAATCCTGTTCTTTCCACACTTCGTTATTTTGAAGACGAGTATATGGAACATATCAAGCATCATCACTGCGAGGCGGGCGTCTGCTCGGATCTCTTTATCTCGCCGTGTGAGAATGCATGTCCGGCGAATGTCAATGTGCCAGGATATATGGCGCTGATTTCAAGCGGCAGGTTTATCGATGCTTATGATCTGATCCGTCAGGAGAATCCGATGCCTTCGATCTGCGGCCGTATCTGCACGCATCCGTGCGAGAAGAAGTGCCGCCGAGGTACCGTTGACGATCCGCTGGCTATCTGTGATCTGAAGCGGTTTGTGGCAGATTATGCGTTCAAGAACCAGGGTGAGCGTATTGAAAAACCGTCTGCTCCGCAGAACGGCAGAAAGGTCGGTGTCATTGGAGCAGGACCTTCCGGGCTTACGTGCGCTTATTATCTGTCCCGGCTTGGCTATGAAGTAAATGTTTATGACCGCGCGTCTGTGGCCGGCGGCGTTCTGAATTACGGAATCCCTGAATACAGACTGCCGGCTGCCGTTATTGACAGGGAAGTCCGTGAGATGCAGAAGAGCGGGTTCCGTATTCATCTGAATACAGAAATCGGCAAGGATATGTCCTTTGAACATCTTCGTGCTGACAGCGACGCGGTATATATCGCAATCGGCACACAGCTTCCGCAGAAGGCCGGGGTTGAAGGCGAAGAGCTGGAAGGTGTAATCGGAGGACTAGATTTCCTTAAGAATAACGCACTTTATCATAAGTATGATTTTACAGGCAAAAAGGTTGCTGTCATCGGCGGCGGGAACACAGCTATCGATTCCGCACGTACGGCGCTCCGTCTCGGCGCGGATCATGTATATCTTGTTTACCGGCGTGCCCGCGGCGATATGCCTGCCAATGAAAGTGAGATCAAGGAAGCACTTGAAGAAGGCATCGATCTGAATCAGCTTGCATCGCCTGTACGTTTTGTCGATGACGGATCGGGCAAGGTATGCGCGATGGAATGCGTCCGTCGTAAGATCAGCAATTTCGATAATCACGGGCGCCGCAACAATACTGCTATTGAAGGCTCGGAATTCAGTCTGGATGTGGATGTTGTAATAACGGCTGTAAGCCAGAAGTCCGATTTCCCGTTTATCAGGACAGACGCGATTTCTATTACCCCTTGGGGAACACTTGTTGTGGATCCGGATACGAAGATGACCACGACGGCAGGCGTTTTTGCCGGCGGAGATATTGCACGCGGATCCGATGTTGCGATCCGGGCAATTGCGGACGGCAAGACGGCAGCAGCTTCGATCGATAAATTCCTTGGCGGTACCGGTGTTCTGGACAAGGGACGTGAGATCGATATTCCTGAAATTATTGATACGGACACGGTTACCGAGCATTCCCGCTTTGAGATGGACTATCTTCCGCTGAAGGAACGCTGCAATTCCTTTAATGAAGTTGTACTCGGCTACCACAAACTTAATGCAATCGCAGAATCCATGCGGTGCCTGCATTGTGACAGGAGGTGACATAATTGGTTAATCTTACGATAAATGGCAAAGCCATTTCAGTACCGGAGGGTACTACGATTATTGAAGCCGCCCGTCAGAACGGCATCCATATTCCCAATTTATGCTATTTGAAGAATGTTCATAAATATGGCTCCTGCCGTATTTGTGTAGTTGAAGTGGAAGGCATGAAGAATCTTCAGGCTTCCTGTCTCGCGGCGGTGCGGGAAGGAATGGTCATTCATACAAATTCTCCGAAGGTCAGGAGAGTACGCAAGACGCTTTACGAGCTGGTGCTTTCCGATCATCCGAGAGACTGCCTGAACTGTACGAGAAATCAGAGCTGTGAGCTGCAGGCGCTCGGCTATGAGCTTGGAGTCGATGAAAGCCGCTTTGCGGGCAGAATGTCTTCGGACCGTGTGGATATTTCTCCGTCTATTACGCGGGATACGGCCAAATGTATTCTCTGCCGCAGATGTGTGACGGCCTGCAATGAAATTCAGGAGGTCGGCGCAATCGAGTGTCAGAACCGTGGCTTTAAATCGATAATCAGTCCGTCCATGGGGCTGCCGCTCAATGATACGGCATGTGCGATGTGCGGCCAGTGTACCGTTGTCTGCCCGACAGGAGCGCTTCGCGAAACAGACGGCACAAAGGCCGTTTGGGATGCAATGGCGGATGAAAAGAAGATTACGATTGTTCAGGTGGCACCTGCGGTCCGTGCGGCGATCGGTGAAGAATTCGGCATGGAAACCGGTTCACGTGTAACAGGAAAAATTGCCGCGGCGCTGCACAGAATGGAATTTGACCATGTCTTTGATACGGATTTTGCCGCGGATCTTACGATTATGGAGGAAGGAACAGAGCTTCTGGAACGGCTGAAATCAGCGCTTACCGGAGGCAATGCCGTGCTTCCGATGATGACAAGCTGTTCACCGGGCTGGATCAAGCATATTGAACACGCTTTCCCGGATGAACTGAATCATCTGTCGACGTGCAAGTCTCCGCATACGATGATGGGTGCGGTCGTCAAATCGTACTATGCAAAGAAGATCGGCGTCGATCCGCATGACATTTTCATGATCTCTGTAATGCCGTGCACGGCCAAGAAGTATGAGATTCAGAGACCGGTCATGGAAGTTGACGGTATCCGCGATGTAGATGCGGTCCTGACGACACGTGAGCTTGCAAGAATGATACGTGCCTGCGGCATTGATTTTGCATCACTCGAGGATGAGAAGTTTGACGCACCGCTCGGCTTATGCTCCGGTGCAGGCGATATATTCGGTGTTACGGGCGGTGTCATGGAGGCAGCGCTTCGTACGGTGTATGAACTGACGACCGGCCGCGAGATTCCGTTTGACGGTCTTCGCGTAACACCGATTGAAGGTCTTGAGAAGGTTAAGGAAGCATCGATTAAATTCGAAAACATGCTTCCGGATTATAAGTTCCTGGAAGGCGTAACGGCACGTGTTGCCGTAACGTCCAGCCTTTCCGGCGCGGATATGCTCATGAAAGATGTGGCGGCCGGTACGTCTCCGTATCACTTTATCGAGGTAATGGGGTGCCCGGGAGGCTGCATCAACGGCGGCGGACAGCCCCGGAACAGAAAGGATGACAATTATCGTGAGCTTCGTATGAAAGCGCTGTTCACGGAGGACGAATGCAAGACACTCCGCAAGAGTCACGAAAATCCGGATCTGCTTCAGCTTTACAAGGACTTCCTGGGATCGCCGTGCAGTGAAGTTTCCCATAAATATCTGCATACCTCGTATACGCCTCGGGGCAAATACAACGAGCGTCTCCAGTAAGCTATATCATGAAAGAGCACAGGAGAGCGGGAGATTTTTCTTCCCGCTCTCCTGCTTTTATGGTATTCTTACTAATAGGACTTATTTCGGAAACAGATGGAACAGGAGGTATGCGGATCATGAGAATCGCCATTGTAACAGGGGCGTCCAGCGGTCTTGGACGAGAATACGTCCGTCAGCTTGGAGATAAGGAAAAGCTTGATGAAATCTGGGCAATCGCACGGAGAAAAGACAGGCTGGATGAGCTTTTGCAGCTTACGTCATGTCCTGTGCGTCCGTTTCCGATGGATTTGACGGACAAGGCGAAGCTTCACGAGTTTTCAGCTGTTCTGGAGAAGGAACAGCCGGATGCTGCCGTCCTCGTCAATGCAGCCGGGTTTGGGCGGATCGGCATGTCCGATAAGATATCAGAGAAAGACAACGATGATATGATAGATCTGAACTGCCGTGCCGCGGTAGACATGACATCCATGGTGATTCCTTATATGCATAAGGGCGGCAGAATACTGGAGATATGTTCGACGGCAGCATTTCAGCCCATCGCGGCGCTGAATGTATATGCGGCATCGAAGGCATTTCTGCAGAGCTATACGAAAGCACTTCACTATGAAATGCTTCTCACAGGTATCCATGTAACGGCTGTATGTCCGTACTGGATCAAGGATACGGAATTTATACCGCAGGCAAAGAAGATCGACAATACAGGTTTCCGCCATTTTCCGTTTGCGTCAAGGGCACGCACCGTTGTAAGCTGGTCACTTACCGACAGCAGTCTTAATTTATGGGTGTCTACCCCGGGTCCTGTATGTATCGCACATCGTATCAGCGCCAAGTTTATTCCGCATTTTCTGATGGTTCCGCTGCTGGATCTGCTGCGCAGAATTTGAAAGAAGCGCCGGCATTGACTTTCATCAGGGTAAGTGATACAATTGCTTCAATAAATAAGCGCGTTAAAGGAGTAAAGTACAATGCCGATTACAGAAATACTCGAAGAAAACTGCGCGAAGTACGGAGACGAGATCTGTCTTGTGGAGATTAACCCGAAGCTGCCGGAGGACAGGCGGATCACGTGGAAGGAATACGAACTGATCGAACCGACGTCTTTTGTCTCATACCGCAGGGAAATAACATGGAATGTATTTAACGAGAAAGCGAACCGGTTTGCCAATCTTCTGCTGAGCCGCGGCGTTCACAAGGGCGATAAAGTCGCGATCCTGCTTATGAACTGTCTGGAATGGCTGCCGATCTACTTTGGAATACTGAAGACGGGAGCACTCGCTGTTCCGCTGAATTTCCGGTATTCTTCAGAGGAGATTGAATACTGCCTTGACAAATCGGACAGTGATATACTGGTGTTCGGTCCTGAATTTATCGGCAGGATTGAAGAGATTGCCGAAAGCATTTCGAAGAAACGTCTTCTTTTTTATGTTGGCGACGGCTGCCCGACTTTTGCGGAAAGCTATATCAGCCAGACGGTCAACTGCTCCGGAAAGTCACCGGACATCAAGCTGACGGATCAGGATGATGCAGCCATTTATTTTTCATCCGGCACGACAGGCTTTCCGAAAGCAATTCTGCATAATCACGAGAGTCTTGTCCATTCCTGCAGGGTGGAACAGGCACATCACCATACAACGCATGAGGATGTTTTTCTCTGTATTCCGCCGCTGTACCATACAGGCGCGAAGATGCACTGGTTCGGCAGCTTTCTCGTCGGAGGAAAGGCGGTGCTCCTGAAGGGGACAAAGCCGGAGTATATACTGGATGCTGTTTCCAAAGAGCATTGCACGATTGTATGGCTGCTTGTCCCGTGGGCACAGGATATACTGGATGCAATCGAACGCGGCGATGTGAAGCTTTCCGATTATAACTTAAGCCAGTGGAGACTGATGCATATCGGCGCGCAGCCGGTTCCGCCAAGTCTTATCCGGCGCTGGAAGCAGGTTTTCCCGAATCATGAATACGACACGAATTACGGATTAAGTGAATCGATCGGACCGGGTGCCGTTCATCTCGGTGTGGAGAATATTGATAAGGTAGGGGCGATCGGCAAGGCCGGCTTTGGATGGCAGACCAGAATTGTGGACGAAAGCGGCCGTGATGTTGAGCAGGGCAAGGTTGGAGAACTGATTCTGAAAGGTCCCGGCGTGATGACCTGCTATTACAAGGATCCGGAAGCGACAGCAGAAGTGCTGAAGGACGGATGGCTGTATACAGGCGATATGGCGCGGGAGGATGCGGATGGTTTTATCTATCTCGTGGACCGCAAGAAGGATGTAATCATCAGCGGAGGCGAGAATCTGTATCCGGTTCAGATTGAGGACTTTATCCGTACAAACAGCAAGGTCAAGGATGTAGCTGTAATCGGGCTGCCGGATCAGAGACTCGGCGAGATTGCGGCGGCGATTATCGAGCTGAAGGAAGACGCGCAGTGCACGGAGGACGAAATGAACGATTTCTGCCTGCAGCTTCCGCGTTACAAGAGACCGCGCAGAATTATTTTCGCGGATGTTCCGCGCAATCCGACCGGAAAGATTGAGAAACCGAAGCTTCGAAAAGAATACCGCAGCGAGAATCTTGTTGAAATGGAGAACGAGAGCTGATTAAAAATGACGGAATATGATTGAATAATATGGAACAGGCTGAAACTTGTCAAAGAGCTTCAGCCTGTTCTTATCATGCAAAAAAGGTTGAGTTTCTACAATCTGATATAATAATGCACAAAAACGGAAAAGAAAATTTGTGAATTAAAATGATTTAAAATGATTGAAAATGACTGAACATGGTAGTATGATATCCTTGTAAGAAGAAAAGAGGTGTTACGGATGCTTACGGAAGAAAGACATCAGAAGATTCTTTCAATTCTGGAGAATAATGGCAGTATTTCTGTTCAGCAGCTTACGAAGCTGCTCGAATCTTCAGAGTCGACAATCAGAAGAGATTTAAATGTGCTTGGAGAAGAAGGCCGCCTTGTGAAGGTCAGGGGCGGGGCGATGGCTTCCGACGGGGTATTCAGTACAAAGGACGATGATGTGCTGTACCGGAGCGGTCAGAATGCAGAGGAGAAGATCGCAATTGCAAGGTATGCGGCCTCCCTGATTGAACCGGGCGATTTTGTATATCTCGATGCCGGTACGACGACAGGAAGCATGATCGATTTCCTGACAGAGCGGCAGGCCGTATTTGTAACAAACGCGACAGACCATGCCAGGCGTCTTTCGGGAAAGGGCTATACGACATACATTCTTGGCGGTGAGTTCAAGGCAGTTACAGAGGCAGTTGTCGGTGAGGAAGCCATTGCGAATCTGTCCAAATATAATTTTACGAAAGGCTTCTGGGGCGCGAACGGTGCCAGCCCATCCTATGGCTTTTCAACACCCGATATCCGGGAGGCCATGCTGAAGGAACGGGCGATGCAGCATTGCGGCAGACGGTACGTCCTCTGCGACAGCAGTAAGTTTTCCAGGATTTCCTGTGTCTCCTTCGCGGATTTCAACAGTGCGACGATTATTACTTCAAGACTGGAAGGAGATATGTATTCTCAATATACAAACATTGTGGAGGTGAACAGAAAGTGATTTATACCGTTACATTAAATC
>Ga0160425_1003121_pt1 | contig 12462 bp, 8 predicted proteins | sample BioMet8_FD_108193 | JGI IMG/M metagenome (GOLD analysis project Ga0160425, IMG submission 108193) | Microbial communities from bioreactor (seeded with sewage sludge) at Lawrence Berkeley National Lab, California, USA - Biofuel... | ecosystem: Engineered > Bioreactor > Anaerobic > Unclassified ...
ACGACGCTCTCAACCATAACCATACCAGACTCAGTCACACACATAGGAGACAGTGCATTCTACAATTGTACAAAGCTTGCATCAATCACTATTCCATCAGACGTGACATACATCGGAGTTTATGCTTTTGCCAAATGGACAGATTCACAAAGCATTACACTTAGCTGGTCAAGCACTGACACAACAGAAAGGGACCTTTCGGGGTTATCATCATCAGACCAGAGCCTCTGCAACGCAGCAATCAAATACAGTGACAACACACCGTACACACAACCATAAAGAGGAAAAAGATGAAATCACAAACAGACAAGGTTCCGTTTCCTATAAGCATCAAACTTGTTTCAATTTTTTCAATACTTGTATTGATTGTTCTAGGAATAACGACATACATGGTTTCAACTCTGGTGCGAAGCGATGAACGTGTAAAAGCAGAAGAGAACAATCATACCATAAACGGCCGAACCGCAGAAACAGTGCAGGACTCCTTTCTTGCAGTGCAGCACAATGCCGCCGGTCTTTTGAATACACTTGCTCTCATTCCGCAATCAAACAGCGACACTGTACAAAATTTATTCGCCGATTACTGCACACGCAACGATGAAACGATTTTTATTTCAGGACCTTTTCTTGGAACAAAATATAATCCATCATTCACCAATCAACACAAAGACACAACGTCCATCGCGAACAGTTGGCTTAAGACATGCTCGTCCATCCAACAATCTGTCAAAGATGGAACAATCGAAGTAAAAAACATTTCCAGTCTATTCAACACACCTGCACTCTGCGTTTTTTTTCCATACAAGACAGAAAATTCAACGGAATGTGCCGCAATTGCATTTACAGCGAATCATCTTGCTGAAATCATGAGCACAGGCTCTTTCAACACATCAATGCTTGTAAACAAAGTTGGCGACGTGCTCATTCATTCTGATTTTGATAAAATGATTTCAGGCACTAACATTGCTTCTCTTTCAGCTTTTCAAAATATGATTGCTTCAGAACTTGACAACAGTCAGAGCATTTTTCCGGATGAAAACAACGACAAATGTTTTTATGCATACCACAAAATTATTGGCGGAATGCTTGTCATCACCACAGAATCAGAAAAAACAGTTTTTGAATCAATTGATCGCACAACGTATAGAATTATTCTTTTTTCGCTTGCAATTCTATTTCTTGCAATATTCATCATAAGAATATTCAGCAAAACAATCACCCATCCTATAGGGGAACTTGTTGACGCTTCGCATCAAATTGAGGACGGACAGTACGATCTTACAATCAAACCAGCAACCCGCGATGAAATTGGAGCACTCACAAAAAGTTTCGTGCACATGAGCAAGGGACTTGCAGAACGCGAACGGCTCAGAACGACATTCAGTAAATTTACAAACAAAACAATCGCTGAACGCGCAATGAAAGGCGAACTGGTGTTAGGTGGCGAAACTCGAAACGCAACTGTATTCTTTTCAGACATACGCTCTTTCACTGCAATGTCAGAAAAACTACAGCCGCAGCAAGTTGTAGATATGCTCAACGAATATATGACGAGCATGGTTGCCTGCGTGAACAAGACGGGCGGTGTTGTTGACAAATATATTGGTGACTCAATCATGGCAGTATGGGGTGCTCCTGAATCAGCAGGGACTTCCGCAGACGATGCATGGAACAGTGTACAGGCAGCGCTTCTTATGCGCACCGCACTTGCAATGCTTAATAAAAAACGCACTTCTCTTGGACAACCTGCAATCAGAATAGGCTGCGGTATAAACACAGGAGCCGTTGTTGCAGGACAAATAGGCTCAAGCGAAAGAATGGAATACACCGTCATTGGAGACACTGTAAACTTTGCAAGCAGAACGGAATCGCTAAACAAACCTTTTGCAACAGATATTCTTGTCACTGAAAACACCTATCTTTTGGTAAAAGATAAAATCATCGCACAAGAAATGCCGGCAGTCACAGTGAAAGGAAAAGAGAAGCCGGTCAAAATGTATGCCGTCATCAACGAAACAGGAAAAACGGACATCACCACCATTGACCAACTCCGTACTTTCTTAGGTGTACAGGCACCCGATCTTGAAAAGGTAGACGTAAATGAAGAAGAAAAAAAATATAAAATCAATTAGTACAAAAGATATTGTAATCTCATCATTTTGTTTGCTCGGAATGGCAGCGTCACTTTTTCTTTTTTGGAAAGACCTGAACATTTCACTCAGTAAAACAAATGAGCAGCCAATTGCATTTATCTATTTTAAAAAGAATACCGCACAACGCCGCTTGCAAAACAAAAATATTTGGGAACGTTTACAGCAAGCATCACCAATATACAATGGAGACAGAATCCGCACTGCATCTGCTTCTGAAGCATATACAATTTTTGATGATGGCAACAGACTTGACATCCACGAAAATACACTTATTCAAGTATTTGCAACAAAAGATGGGGAAAGAGTACAGTTCATTGACGGCGCAATATCAGTCGTTACGACGAACACCGCAAACACCTCGACAGCAGGCAAATCAAAATTGAACATTGTGAATGGAACAAAAATTGTCTCCTTTACCGAGGGCACCGAAGCAACACTTTCTGTCCAAGAAAACAAGACTGTTACCACAACAATACTCAGCGGTGCAGCTACTGTAGCAACAACATCGACAACAAATTCATCGCCAATCACAACAACAGATTTATTCAGCATACTTACTTCACCGTCAGTTCATCTCGCCAACAAACAGCAAGATCTTCCAGTAACTTATGCAGCGCCTCTATCACTTACCGCAGGAACCTCTGTTGTCATCAACACGCAACATACAGATGCAAAAGCAACTGTTTTTTCTGAAAAAGAAACAAAACCAATTATTTATCTTCCAACATCAACGTATTCACTCACCCACGGATCTGGCCAAACACCATATCTTCCCGTCAGCTGGAATTCATTTGGAACGGCGGTTATGCAGTTTTCTCACAGTGTAAACTTTGATACGATTTTATTTTCATCTACGCTGCCACGCAATACAACAACATCTTATTTACCACTTTCATTTGCAGAACCGCAGGATATACTCTACTGGCGTGTAGTTTCAAACGATGCAGACAACACACATGAATTATATCCCTCAGGAATTCTTTTCATCAAACTTCCAGAGCAAACAAATATTTCTACAATCGCACTCAGCACGTTCTCAACACAAAAAGCTGCAACGCTTGTAAACACAATCTCTCCAATAAACAGTACACCAACTGACAGAGCAGTTTCTATTTTGCAAACGAAAAAATCTGAAGCGCAACAAGAACAGTTGTCCGAAGAAGCAAAAACAAACGCTCAAGAAAAAATACAGTCGGAATCAAAACCACACCTTCCAAGGATTTCAGTTTCGACAGAAAAGACGACGGCAAAAAATTCATCATCAGCAATTACATCGATTACTCCTGTACTCACTTCGCCGGCTGCGGGAAAAACATTCATGGAATCAGATTTTTCTTCCAACAATCCGCATATTCAATTCCTTTGGGGAAAAATAGCAGACGCACAATCATATACGTTCACTATTCTTTATGCATCAAAAATTATCTTTCAAACCAAAATAAAAACGACATCATTCTCTTTTGAAGGCGACAATCTTTCGCTTCTGGAAGACGGAAAATTCACATGGACAGTCACCGCTTTCCAAACAATTGATGGAACATCTTATCAAAGTGCCACAGCATCGTCAGACTTTACCATCAGTCTATCACACATAGACAATGTCAAAATCGACACCAGCACCCTTTTAAATGCCCACTAATCCTTCTATTCTTGACCTACCGCCCCCTTTTCTGGTATATTTTCTAAGTCACGGGGGTGTAGCTCATCTGGCTAGAGCGCTTGCATGGCATGCAAGAGGTAACCGGTTCAAGTCCGGTCATCTCCATTGCAAAGGGAGTAATTCGTACCATATGAATTGCTCCCTTTTTATTTTAAATTGAATGCCGCCGGCAGAGGGCTTGAACCGGTTAGCGAAGCGAGCGCGCGGCAGGTGCCGCGAAAAGGCGCCACGGATGGCGCCGACAGCGAGCGGAGCCGCCCGGAATGAGTGCACACGATGTGCACGAATGTAGGGACCTTCAAGTCCGGTCATCTCCATTGCAAAGGGAGTAATTCGTACCATATGAATTACTCCCTTTTTATTTTAAATTGAATGCCGCCGGCAGAGAATGTAACAGCACTATTTTAAACTAACACTTCAAGAATGGATGTGATATACTTATTCAATGTACTGATGACTTTGAAATGGAGCGTAGTAACATGCAAAAAACACAATTTAAACAACTTCTATTCACTGGAAGAATTTTGCTTATTTCATTTCTATTCGGCGGCATACTGTGCAATTGCACATCGGCAGAAGCAGAACCTACATTGACAGATTACGGTACTGTTTCCGTTCCTTCAGTAGATGCGACGCTTTCCGATTCGTTCATGCGCGGTTTTGACGCTTCAGAAATACGTCAGGCCGAAGAGAAAGGCATAACATTTTATGATGAAGACAATACGGCGAAAGACCCGCTTGTTATTTTAAAAGAGCACGGCGTAAACTGGATACGTCTGCGCATCTGGAACAGTCCGTCGGAAAAAGATCCCGGTGCCTGCAATTACGAGCGAACGCTGAATGTCGCAAAGCGGGCAAAAGCACTCGGTTTAAAACTGCTGCTCGACTTTCACTACAGCGACACATGGGCTGATCCCGGACATCAGCAGATTCCGGCTGCATGGGAAAACTACACGGCAATTACCGATGTAACAAAAGCGGTTTACGACTATACGTATAAAATCGTAAGCGACTTAAAAGCTGCTGGCGCAGAACCCGACATGGTGCAGATTGGAAACGAAATAAACAGCGGCATGTTCCTGAAAAAATCAGATAATAAGACAGACACTCCGTCTTCAATAAACTGCACAACCTCCACAGACACCGGCAGAAAGAATCTTGCGTGGGTGCTTGAAAGCGGCATAAAAGCTGTGCATGACGCGGATTCTTCCATTATAGTGGCACTGCATTTGAGTACAGGCGGCAATCCTGACACAACAAAATGGTTCTTCGATTTTTATGCGACACATAGCGGCACTGCGGCGACAGTGGAGACTGTTGATTTTGACGCAATCGGTTTAAGTTATTACTGCTTCTGGAACGCAAAACTCTGCGACCTGCAGACGAACATTGCAAATCTAAAGTCGCGGTACGGCAAGGAAGTGTTTGTGGCCGAAACATCATACGCATGGACACTCGATTGGAACGACAATTCAAGCAATATGTTTTCCGCAAAACAGGAGACAGACAGTTACTGGTGGCTTGTTGACAGTTCAAATAAATTATGGAAAAACATAGACGTTCTTACCCGATCGGACGGTTCTACAAAATATATTCCTGCCACAGTTCAGAATCAGGCCAACGTGGTACGCGCAGTTATAGAAGCATCTGCGCAGAAAGGCGCCACCGGTGTATTCTACTGGGGCGGCGGGTGGATGTGTGTGAGCGCAGTAGGCGACAGCTGGGAAAATCAGGCGCTGTTCGGCTTCGACGGAAAGTGTCTGCCGGGCATGAACGTGTTCAACGTAAAAGGCAAATAACTTTTTATCGTTCCATACTTTGTTGCACTATTTCTAGTATCTCAAAATTTATATTTGCCATACTATTTCTGTCAATCTTCTATTTCTCTGTCGTTTTCTCTTGCTCTGGCACTTGCTTACTGTTTTTAAGTTTAATCAGACCTAAAAGAACTATGATGCCAGCGCCAACAAGAAATCCCCAGATGCTGAATGTTTGCAAACTAAGCGGAGGCAATGGTTCTGCGCGAATCGATGGTGCCTGTATGATAGCATAAACGGAACCGGTGACAAGACCCAAGATTAAATACATTGCCGCACAACGATGCTTTTCAATAAATTCCTTTACCGACTTGATTGAAAGCAAACTTCCTACGAGCATTCCAAGAACTGCAACAACAAGGCCTGGCAGTACGGAGAAATCAAAATGCAACAAATCTTTTGCGGCAGTGAGCATTGGTGTATATGCACCAAGAATAAGAAGAAGTGACGAGCCGGAAATTCCCGGAAGCAACATTGACGCCATACCAAACGCATTTACCACAAACAAGTAAATGTACTGTGATTTCTTTAGTGAATGAAAATCTATTACCGATATGGAAAAAATATCACGAATAAAATACATGCCAACTGAAAAAGCGATCCCTAAAAAAACAAATGCTATACATTTATAATTTCTTGCAAGCACAGAACGCTCCTGCATTGCAAGGAATGGCACTGATGCAATGGTGAGTCCCATAAAAAGTGAGCTCAAGAAGTAACAATGCTTTTCTACCACGGTGCCAAGAATCAAGACAGTAAGAATCATGCCAATAGTAAAACCGGGAAGCAGTTTTAAAATATAAAGAATTCCTTTCTTCCGCAGCTCTTTGTCTTTACTGATGCAACTGTGGAGCGCAGTAATAAATTCATCATAAAATCCAAGTATGAATGCAACAGTGCTTCCGGAAACACCCGGTATAGCGTCTGCGGATGACATAAGCATTCCATACAATATCATTTTCAACATGCTGTCTCCTTTCCAATAGTCAGTATACCATTTTTTGCAGGTGAATGACCACCATATTTCACAAAGACTGTTGCTCTTAACAAACATGCTTGTTACAGGTACAATACGTCTATGAATTTTGACAACATAGTGATAATTCTTGACCGACCGTGAGAAAGTCGTAATATTGGAGCAGTGTACAGAGCAATGGCAAACTGTTCGATGCACGCGCTCAGAATTGTTGGAACAAAAAAAACTGACATAGACACCGACGCAGTGTATCGTCTTGCAATTCATGCGGCTTCCATTTTTGACAATGCACTATTTTATGACACCATTGCAGATGCAACAAAAGACTGTGCGCTTGCGGCAGGAACAACACGGCGGGCTGGAAAAAGACGAAAGGGAACATTGCTACTGCCGGAAGAACTTGCAACTATTGTAAACAACGCAACCGATTCTACTGGAGAACATGCAAAGGTCGCAATTCTTTTTGGCAATGAACAATCCGGACTTTCAGACGAAGAAATTGAATCTTGTGATTTCGGAGTAACCATTCCTTCAAGTAACGAATTTGGTTCCCTCAACTTAAGTCATGCGGTGCAGCTTATCTGTTACGAAGTATATCGCGCAGGAATCACGCCGCATCCAAACGGACGTGAAGCTATTTCTCGAGAGCAAGTTGACCATACGGTTACCTGCATACTTGACGATTTGCAGCAGATTGGATTTTTTTCGTATCAAGGTCGCGACAAAATGGGTGAATTGTGGACGAGCATTTTATCACGCGCTGTGCTGAGCAAAGATGAGGCACTCTTGGTACAAAAGACATTTGACCGGGCAGCAGCAATGGCTACGCGGGAACCACTTAATCATCCCTCAGCAATGCACGCCGGAACAAAAGCTGCAAAGCGTGATGAGCGATAACGCTACACAAAGACATCTCGGCAAAAGTCTTTTTTTTCTGTATACTACAGCAATTATATTTGATACAAGAGGTATTCTGTTATGATGAAAAACATACGTCCCGAAGCAATAACTGACAATCCTTTTACTATGATTGGCAAAGATTGGCTTCTTGTTACCGCATGTACGGTTGAACAGCTTCCAGAAGGCAAAATAAAAACAGGAAGAGTAAACACAATGACTGCAAGTTGGGGTGGTGTAGGCGTTTTGTGGAACAAGCCTGTTGCAACTATTTACCTTCGACCTTCTCGCTACACAAAAGAAATAATTGACAACACTGATACTTTTTCACTAAGTGTGCTCGGTGACAAATATCGCACCGCGCTTAACTACTGCGGAAGTCACTCTGGTCGAGATGGAGATAAATTTGCATCGGCAAAATTAAATGTTGAATATATGAACGGAACCCCTTGGATAAAAGAAGCACGGCTTGTGCTCATCTGTAAAAAAATGTACGTACAGGAATTTGATCCGAATTGTTTTGTTGATGAATTGCTTTGCAAACAAAATTACAAAAAGGATGACTTTCACACCATGTATGTGGGTGAAATTATTAAAGTCATGCAAGACATTCGTTCTTAATTTGTCAAGCAGACAAAAAGTGCGGCGAAGCAATTACTTCACCGCACTTTTACTTTATTCACAAGCTATATTTGTTCTTCTACCACTTTCATCAAGAAACATTTTATACCTTCACCGGAGAATTTTTCTTTAACTGCATGTATAGAAGCCTTGAGCAACGGTTCCTTGCAGTCTTCAATATAACTCACCATCATAAAATTTGTTTCAGGCCATGTCGTGGTACCAAGTTTATAATCGTTTTGCCCATGTCCGTAAACGACAGGGACAATCGTATACTGAATGCCAGGAATATTTTCTTCAAACACATCAACAATATCATCTTGAACAGATTGATTTGCAAATATTTCCGCTCTATACATTACTTGCCCTCCTGTGCATCATCACTTTTATTTGCTTCTGCTATTTCTGCATCAGTAAGCAGAACCTTTATTTTGCTCTTTCTCTGTTTCTTTTCTTTCATAACAAGAGAATACAATACAGGAATAAAGAACAATGTAACGAATGTAGAACTTGTAAGTCCGCCTACCACCGCAACACCAATTGGCTGTACCATGGAGCTATTTCCAGAAGATGCAAAACACATCGGTAGCATACCAAGTATTGTGGTAAGCGTTGTCATAAGAACCGGCCGCAGACGGCTTGTTCCTGCAGAAAGACAAGCTTCCTTCATTGGCATACCGCGATCAATAAGCAGACTTGTGTAATCAACAAGAATAATACCATTGTTGACAACAATACCCACAAGCATAATGATTCCAATTGCACTCATCAAAGATATTGGCTGATTCTTCAACTTATATATCAGTACAACGCCTATTATGAAGAATGGAATAGTTGTTAAGTTTATAAGCGGCGCCTTGAAGTTTTCATATGTTCCTGCCATAACACCAAACACGAGCAAAATTGCCATGAGTATGATAAGTAAATACACTTTTAGCTGCGACCACAAGCTCTGCCATGAACCTTCATAGCTCACCGACACATTGTCTGGAACAATAAATGTATTTGAAATCCCCTGTTTGATTTCATTTTCAACAACATTTGAATTCTGCGTAGAAAGAATATCTGCCGTGACATGCACAATTCGTTTTTGATTTTCACGGCGAATGCTTACCGGGCCTACACCTTTTGTTACTTTTGCAAAATTCGCCACGCAGACTCGGCCGTTTGTTCCCTGGACAAATATCTGCTCAAGATCAATTACCTTCTGACGGTCAGATGGTTGAAGCATCACATAGACAGTATAGTCTTTGCCTCCGTTGCGATAAACTGTTGAAGCTGTTCCGTTTACACATGCATTGATTTCATTTGCAACAGTTTGCACATTCACGCCAAAACTGTATGCGCGCTGGCGGTCAATTTCAATTTGAACCTGCGGAAGTCCTTCAGTTGTATCAACAGAAGATTCTCCTAAATCTTTAATCTTAGACATGACATCAGTGATTTGTTTTGCAACTTTAAGCGCTGCGTTAAGGTCGTCGCTGCGAAGAGCAATATTGATGTCGCTTCCCATCATCTGGCGGCTCCAGCCTTGATTGAAAGAAAGTTTGGCATCGGTGAATTCCGTAAAATGCTTGCGAAGTTTATTTTGTATTGCATCTGCGGAATCTGCGCCTTTTGTTCCTTCACTTGGAAGCTGAATTTGGATAGAGCCTTTATTTGTTGAAGCAGAATTGCCGCGTCCGCCGGTTCCCACACTGGTGATAAGTGTAGTATAGCCCTTCACTTCCGACTCAACTATCTTTTGAAACTGATTAATGACTGTCGTTGTCTCTTCAAGACTTGTACCGGTTGGCATGGTAACATTCAGCGTAACAGAATTGTCACGTCCGTTAGGCATCATATTAATCTTCATAGTAAAAATCAGTGCTATAGAAATAAGCAATGCACTTATGCAAATTGCCATTGTTGCCTTACGGTGATTAAGAGCAGATTCCAATGCACGGTGATAGGCGTTCGTAACTGCATCCTGACATCTATTGAATATACCGTACAGCCAGATAAGAAATTTATTTCGCACCGGCGTTTCTGTACGGTTATCAAGCGGAAGGAATTTTCCCGCAAGTACAGGTACCAAGAATATTGCTACAAACAAACTACTTACCAAAGCAATTACAACGGTAAAGATAATTCCCTTGAACATCTGCCCCAAAAATCCTAATTCTTTCATAAAGAATAAGAATGGAATAAATACACAAATTGTTGTCAGGTTGCCGGAAACGACTGACATCATCATTTCCTGGCTGCCGAGTATTGCGGCGACCTTTGCTTTGGCACCTCGCGCTCGATACGAATAGATGTTATCAATCATAACGATTGACGCATCAACAATCATACCGACGCCAAGAATAAGTCCGGTAAGCGTCATCATATTGAGTGTAATTCCTGCGAAGTTCATGCAGAGCAATGTGATGATAATTGAAAGAGGAATTGATATTGCAATGATAATAGTGCTTTTGAAACTGCACAAGAAAACAAACAGTATGAGGACGGAAAGTACAAGGCCTTGCCAAGCAGAGCTATGTAAATCTTTTATTGTACTGCGTATTGATTCTGTGTCATCGCTGATAATTTCCATGGTAACATCAGATGGCAGCACTTTTTTTGCCTGCTCAATTTTTTTGTATACAGAGTTTGCAACAGAAACACTATTCTTGCCAGATTGTTTGGTAATTGAAATGTACACGCCAGGTTGACCGTTGATGTACACTTCATTTGTTTTATCTGCGTAACCAATGAAAGCCTTTCCAATATCGCTCAGCTTTACCGCGTAGCCGTTTATTGTAGTAATGACGGTGTTATTGATTTCATCAACACTTTGATATTCACCAGTTGTGCGAATTGAATAATCTGTTTTGCCTTCAGTAATAGTTCCACCGCCGAGTTCAAGATTTTGTTTGGCAAGCGCTCCAGAGACAGCGGTCAGTGTAAGGCCATATGCAGCAAGTCTGTTTTGTTCAAGCTCTACACGTACAATTTTCGTGCGACCACCAGAAACGCTTGCTTCAGCAACACCGTCCGCCTGTTCAAGGATATCTGCAATAGTGTCATCTGCAAGTTGTTTCAAATCATCGCGTGAACGGTTGCCTCTAACTGCAATTTGCATAATTGGCATACTGTCACTATCCATCTTCATGATTGTCGGAGAAACACCGTCTGGAAGTCTGCTTGTAACACGGCTCAATTTATCTCGAACATCATTTGTCGCAACGTCCAGGTCAGTACCATAATTAAATTCGAGTGAAATGAAACCGGAACCTTCAGAAGAAGTTGATGTCATTTTCTTAAGATTGCTTAAGCTCACCAAGGCGCTTTCAAGAACAGTCGTTACAGATTTTTCTACTGATTCAGGACCTGCATTTGTATACGTTGCAGAAACCATCATCATAGGATTGTCAGTGTCAGGCATAAGGCTGATTGCAGTATCTTTAAGCGTGAACAAGCCCATGATTGCGAGCATCACAAACACTATAAGTGTCAGTACAGGATGCTGAAGTGTCTTTTGGCTTATGCTCATTTATTTCCTCCGTCTGTAGTTGGACGACGTGTTGGCTTGCCATTAGCATTAGCCGGAGCGTTTTGTTGTGCCGGTATATCTGCGGTCACACCGTTTGTAATATCTTTTACCTTTGAACCATCAGCAAGCACACTCATTCCCTCTACAACAATTTTTTCGCCGACAGTTATTCCTGAAAGTATCTGTACTACACCGTCAACAGAATTTCCTTCTGTAATGGCACGCTGCTCCACCGTATTGTCATCTTTTACAAGAAACGCATACAATGTATCGTTCTTGGTAACAACAGAATCAGAAGGCATAGTGATTGCACCGGCATAATCTTGCGTGTACAAAATTACCTTTGCAAACATACCTGCATCGATACGGTCATCTTTCTTGTCAAAATTTAATATAACTTCCTTTGTTCGACTTGTCTTATCAACAACTGGAGAAACTCGTGAAACCGTTGCAGTAAATATTTTATCTGGATACGCTTCAAAAGAAATATTTGCCTTGAGTCCAGTTTTTAACACAGCAACATATCGTTCCGGAATATTTGCGGTTACTTGTAAATTCTCAACATCTCCTATTGTAGTAATGACACTGCTCACTGCCACTTTTGCTCCAGGCTTAAGTGGTGATGAAGTAATCGTTCCGCTTATTGGTGCATATACCGGGCTGTGTGCATATGTTGTTCCCGGTTCAGAAGGATCGACCTCTGCAATAACTGCTCCACGATTTACATGAGAGCCAAGGGTTACGTTTACACTTACAATCTTTCCACCAATATCAGGAAAAACATCGATCGAACTCTGCGCTTCGACTTCACCATTTGTGGA
>Ga0160425_1003123_pt1 | contig 12446 bp, 9 predicted proteins | sample BioMet8_FD_108193 | JGI IMG/M metagenome (GOLD analysis project Ga0160425, IMG submission 108193) | Microbial communities from bioreactor (seeded with sewage sludge) at Lawrence Berkeley National Lab, California, USA - Biofuel... | ecosystem: Engineered > Bioreactor > Anaerobic > Unclassified ...
AGGAAGTCGCGGTAACCGCCGGCCGGCGCCTTGGAATCCAGAGAGAACTTCTTGTCGGCGGAGGCGGGGTTGTAACGGAACAGGTTCCAGTAGCCGCAGTCCACAGCCTTCTTCATTTCCTTCTGGCAGTTCATCATGCCGCCCTTGATGGAGTGCATCTCGCAGGGAGAGTAGCCGATGATCAGGGACGGGCCGTGATAGGCCTCGGCCTCGGTGATGGCCTTGATGGTCTGAGCGGGGTTGGCACCCATGGCCACCTGCGCCACGTACACATAGCCGTACTGCATGGCGATCTCCGCCAGGCTCTTCTTCTTGACTTCCTTGCCGGCCGCGGCGAACTGCGCCACCTGCCCGATGTTGGAGGCCTTGGAAGCCTGCCCGCCGGTGTTGGAGTACACTTCGGTATCGAACACGAAGATGTTCACATCGCGCTTGGAAGCAATGACGTGATCCAGTCCGCCGTAACCGATATCGTAGGCCCAGCCGTCGCCGCCGAAGATCCACAGGGACTTCTTGGCCAGGTATTCCTTCTTGGAGAGGATCTCCTTGCTGTACTCGCAGGTGGGATCCGCTTCCAGAGCGGCAATCAGCTCGTCCGTCGCCTTGCGGTTGGCCGCGCTGTCGTCCATGGAGGCCAGATACCCTTCGCAGGCAGCCTTCTTGGCGGGAACGCCGGTCACATCGGCCAGTTCCTTGATCTTGGCCGCCAGATCGTCGCGGATCTTCTCCTGGCCCACAAACAGGCCCAGGCCATGCTCCGCGTTATCCTCGAACAGCGAGTTGCACCATGCGGGACCGTGACCGGCCTTGTCGGTGCAGTAAGGAGAAGTGGCAGCCGGGCCGCCCCAGATGGAGGAACAGCCGGTGGCGTTGGACACATACATATGGTCGCCGAAGAGCTGGGTGACAAGACGGGCATAGCTGGTTTCCGCGCAGCCGGCGCAGGAACCGGAGAACTCCAGCATGGGCTGCTTGAACTGGCTGCCCTTGACGGTATTGTCCTGCATGTCCTTCTTCTCGGAAACCTTGTCCACACAGTAATTGAAGACTTCCTGCTGAGGCAGCTCGCCTTCCTGAGCCACCATGCTCAGCGCATCCACCGGGCAGGCACCCACGCAGACGCCGCAGCCCATGCAGTCCAGAGGAGAGATGGCCATGGTGAACTTGTAAACGCCCTTGCCCTTGCCGGCCTTGACGTCCACGATCTTGGCCGCTTCGGGAGCCTTGGCGGCTTCTTCTTCGGTCAGAGCGTAAGGACGAATGGTGGCGTGGGGGCAGACATACGCGCAGTTGTTGCACTGAATGCACTTGGCGGAGTCCCAGGTGGGAACGGACACGGCCACGCCGCGCTTCTCATAAGCGGCAGCGCCCAGCTCAAACTGACCGTCCACATGATCCACAAAGGCGGAAACGGGCAGGCTGTCGCCGTCCATCTTGCCAACGGGCTCCAGAATGGTCTTGACCATCTTCACCAACTCCGGCTTGCCGGAAAGCACGCGGGTGTCCGGCTCGTCCTTGGCAGCGGCCCAGTCGGCGGGAACGGCGATCTTCTTGAACGCGGAGGCGCCCAGGTCGATGGCCTTGTAGTTCATATCCACCACATCCTGGCCCTTCTTCAGATAGGATGCCTTGGCCTTTTCTTTCATGTAGCGGATGGCATCTTCCTGGGGCATGACCTTGGCCAGCGTGAAGAACGCGGACTGCAGGATGGTGTTGTTCCGCTTGCCCATGCCGATCTCAATGGCCAGATCAATGGCGTTGATCGTATAGAGCTGAATGTTGTTCTTGGCGATATACCGCTTGGCATCCGCCTTCAGGTGATGGTTCAGCTCGTCGAAGTCCCACTGGCAGTTGATCATGAACACGCCGCCGGGCTTGACGTCGTTGACCATCTTGAAGCCCTTCATAATATAAGAGGGGTTATGGCAGGCAACAAAGTCGGCCTTGTTGATATAATAGGGAGAACGGATGGGCTTGTCGCCAAAGCGCAGATGGCTGATGGTCACGCCGCCGGTCTTCTTGGAGTCGTACTGGAAATACGCCTGCACAAACTTGTCGGTGTGGTCGCCGATGATCTTGATGGAGTTCTTGTTGGCGCCAACGGTACCGTCGCCGCCCAGACCCCAGAACTTGCACTCAATGGTGCCGGCTGCCGCCGTGTTGGGGCAGTTCTCATCCTCGGGCAGGGACAGACCGGTCACATCGTCCACGATGCCGATGGTGAACTGACGCTTCATCTCCGCCTTCTTCAGCTCGGTATACACCGCGAACAAAGACGCGGGGGGCGTATCCTTGGAGCCCAGACCGTAACGGCCGCCGATCACGGTGATGTCGTTCTTCCCGGCGTTGGCCAGAGCCGTGACAACATCCTGATACAGAGGCTCACCCATGGCGCCCGGTTCCTTCGTGCGGTCCAGCACGGCGATCTTCTTGGCCGTGGCGGGAATGGCAGCGATCAGCTTCTCGGGAGCAAAGGGGCGGAACAGACGGACCTTTATCAGGCCCACCTTCTCGCCGTGGGCGTTCAGGTAGTCGATGACTTCTTCCGCCACGTCGCACACGGAACCCATGGCCACGATCACGCGGTCAGCGTCCGGCGCGCCGTAGTAGTTGAACAGCTGATAGTCAGTGCCCAGCTTGGCGTTAATCTTGGCCATATACTTCTCTACCACCGCGGGCAGCTCTGCATAATACTTGTTGCAGGCTTCTCTGTGCTGGAAGAAAATATCGCCGTTTTCATGGCTGCCGCGCATATGGGGATGCTCGGGGTTCAGCGCGTGAGCGCGGAAAACCGCCACAGCGTCCATATCGCACATGTCCTTCAGATCGTCAAAGTCCCAGACGGCGATCTTCTGGATCTCGTGAGAGGTGCGGAACCCGTCAAAGAAGTTGATGAAGGGCACCTTGCCGCTCAGCGCGGACAGGTGGGCCACAGGGGACAGATCCATGACTTCCTGCACGTTGCCTTCGCACAGCATGGCAAAGCCGGTCTGGCGGCAGGCCATCACGTCGGAGTGGTCACCGAAAATGTTCAGCGCCTGGGTCGAAACCGTACGCGCGGAAACGTGGAACACGCAGGGCAGCTGCTCGGCCGCGATCTTGTACATGTTGGGGATCATCAGCAGCAGGCCCTGAGAGGCCGTGTAGGTGGTCGTCAGGGCGCCGGCGCCCAGAGAACCGTGCACCGCACCGGCAGCGCCGGCTTCGGACTGCATTTCCACCACCTTGACCTGGGTGCCGAAAATGTTTTTCAGACCGTTGGCAGACCACTGGTCCACCAGATCGGCCATGGGACTGGACGGGGTAATCGGGTAAATTGCAGCAACCTCCGAAAACGCATACGATACATGCGCCGCGGCGTTGTTGCCGTCCATGGTTTTCATTTTTCTTGCCATATAAGCGAGCCTCCTTGTTTATCTTCCTTCACATTTAAAATTGTGAAATGATATACAATGAGTATACTATCACAAAGATTTTCCCGTGTAAACCAAGATTTTATTAAATTTCGTTATGCGAAATCTTTTCTGGGTCTTTCACAAATTATCGGCCGCTTTCTTGTTGATTTTTGTGACAAAACTATTTTACCGCGCGGCGTTTTATGGTAGAATGGAGCAAATTCGTTGAGGAGGCCCAAAAATGGTCGTCACTGTGCGTTCCCTGGGACTGTCAGGCATCAGCGGTTATGAGGTGGCTGTGGAATGCTTCCTCTCCGGCGGACTGCCCGCCTTCGACGTGGTGGGCCTGCCCGACACCGCCGTCCGCGAGGCCAGGGAACGGGTCCGCGCCGCTATGAAAAACTGCGGCGCCAAGTTTCCCGTCAGCCGCATCACCGTCAATCTGGCTCCCGCCGGGCAGCGCAAAGAAGGCACTGTCTACGACCTCCCCATTCTGCTGGGCCTGCTCACCGCCGCCGGCGATCTCGCCTCCCTGCCCGCCGACGCCGCCTTCGTGGGCGAGCTGAGTCTTACCGGCGCACTGCGGCCGGTGACGGGCGTCCTGCCTATGGCGCTCTTCGCCGCCTCGCTGGGCATCCGGCAGCTCTACGTTCCCGCCGAAAACGCCCCTGAGGCCACGCTGGCCGAGGGGCTCACCGTCTATCCGGTACCGGACGTGAACGCCCTGGTGCGCCACCTGCGGGGCGAGGAAAAGCTTACGCCCGCCGAAAAGTGGGTGCCGTCCCCTGAGAAGCGCGCGCTGCCCGATTTTGCCGACGTGATGGGCCAGGAAAACGTGAAACGGGCACTGGAGATCGCCGCTGCCGGCGGACACAACGTCCTGCTCATCGGTTCGCCGGGCGCCGGCAAATCCATGCTGGCACGGCGTCTGCCTTCCATTTTGCCCGATATGACACGGCAGGAGTCCCTGGAAACCACAGCCGTCTATTCCGTGGCCGGTATGACGGAGAGTCATCACCCGCTGGTGACCCAGCGGCCCTTCCGCAGTCCCCACCACACCGCTTCCCCCGCTTCCCTCTCCGGCGGCGGGGCCGTGCCGCGGCCGGGGGAAATCTCCCTGTCCCACAACGGTGTCCTATTACCTTGTGGAACGCGATGCAGCGCCGCATAAAAGTCCATAAACGCCCCTGAATAGGGGCTTTTGCCCGTTTATTCGGCGGTATTTTCACACTTCGGTACATTCCGTGAGTGTGTTTTTGCTTATTGCGGATAGCACAGATATGTATTTCTCCTTAAAATCGGGGATAAGAAAACGCCAAAAGGTTCAGTAATACATAAACCTTTTGGCGTTTCTATACTTTTCGGCAAAACATATATGGCTGTTAGTCAGTAACAGGTTTTTCTTCTTTTGCAGATTCTAATGCTTTCCGAACTTGCTTGGATAGCTGGTTCGCGATATACCAGAACATTACAGGCGGAATCGCATTGCCTAAAGCCCTATACTGTGCTGCTTCTGACCCGATAAGATCGAAGGATTCGGGGAATGATTGAATTCGTGCCACTTCTCGTGGAGTAAAACGTCTGTACCTCCCGTCTGTGAATAGTACAGGGTCTGTGCTGTTCAAAGATACTTTTGCAAGATGCGAGCCGACGGTATTGCACGGTTTGTCGAGTTCTTGTGCTCGCCCTTTGTTCATATCCTTCTTGGCATTCCTCATCCCTGCGACTGCTTTTTCACTAAAGTAATATTTTTCAGGCACAGCTTCTTCGACTATTCGTCCCAGGCAAGCATACTCATCCTCGCAGTTACATACAGTTTTCGGAAACTGAAACTCAAAGCCGAGGTCGTTGCGAATGCCGACAATTATTACGCGTTCACGCCGCTGTGGGACACCGTAGTGCGCAGCATTTATCAGTTTGTAGGTTACTTGATATCCAGATTTTCTGAACTCATCAATGATTAACGGGAATGCTTCACCATTATTTGCAGATAAGAGCCCTTTGACATTTTCCGCAATAAAGCACTTAGGCTGTTTCTCTCGTAGTATTCGGCACATTTCAAAGAACAGCATACCTCGGTCGTCTTTTACGCCAAGCCTTTTCGGGTTCTGAGCAACAATTGAAAACGACTGGCAAGGAAATCCGCCCGTCAAAATATCGATCTCTGGAATGTCACTTGCCTTTACCGTGCGAATATCTCGGCTGTCAGGTGTTAGCCCGAAGTTCTCCTTGAAAATCGTACAGGCGCTTTCTTCAATATCATTAGCGTAAACTATTTTTATCGGGTTTTTAGGATATCTTTTCCCCAGATAATCAAAACCGCCCAACAGTCCAACATCAGTTCCACCACATCCGCAGAAAAGGGATGCAACTTTTAAGCTCTCCACGTTAATAACTCCTCAAATTGCCCGACTTTTTTCGGGTCAAAAGTAATATCTGCGCCATCAGTAGGGACCATATCAATTTGGTCCGTTTTGTACAGACCCACAGGGTCCTGAAGAAGGAGTAATTTCCTTTCGGTCTTACTGAGCATCAGTCTGTATACATAGTATCGATCTCTGGTACTATTGGCGGTATTCCACTCGTTCTTTGTCATATGAAGCCTGTTAAAATGAAGTGGTTTTGCGCTTATTGTGGTTTTTACCTCAATGTACCGTTTGCGCTCGTCTAATTCGACCGAACTAATATCATAACCCACGGCAAACTGGGTTGGTATTCGCTTGATTAGATGGATGAGGTCTTCACGACCACCAATCTTTATACGCATACACTCATGACCATGAACGAGGCTTTCACCAATATCACCGATATCTTTCGTTCCGAAATCGTCTGTTCCTTCTGCAATGCGAGCAGAAATGATTTCCTCGCTCTTAGTTTTCTGCTCGGCAATTGCCGCAATTGTGTCCTCCTCGGTAGCGGCTATATTCTTTTTCAGAACTTCGAGTTCTTCACCGCTACTGGCAATATAAGCCAAAATATCCGTGGCAAAATCGGTGCTTGACAAATCACGGTTTACAAATGAGAACCACCCTTCACGGCAGTCATTTATGGCGGATAATGTCCCTGCGTGGCGTGCAATCATTCGATCGTAAGCACCATACCATTCTGTCGATTCTATGAACTTAATTATCGATGCCTCTTCAAGGGAATTGATATAATACATCCGGCTGTCGTAGGTAATGAGGAGGTTGGCGATTTCCATGTAATCGACAATGTCTCCTGCGTATCGAATTACATCGCCAGTTTGGTCGTAATCCAGTTTCTTTTTCCGGTTTTCCTTTATACGCTTCCAAGTAATCGATACGTCTTCGTTGTCCCTTGTACATCTCAAGTCATTGAAAACGCAGTGACATATTTCGAACTTTGTTAGCCCTATATTGCACCCTTCTGCTTGGCAAGCATGACGAAGCAGCTTGAGAATATACTGCGTAGGCTTAAAATGAATTCCAGCTTCAATCTGTGATAGCACCGTCTGAGCCTTTACGTGCGCACCAGGGTATTGAAAACTATATAGAAAGGCTTTAAAGCTTTCCACCAAATCCTGGTTTTTTGCTAATTCTAACGCCCGGCGGCCTGGCTCGTCATATTCGCCGTGATGCTCAATAAACCCAAATAAAGATGAAATTTCGGTGCGCCAATTATTTATAGTTTTTAGCTCTCTATGTGCATTCCCCGGATAACGATAAATAGCGGCGTTCATTTTATCCGCAAAGACATCGGCCGGCGATTTTTCAATGGAAGCGATTTCTTCGGCCATGTAAATTAATACGTTTTCGATGTCGCCTTTAAACCTGGGGCGAACATGATGAAGCCGAAAAAAGTATTCTTGTGGTATTTTATATTCGCTCATTACTTCTCCTCCATAGTTTTTAATAGGCTTTCCGCAACAGCCTGTGCCATAAGCGGCGGCACCGCATTACCAACCTGCCTAAATTGCTGGGTCTTGTTTCCAATAAAAACAAAGTCATCTGGGAACGACTGTATCCGCGCACATTCGCGAACCGTTGGAACTCGATTGTACTTGTAGTGGAAGTGATGACGATGGCCTGTATCAATCGTGGGAGCAGGTTTATCGCTTGCAAATCGTGTCCATGCAACATGAAAATTGCGTGAGAACCTATATTCCTCAGGAAGATCTTTATAGTTTCCACCATCGGGAACAAGAGAAATAATATGTTGGACTCTCTCCGAATGGGTAGCGGCAACGTGATTAATAACACGCTTTGAATTCTCTCTCATTATTTGCTGATACTCATTTTGGCAAGGGGTGAAATATGCTTGCTCGTCTGTACCGAGTTCGTGCTCAAGCGGCGGTAAATCAGAGAGAGCCATCTCGCAAGTAACTGGTTTTTGCAGGGGGAGAGGATAGCTAAAGCTGTGTTCCCCTTTCTTAAGGCCAACGAAGACTACTCGTTTCCTGTTTTGTGGAACGCCGTAATCTGCAGCGCAGAGGATTTTATAGCAAACACTATACCCCATTTTCTCAAAGCATTGAATAATGTTGTCTTTTACTTGACCGTTAAACAAAGCAACAAGTCCCGGAACATTCTCTATGACAAATGCGCGAGGCATTATTTCGCGTACTAATCTGATGTAGCTTAAATACAGCTTGTTCCGGGGGTCGTCAAAGTTTCGCGGTCCTGAAAGCGAAAACCCCTGGCACGGAGGGCCACCTATGATTACATCTATGGTTTTCCCGTGCAGCAAAGGTTTAATGTCTTTTTCATACGAGATGGTCGTAATATCACCACATATCGAACTGGCTCCGTCGTGATTGCGCTCGAAAGTTTCGAGTGCTTTCGCATCATTATCAATTCCAAGCAAGATGTTATAACCTGCGCGCTGAAAGCCACAAGATAGCCCCCCCGCGCCACAAAATAAATCAAGTACGCCATAGTGTTTCGGTGTCATTTTTCAGTTCCTCGTTTCCTTCCATCTTGCTGGTTAATACTGCGACCGTATCTTGCATTGTTTGCTCAAAACGTTTTTCAATGTCGCATTGCCACAGTATGATAACATCCCACCCACAACTTTTAAGCAGCTCCTGGTTTTTTATGTCATTTAAGGTGTTGTGAGCGAATTTATTAAGCCAATATTCAGTATTCGTCTTTGGGATTGTCGCGATTTTACACCCAGGATGGCGATGCCAGAAACACCCATGAATAAACACTACAGTACGATACTTTGGCAAGACGATATCGGGCTTTCCTGGCAACCGCTTGTCGTTCTTCCTGTAACGAAATCCTCGCGAAAACAAATACTTTCGCACTTTAACTTCTATCGAAGTTTCTGTAGAGCGAATGCGTGACATATTCCAACTTCGCTTTTCTGGAGAAAGAGAATCAGCCATTGCGCTCGCCTTGCTTCTCAAACATCGCCTCGTTAGGAGAGGAATGCAAAAACAAATCGCTAACCTCACATTTAAAGAGCAGGCACAGTTTATCAATGGTCGTGTAATCAACTCGCGTCGCTTTGTCATTATATAGATTGGATACCGTACTTCTGGATAGACCAGTACGCTTATGAACATCCTCAATTGAGTACCGTTCTTTACCCATCAAAGTCGATAATCTGCATACGACAGCCATCTCTTTCCTCCCAACATAAGCGTTATGTACTTCATTATAGCACATAACTGCTTCATTGTAAATAGCTTCCCATTCATTTTACTGTCCGTTCATCATTTTATTGCGCATTCACATAGCATATAGAGATTGCTTCCTTTTGCGCATATTGGATGGTGTTCCTTGTGCCACCCGGTTCGCCGTTGTAGACAGCAATAACCCGTGCCGAACGGTCGACCATCCATTCATTTCGTATCTGATACGCCGCCTTGCTAAACCCAGGGCAGACATACTTTACAAGGTCTGCTTCGCCGAGCAGGTCGTTATAGGCTTTTACCCATTCGGCAGTCCACTTGCTTTCAAAGCCCTTAAATGGAACGGCAGCAATGAGATGCAGTTCTGGATTCGTCCTCCGAAGCCGAACCACGATTTGACCCGCCCATATATCCACGCCGTAAGCCATGCCCGTAATGAAGGTCACGAACCCATCATCAATTGCCTGGAGGATAGCTTCTTCCAGGCGCTTTTTTATTTCCGCTTCCGGCTGATGCAGTTTTTGCGGTCGATGCCCAGTAAAGCAGCATCGGTGCGGCCGGAGTTCTCGCTCGGTTGGCATAATATCAGCTCCTTACAGCAACCCCGGTGAATCAACCCAACAGCTCTCGTATTTTATCCGTGAGCAGCGCTTTACGGGCGTTATAGAACGATTCAAAGTCCTCAAATTCGAGAGAAACGGAGTCAGGAATCATCGCTTCTTCGCGGAAAGTTGCTCTCTGTTGGTCGTTCATATCGTTATAATAGTCCACAAGCCGCATATCATTCTTGCTTCCATTACTGCGTCCTTCGAGGAGATGCAGGTTCGGCAGCCGATTTCTCATCCCACGCCATCGCTTCCAGTCCTCAATCCCAACGGAGGCTGGCTTGCCCTCGTTAAATCTGTTGTCGGGATGCAGATGGTCTTGCTCATATTTGAAACTCTTATTTAGCCAGTCCAAGTCCAAGTAATAAAGCACTTCTCCTGCAACACGGCTTCCTTTTTCAGCGTTTAGGACATCTTCGATTTTGCCGTCAGTAACGCGCAAATCGTTCATTTGGTCTAACATCTCAATGGTAATCTGGAAGTCGAAGCTATTTATATTGCTCTTCATCTGCTGCAACTTACCAGTTGTGCCGGACTGAAAGTATGTGAAAAAGATTGCGCGAAGGAGATATGCGCGTATAGCAACGGTATTCTGCTCGTAATCGGCATTGAAGTAGATGTAATAAATAATAGGCAGCAGTACATTCCAACTTCCCGAGAATCGGCTTACATCAATCTTCATGCTCTGAAGCAGGCATTCCAAATTGGTAAGGGCTTTCTTGAAGCCCGCCCAATCGTTTTTGAGGTCTTCTGCAATTTTCTTGTTGATGGTCGATTTCACGACATCGCCATACAGCATGAGGGCAGCACGAATGATAAAGTCCGTGCCAAATCCTGCATACGAGTCCACGAGAATTTTCCCAAATTCAGTTTTGGCGCTCGGCCAGTATGCTTCCAAAATCGACATCGTGATTTCGGATTTACGCAGAGCCTTGCCGCCGCTATTAAAACGCACAAACATTTCGAGGGCGTCATCCTGCTTCATGTCCGTGATTTCTGTGTAGCGGACGAGCTTTTCGACAAATATTTTCTCATACAGTTTTTTCAAAATGCCTCGTGCGTACTCTTTGCTGTCCGCAGGGACATTGGCGATGGTATCTTCGATGGCTTTATCTCTTGTGGCTTCATCACGGAACTTGGGCTCGAGGATAGTTTTCAGTTCAAACTGCGTAGGGCTCAAGCGACCTATTTTTTCGCTGAAACGGATATCATACTTCTTGCTGTTGTATTCCTCCTCATCAACGGAAATCTTATTTTTGTTAAGCTCAATCAGCAGCTTGGTGAGGATTTTATTTCCCGTCTTTTTCCGCGCATAGTTCGGCCGTATAGCGGACTCGCCATAAAGGGACAGGAACAGCGAGGTCAAACGCTGCTGTCCATCAAGCACGGCGGTATCCGTATTTTTCACATTGATGCTCATAAGCTCATAGTTGATACTATCCGCTTGTTTTTTGCTATCGAAGGTAACGCTCGACAAAAAGCGACAAAAATATGTGTCCCAGGTCACATTCGAATCATCGACGTGCCAAAACAGGAAAGTGGCAATCGGATAATCCAAAAGGATGGAGTCCCACAGCTTTTCTATCTGTTCCATGCTCCAAACGAACTGCCGCTGAAAAGCTGGCATGACATACTTGCCGTCTTTTATGCCTTGCATGGCTTCGTATATTGTAATGTTGTTATCTACAAGTTTACTCATCCGTATCACTCCCACGATTTTTCTTTTTTGGATTATATAAAGCACTCGCTATTATTCGAGATCAAACAGTTTTCCGTTTTCGTCCATTCCAATCGGATAGACACACCTTTCCATCCAGGCTTCGGTCGCCAGTTCCGAGATTGGCGGCTCATCGCATTTGCTTTTGAAACGCTCAATGCAAGTCGTGAGGATGTCTTTATCCGTGTTTATTTCGACATTCTGAAACAGCTTCCATGTTTCGTCATCCGGCAGGTGTAAAAGAAATATCGCCGTCTTTCCGTTGTGCGTGGCTTGCCCGAGAACTTTAAAGTGCGAATCTCGTTGAGCGACGCATAGCCCCCAATCCGTGCCGTGTTCGTATTCTCGGAGGTCTGCCATGTGGTTAGAGAGAATGGCATACCTGTGAGTGGTTACCATCCCCATTACACGGCAACTCGCATCGGCAAATCCCTTTTCACAGAGAATGAGGCCTTCGGTGTATTTCTCTGCTAAACCAGGCGCAAGATTAACATCACGGACAAACATCGTCAGTCCAGGGTATGTGCGGTTGATTACCTGCTCGAAGAGTTCCTTGCTAAACTCCATATTGCCGCATCTCCTTTAACACCTCATTTCGGAATTCATCCTCCGTGTACAACCTGTCGCCAACGCAGGAATGCTTACACGCCTTTGTAATGGATGCCCACCTCCGCAAATCCGTGTTCACAAGAATTACTGGATAGTCATTTATCCCATTCACGCAGGAGAACCCCATTTGTGACAGCTCCGCCACAAAAGCCTCACGCAAACTGCGGTCAGGAATCTTTACGGCATAAGGGATGTACTTCTTGTCCTCCCAATATGCCTCTCTGCACTTTTCACGATAGTGTTCGTAGTACACTTCCATGAGCATAGGCTCACCTCCTTCACGCCGTGCGCCGTTCCACGAACCAGCGCCCTATGTTGTTCCCGGTCAGTGATGCGCTCCGCTCAAAGAACAGATAGCTCTGATGACCGTTTATCTGAACCGTGTATCGGTCGCCCTGACCTCCGGCTTTCATAGCCGCCGCCTGGCGTATATCCGTAACTCGGTCGATCTCATATTTGTTGCCGTCCTCCCAGGTGATCACCGTGGGGATAAGACGACCCTCGGAGTCAAACTCCGCGGC
>Ga0160425_1003129_pt1 | contig 12430 bp, 6 predicted proteins | sample BioMet8_FD_108193 | JGI IMG/M metagenome (GOLD analysis project Ga0160425, IMG submission 108193) | Microbial communities from bioreactor (seeded with sewage sludge) at Lawrence Berkeley National Lab, California, USA - Biofuel... | ecosystem: Engineered > Bioreactor > Anaerobic > Unclassified ...
ACAATTTCAAACCAAAATTAGTAGTTGAATCATGCTTTCCTTCAACAGGCGAATAAACAGTCAGCATTCGATGTTCCTGAATACCCCAACCAGCAGCCATAATCTTTAAAGAAGGCACTTCTTTTCCTTCATTAAAACCACATTTCAACACAAATTTTTCATTTCGAGTTTCGATAGACTGAGCATCAGCATCAATGATTGGCAACGGAGCTAAATGCTCACACATTATCTGCCACTTTTTAGCTCGAGGTTCATTCACACCGGCTTCTTTTAATGCTTCTAGTGTAGCCATCCACAACGCTTTCGACTGTGATATCTCCGTCAATCCATCTTTTAAGAAAATCCAACCTTCATAGCCCAAACCGGATTTCGCATGATAAACACCTACACTATCTTCCATAAAAAGCGATTCCATAAACTTAGATGCTTCAAGCATAAACGGAAGAACCTTTTCTTTCAAAAAAGCCTTATTGCAAGTAAATCTGTACTGCCTCCAAAAATCAAGAGCAATTTGTGCCACAGGCGTATGATTATTCTTTTCTGCTTCTGAATTGTATCCACGACGGTCAGCCACATCGGAGAAAAATGCACCATCAGCATTAAACAGGCGTTTAGCATCGCGCTTAGCTATAGGCAATGATCTAAATCGATAATCCAAATAAGGCATAACCAATTCATTAAAGCCTGCAACATTAAGAGGCCAATAAAGTTCCTGCTGGTTCCAATGAAAATAGAAATTCCAATTCTGAACATCATGACTCCACGCCCATAAGCCATTATTAAAACGCCCCGGATATTTTCCTCCTTGCGACGCTTGCGCATAATAGATAGTCAGATACCATAAGTTAGTCAGATAATCATCTGCATAATCAACAAAAGAACGATTCCACAAAGATTTCCAAACTTCTGAATGTTCAGCATAACAGGCTGACTTTCCTTTTTTCTGTGCCTGCTTCAATTCATTATCAAGTTCCTTCAAGCAGTTTCCTTTCAATGGAGATGTAACAGCCAATACAAAATCAGCCTCTTTATTTTGTACTCCTGATAATTGCATCGACGCCCTATGCGATTGATCTCTCTTTGATTCACATACCAGTTTATTAGTATCAAGCAGTTGTGTGCCCACAGCAAAAGTTCCATTTGTAAATTCTTGCGTCAATGAAAGGCGATTTCCATCTGCATAAGATTCTGTTCCCGATAGACCAATTGTCGCATTCCTATTCACTGTATCATACCAGCGTGAGAAAGTTCTTGAACCATAACGCTCGATAGATACATCGACAGGTACATTTTCATGCAGACTCGTCTTCAGCGAATAAAAGAACAATCCACTGCTATGATCAACGAATGCCGAGAACTCAACTTTTCCAAAAGGCGTATTTGAAACAAGTTTTGCAGAAGCATCCGACAAGCTCAGACGTCCCTTAAAGTCTGACAAGTATAATGGATTGAACACCGGCATCCGAAAATCTATTATCAACCGACAAGCATGCCTCAATGTGGTTCTATATTCTTCTCCAGTAAAATTTGGATTGACAATTTCCTCATTTGGTGCATCGTCAAACAAATCGCATTTATTTATAACGACAATAATTTTAGAATCTTCGCACCATAAAAGGGCAGCGACATCACCATTGCCGAGTGGAATACCTTCCATCGGATCTACTGGCGGCGAATTATATACAACATCATACTGTGAAATCTTCCCCGGCCACTCAATATTCCATTTTCCAGACAAAGGATCAAAAGCTGATGCTGAACGCTGTGCACATATAGCAAATCCTATAAACTGTAAGAGCAACATAACACTGCTATATGTCAAAATCTTACAAATCTTATTTCTGTCCATTCTTATCTTGTTTTATAGCTGAAATCTCACTAAATGAAGAACTTTTCGGAAAATAAGATTCAAAGAACTTACGCTCCGAACCGTTGAATAAGGCAATGCGAATTGTTCCCCAAGTCATCTGATCTCCCGTAGCATAATACAGATAAGTTTTGTTTTTGTACTCAATTAAATCAACATCTGAATTATTTATTCCTTCTCCTTCATCCGCCTTCAAGATAGGATTCAATGAACTTAACTGCCACTTTTTCAAATCTTTTGAACGTATCAAGTAGGAAATATATCCTTTATATGTGTTTGTGGGAGCATGAAGATAGATCACATAATAATAAGGTTCATAATAACGGATGACAGGACAAGCAGAATATTCATTCTTTTCTCCCGTAAAAACGATATCGGGAATTTTTGTCCAACTTAACAAATCCTTTGAACGAGCGAATTTAAAACAGAACTGTACAGGATTGTCCGTTTCATAAGCCATAATATAGCCTTGTTTATCAGAACACACCGACGAATTAAATAGTTTTTCCCCACTGTCCGGACTTATTGCTGTCGGAAGTACATCCCACTTTTTTAAATCACTCGTAACAAAATGATTGATTCCTTTTGACTTAATGATTCTCCCAAAATTCGAGAATTCCAAAGCAAACACATGCAACTCATTGTCCCTAACAAAAGCCGAAACAAACGAATGGCCTTTTCCAAAACGAGCAACTTCCTGACCGGTACGTAAATCCATAACATACAAATAAGCATCTTCGCCTTTTGCTTCAAATCCGCCAGGCCGATAATCCAACACCAAAAGCAATTTATTTTGGAACAAGACAGGTGTGTTTTCCATAGGTGTTCTTCCTGTTTCCGAAAATGCGAAAGGAAGTTTCACAAGCTTATTACTCACATTTTGTGCAACATCCACCATACAACAACATGTTGCTGCCAATAAGAATATTATTACTTTTCGCATCATATTAATATCATGTTTACAAGGGCAGTTAGATAAAAACAATTCAGGCACTGATTTCACAGATTCACGGCTCATATTGCCATACGAATCCATATCAGTGCCTGAATGGAACTATTCTGTAAGCGCGTCAATCACAGACTGATTAGCAGCCTTGACTGCGGCTTCATCAACCTTAATCACTTTGCGATCGTAAGTCATCAAACCGTTGACTTCGCCTTCAACATCTGTCGTCTGCGTATAAACGCCGGCACAGAAACCTTTGCTGACTAAATCTTTCAGTTCACCGGCAAGCTTAACATATTCAGCGGTCACTTCACTGCCGTTTTTAAACTGTACATAACCCCAGTTACGCTTGTTCCACCAAAGGTGATCCTCTACAGGAAGGCCCAAACCTCCATATTCACCCAGAACATTGATACGCTGCGGATCAAACAGATACATCGACGGATGCGGATAGTTATGCAGATCAAGAATATCACCACAAACACGATAGTTGCCACCGCTTGCCGGATTAACCAAGCGAGATGGATCATAGGCTTTCGTCCATGCAGCTACTTTTTCAGTATCGAACTGTCCCCAAGCCTCATTAAACGGCACCCAAGTAACAATACAAGGATTCGACATTCCGAAATCCATTATTTCTTTCCATTCCTGATTATAATTGGCAATCGATTCTGCTGTACGTTGTTTGTCTGTACCACCACCATAAACATGAGGTTGCCAACTGTTGCCTAAATCGCCACTCGGCATATCCTGCCAAACCATGATTCCCAATTGATCGCAATGATAATACCAGCGTGCAGGCTCAACCTTCACATGCTTACGAATCATATTGAAACCAAAATCTTTCGTTTTCTGAATATCGAAGGCCAAAGCTTCATCTGTCGGAGCCGTATATAATCCATCAGGCCACCAGCCTTGATCAAGCGGACCATACTGGAATACCGGCTTGTTATTCAAAAACATACGCATGATTCCCTTGGAATCGCGCTGAGCTGATATTTTGCGGAATGCAGTATATGATTTTACTTCATCCAACACTTTTCCATCTTTCGACAGCGACACCTTCATATCGTACAGATACGGACTGGATGGAGACCAGAGAGACGGGTTCGAAACAACCAGTCGCAATTCCTGATTCTGAACACCTTTGGCTGAAGCTACGACCTTGCCCTTATCCAGCAACTGTACATTAACGATTCCTGCCGGACAGCCACAAGAAGTGGCAACCGTCACATTCATTACATTATGATCAATATTCGGGATAGCCTTGATAGATGTGATATGTGCCGAAGAAACAGCTTCCATCCAAACCGTCTGCCAAATACCCGTCACAGCTGTATACCAGATTCCTTCCGGATTGGAAGTCTGCTTGCCACGAGGCTGGAAACTCTTATCCGTTGAATCCCATACACGAACGACCAACTTCTGAGCACTCTTGCCATTGAGATACGGTGTAATATTAAATGAGAATGGCGTATAGCCTCCTTTATGCGAACCAATCAAGATATCATTTACAAAGACATCCGCTTTCCAATCAACCGCACCAAAATTCAACATCACGTCCTTGCCTTTCCAGGCAGCAGGAACCGTAAACGTCCGTTTATACCATAATTCATTCTTCTCGCCGACCTCTTTCTGGACGCCCGACAATGAAGATTCAATAGCAAACGGAACTAAGATATTCCCATCGAATGCTACGGGTTCAGCCTCTCCAACCGGTCGGATGGCATATTCCCATTCACCATTCAAGTTTGACCACTGCGAACGTTCCATTAAAGGACGCGGATACTCCGGCAGGACATTTTTAGGATTCACCTGTTCTGCCCACTTCGTTTTAATCTTGTCGCCTGCAGGTTTCCATTGTGCTTGAGAACTTAATGTCAACGCCAATGCAAAACCTAATAACAATGTTTTTCTCATCTTTTTTTTATTATTCATTGATTACTTATTATTCTTACACATCTGATCTTCCAGCATCTTCATAAAATATCCACCAACAACGCTGCGAGCACGGAATCCGACGGAATTGCCATCCAGCGTTTCATGCCAATCGCTAAGCGGCATGCGCGTCTGCGTTTCATTGGCATATTTATATATCGGAGCCACAAGTTGATTGAAATCATTCGGGTTTGTTGCCAAAGATGCGCTCCATATAATCCAATCCGATTTCGTATAAGTCTTACGGCTATCCAACGGCAAACCATACTTGTTCAGTTTTGTCAAATAAAAAGCGACCTCTTTTGTTGCAATCTCTTTCGGGAAGATATTCATTCCGAAGAGTTTATCCCAGATCAGATTATATTTCTGACTCCAGGTATCTTTCTGATCGAAAGTCAAGCGATAATGATCGCCGCTGTCCGCCATCGTCACCCATTTGGCAGCCATCGCCTTTGCAGCAGAAATATATTTTTGAGCCGTCGGCTTATCGCCCAGCATCTCCGCCAATTTTCCATAACCCGCAATGCCCATGATAGCTTTGATTGAAAGATTAGCATTATGGGCAAAATGACCGGCGAAATCGTCTGTACAAAGTTGGTTTTCAGGATCCAATCCGGCTGTCATCAAATAGTTGGCCCAAGTGGTAAGTACCGCCCAATGTTTCTTTGCATATTCGGCATTGCCTTCACGCACAGCGATAGCAGTAGTCAGTATCAACATATTTCCAGTTTCTTCAACAGGCATATCACCGCCATACGTTTGTCCGTTGGCTTGAGGATAAGTACCTGTATCATGCGCAGCAAACGGATTCTTCCATTTGCCACTTTCACTGAAGTAAAAGATCGGATTCAACATTCCTTTCAGCAAATCCGGATTATACAATAAATATAGCGGCGACGACGGATAAGTAACATCTACCGTACCAATCGACCCATTGCTGAAGTTTTCCTTAGAGAAGAAAAGCAGATTGCCTTCCTTATCGGTCACCAGTTTATGAGCGGCAACAGACTGGCGATAAGCTATCGCACACAGCTCTGCATATTGCTTGCCACCCGATTTTTCAGATTCATCCATCATCTGCGTATCGAACTTACGGCAATCTTTCATCACCGTATTATATTCCTTATTGGCTTCCTCAAAAGCTTGATAGATAGTTTTCTGCCCGTTATGCTTCCAATAAGCCATACGGTTTTCCTTAAAATATTGGATGGAATATACATCATCGTAGCCCAACATCATATAATCGGAAACCGGTTGTGTGACATTTCCCAAATCACGACTGTAGGCCAACACACTCATTTTCTTTTCCATATTGGGTGATAAAGCATCCGGTTTTACTCCTGCAGGCAGTTTACCTCCTTTTACAAAGCTCTGTTTAGCAGCAAAATAATCGCCCAGCTGCAGATCTGTTCCCTTTTGAGAACCGGCAGCCATAAAGAAATATCCCCAATCGATACGTACATCATCACCCGTACGTTCCAAAACAGGCTGTTTGACCGTACCTGTCTTCAGATAAGTCATATTATTCTTTTCTTCACGAGCGAACGTCACATTCTCACCTGTTGTATTTACAGCCATTTGCGGAGTTGCTTCAAAATAAATCTGCACTGCATGTTGTTTACCATCCAACGATTTCACTTGATAAGAAAGATAATTTACAGGACGTGATATCAACTCCAGATCATCCAGCAGCAGAGGTGCAGTAAAGATCAGATTCAACTGTACCGGACCACATTCGAATGTATAGAAAGTCTGCGTTGGAAGCACATTGACCGACTTTTGTACAGCAGCCTCTTTAAACACTACTTTATTTGTTTCTTTCTTCAGCAAACCGAAATCCACATATCCTCCGCCTTCCTGATTATGACAATGGGCAGCGATGACATTCTTTCCCGGTTTCAAGGTCGCTTTTACCGATGCCGGCAGTTCAGCAAGAATATCGTTCTTCCAGGAATAGCCCGTTGAAACGACCTGTTTACCGTTGACAAACAATTCAAAGGTATCATCATGCGAATATTTTAAAAATACACTATTGGCAGAGCAATCTTCCGTCAGGTCAAACGTACGTCTGACCCAGATATCCTGACTTTCCCAAGGTGTATACAAGTTAGGTTGCCCGGCAGTGCCGAAAGCACCGAAACCTTTCTTCCATGAAGCGTCGTTAAAGCTGGTATCTGCCCAGTTAGCATCCGGTTGTTGTTCGGTATAAGTTGCTTGCCACTCACTGGAAGCAGCGGTTGGAAGAATCGTTTTCATCGGTGTATCTTCTTCTCCCATAAATCTATATGTCTTTCCATCCACGCGGATAGCGCCCATCAGCGGCTGTTCTTTTCCGGTCCAATGACGAGTCGGTTCATCATACAATTTATCTGCGAACGACCAAACACTGGTATAAGGATCAATCGTTATCAAAGGATATGAAGGGGCACGCAATGCATTCACCTTTTCCGGAGCAAAATAGTCAGGAGTACTACAAGCGCACAAAAGGCTTGCGAACAGTGACAAAGCTGAGAATAGTGTACTTTTCATGATCATCAATTTATTTGGAGAAATATTATGCACAAAATTAACTAAATCCTCTTATTGAACCAGCATTTTATCTTACTATTTTCTTTTTAAAATGCATAAAACAAACAAATTGGATACAAATCTATCAAATCAAACCTTCAATGACATCTATAGAAAAGCCAAGGATTTTTTGGTTTTTGATTCCAATGAATAGGATTACAGGCATATCAAAAATTCATGTTTATTTCTAATAATTCATCAGTACAAGTCCATCTGGGAGGAAATATCTTGTCCGGTATCAGCGTATCCTCCTATGTATCTGTTACTTATTTTATCTAAATATAACTCCCAATTCATTCGAATGAAAGTTCCAATCCATTCGAATGAATTTCAGAGCACTTTCGAATAGCTTTACAGCCATATCAAAAATTCATGTTTTACTTTTTAGCAGCGACCGTTTTCTTTGAAGCCACTTTCTTCGTCGTTGATTTCTTTGCTACAGATTTCTTAGCTACAACCTTTTTTGTCGTCTTTGTTGCTTTAGGGGCTTTTGTTTCTGTTGCAGCCTCTTTTGGTACTTTTACGGCTTTAACTGCTTTTGCCTTCGGAGCATTCTTTGTAGCAGCTCCTGAAATGATAGCCTGACATTCATCAAATGTCAACTCGTGCGGATCAGCCACAGTTTTCGGTATCCGATAGTTTTCACCTTTACAGGAGATATATGGACCAAAACGTCCTTTCAATATCTGCATTTCCGGTTCTTCATCAAAACTCTTTATGAATCGCTCAGCTTCCTTAATACGTTTTTCATCAATCAGATTGATGGCCTCATCTGCTGTTATAGTAAGCGGGTCCATTGTCTTAGGAATCGAGACGAATTTCCCATCATGACGGATAAACGGACCAAAACGACCGATAGCGGCAACCATCGTTTTCCCTTCATAATTACCCAATGTACGTGGCAAATCGAAGAGCTTCAGTGCTTCCTCTAGTGAAATTGTCTCAATGGATTGTCCTTTGCGCAACGGAGCAAACTGCGGTTTGGGTGCATTCTTATCTTCTGCATTATGAGCACCGATCTGGGCAACCGGACCAAAACGTCCAATCTTGACAAACACCGGTTTCCCGCTCTTCGGATCAATACCCAGTTCGCGTTCGCCGACCTTATGCTCTGTCTTCACTGCCGAGGCAGATTCAACAATCGGATGGAATGTTTTGTAAAAATTGTCGATAGCTTTCGTCCAAACCATCTTCCCTTCAGCAACGGCATCGAATTCCTTCTCCACATTCGCTGTGAAATTATAATCCATTACAGAAGGAAAATATTCCATTAAGAAGTCGTTGACAACCATACCAATATCTGTTGGCATCAGCTTTCCGCGGTCAGCGCCTACTATTTCAGTCTTTTGCGACTCTTTAATCTTGTCCTTTGAAAGTTTAAGTATCGTATACGGACGCAGAATACCCTCCTTATTATCTCTCACCACATATTCGCGGTTCTGTATTGTCTGAATGGTAGGTGCATACGTTGAAGGACGGCCGATGCCCAGTTCTTCCAACTGGCGCACCAAACTGGCTTCAGTATAGCGGGGCGAATGTTGTGTATAGCGTTCAATAGCTGTTGCTACATTCAGTTTCAAAACATCATGAAGTGTCACAGGTGGAAGCATACCGTTCTCCTGGTCTTTTTCTTCTTCGTCATCATTACTTTCCAGGTATACTTGCAGAAAACCTTCAAACTTCAGTACTTCGCCTGTTGCAACAAAACGTTCGGAAGTACCGTTCATATTTATCGATATCGTCGTACGTTCCATCTCGGCATCTGCCATCTGGCTTGCAATAGTGCGTTTGCGGATCAGCTCGTACAGACGTTTTGCATGCGGTTCGCCTTCAATCTCGGCATTAGCAATATAGGTAGGACGAATAGCTTCATGAGCTTCCTGAGCACCTTTGCTCTTTGTATGATACTGACGGAATTTATAATATTTCTCTCCATAAGTATTCAAGATAGCTTCCTTTGCCGTTCCCAACGCCAGGCTACTCAAGTTCATGGAGTCAGTACGCATGTAAGTAATCAATCCCGATTCATACAACCGTTGTGCAATCAACATTGTATGTGTAACCGAAAAGCCCAGTTTACGAGCAGCTTCCTGCTGTAAGGTAGAAGTTGTAAACGGAGGTGCCGGTGATTTCTTTACTGGTTTGGTTGAAATATCGTTGATGGTGAATGTTGCATCCTTACATTTTTCAAGGAATGCCATCGCATCCTCCTTACTTTTTAAACGTCTGGCCAATTCAGCCTTCAGAATCGTAGTCCCGTCAGGAAGTATAAACTCAGCCATCACCCGATAAGATGATTCGGCGACAAAACTGTTTATTTCGCGTTCGCGTTCCACAATAAGTCTAACAGCAACCGACTGTACACGTCCTGCTGACAATGCCGGTTTAACCTTACGCCAAAGTATCGGAGAAAGTTCAAACCCGACGATACGATCCAATACGCGACGTGCCTGTTGCGCATTTACCAGATTGATATCGATATCGCGTGGTGTCTCTATTGCGTGTAAAATAGCCGTTTTCGTTATTTCATGGAAAACAATACGTTTTGTATTTTCAGGTTTCAGCTTCAACACTTCATACAGATGCCATGAAATAGCCTCTCCTTCACGATCCTCATCGGAAGCAAGCCATACTTGTTCAGCTTCTTGAGCGCCTTTCTTCAATTGGGCCACCAAAGTCTTTTTCTCTTTAGGAATCACATATACTGGCTGGTAGTCATGTTCCACGTCAACGCTGAATTCTTTAGGTTTCAGATCACGGATGTGTCCATAGCTGGACATCACTTTATAATCTTTTCCAAGAAATTTTTCTATTGTTTTAGCCTTTGCAGGAGACTCTACGATCACCAAATTCTTTTGCATAATTCATCTTTTCTTTTGAATTCGGTTGCAAACTTACACAAATAATTCACTTTACAGTATATCTTTGCATAGAGAATTCTAAATATTTCACGTATGAAAACAATTAAACAACTCATAAACGAAGGTAAAATCGACGATGCAATCCGCCTCTTGGACGAATATATACAAAAGGATAACCGCTCTGAAGAAGCCTATTATTTACGCGGAAAGGCCTACAATAAAAAAGGAGATGTCCGACAGGCGCTTAACAACTATCTGGCAGCCATGGAAATAAATCCGGATGGTCCTGCCAAGATAGCTTATGACTCATTGATACGTATCCTCGACTTTTACAATAAGGACATGTATAATCAATGATGTTTACATACGAGCCGTTCAATGACTCTATAAATCTCTCCTATCCAAAGGACAAGCGAGGTTGAAGCAATAATCATCAACCAGTCCTTCCAAGGCAGCGGAACCACATTGAACATCTTTCCACCGAATCTAACGATCAGATATTGACCGACTACAATAATCAGTGCAACAAGCAGAAAACTCTTGCATTCAAGCAAATGTGCAAATGCTGAACGTCCTTCCATAAATGCCTTGGCATTAAACATGTTCCAGAATTGCAACATCACAAAGAAGGTAAAGAATCGCGACAGGTCAAGCGGCTTCAATCCATCGTTGGAATGGAAATAGAGCAACAATCCCAAGAGCACGACAACGAACAGTGCACCAACACCAAAAATACGGTATGCCATCGGGTGCGTGATGATAAAGTCGCCGTTCTTTCCGCTCCGACGCGGTTTGTCTTTCATCACTCTTTCGTTCGGCGGAAGCGAAGCCAATGCAGCGGCTGCAAAAGTATCCATAATCAGATTCACCCACAGCATTTGCGTAATCGTCAGTGGCGATTCCGTTCCAATCAACGAACCGATCAATACAATCAGACAGGCTGCCACATTGATTGTCAACTGAAACAAGAGGAATTTCTGAATATTGCGATAAAGCGAACGTCCCCACATCACAGCGCGTGTGATACTGCTGAACGAATTGTCCAGAATCGTGATATCACTGGCCTCTTTAGCAACCGAAGTACCGTCGCCCATTGAAAGGCCCACTTGTGCAGCCTTCAGTGCAGGAGCATCATTTGTTCCATCACCCGTTACAGCCACAACAGCATTCTTCGACTGTAGCAATCTTACCAATCGCTGTTTGTCCGTAGGACGCGCACGACACATAATTTTCAAGTCAAGCACACGGTCAAGCGCCTCTTCGTCAGTCAGTGCTTCAAAACCCGGTCCCGTAATGATATTACGATCCGTATCTGTTTCTTTCCAAGTACCAATCTGTCGGGCAATCTCGCGTGCCGTTCCCGGCGTATCGCCTGTTACAATCTTAACATCGATACCCGCATCCAGACAACTTTGTACAGCTGCCGGCACATCTCTGCGCACAGGATCGGATATAGCAACAATACCAATATATGTCAGATTCACATTACGCAAACGTCCATCGGCAAAGAATGAATCATCGGCATTATCATCCACAATCTGGTAAGCGAAGCCCAATGTTCGCATGGCCTGATTCTGATAAGCCAGAAGTTGCTTGCCAATCATCTCTTTGCACTCGTCGACCGACTTGTAAGTTCCGTCTATTGCCACACGACTACTGTTAGCCAACACAATTTCAGGAGCACCTTTCACATACAGCACTTTCTTACCCAGCAATGCCGATTTGACCAGCGTTGCCATATATTTGCGTTCGGTAGAGAATGTCAGCTGATCGAGCACTGTCGCATTCTCACGCAGTTCCAGATAATTTTGTTTCTGTCCGTTAAGCCACAAGAGCAATGCAGCCTCCGTAGGATTTCCTAACGTGGCGATCTTCTCGCCTGAGAAATCGAGGAATGCCGTTGAGTTTGCCGAAATACCTTCGCGTATCAGATTACTCAACTCATCATTGCCCAACTGCTGATCCTTTAGATTATAAAAGCGCGTCTCGTGTACCTGCATCTGGTTCTGAGTCAATGTTCCCGTCTTGTCTGTACAGATAACGGTCGTAGCGCCCATCGTTTCGCAGGCATGCATCTTACGCACCAGATTGTTCGTTTTAAGCATTCTGTTCATGCTCAGAGCCAAGCTTAGCGTTACGCTCATCGGCAGACCTTCGGGCACAGACACAACGATCAGTGTGACTGCAATCATAAATATGTTCAATATATGACTGATCAAATCCATCATCGGCATTCCAGAAGCCGACAAC
>Ga0160425_1003132_pt1 | contig 12424 bp, 5 predicted proteins | sample BioMet8_FD_108193 | JGI IMG/M metagenome (GOLD analysis project Ga0160425, IMG submission 108193) | Microbial communities from bioreactor (seeded with sewage sludge) at Lawrence Berkeley National Lab, California, USA - Biofuel... | ecosystem: Engineered > Bioreactor > Anaerobic > Unclassified ...
GAAATAAACTGCAGAAGAAAGTTGCAGAAGTGTTGCGGAGGGTTGGAGGGGGATGGTAACCTACAAATCGTAAGGCAAACGCGGCACGGCAAGGGCGAGCCGGGAAAAAGGGGCTTGCAAGGCTGAGGCGGGTTTGTTAGTCTGGCAGATGGGCACAGGCCAAAGAGAGTAACGCGCGGCTGCGTAGAGCGGTGAGTGCGGCTCGGGGCCGGGTGCCGGAAGAAATTCCCAAGTTTCGACAACTGAGCTTAGGTTTGAAACAAAACTGAAGCGGAATGTTGTCGATAAGTTTTCGAGGCCGACAAGGATCAGATCTTCCCGCGAGGGATCGTCTGGCTTTGTTCAGATCTTTGACAGACTGGTTGAACGCAAAGTCAAGTTTGAGTCAGACTTGAGTTCCGACCGGGTCAGATCAACTCTACAAATTTAAATGAGAGTTTGATCCCGGCTCAGAATCAACGCTGGCGGCGCGCCTAACACATGCAAGTCGAGCGAGAAAGCGAGCAATCGTGAGTAAAGCGGCGCACGGGTGAGTAACACGTGGATCATCTACCCTCTGATGGGGAATAACCTTGGGAAACCGAGGCTAATACCGCATAAGTTCGAGAGAAGAAAGCCGAAAGGCGTCAGGGGAGGAGTCCGCGGCCGATTAGCTAGTTGGCGGGGTAAGAGCCCACCAAGGCGACGATCGGTAGCCGGCCTGAGAGGGCACACGGCCACACTGGCACTGAAACACGGGCCAGACTCCTACGGGAGGCAGCAGTGGGGAATCTTGCACAATGGGGGAAACCCTGATGCAGCGACGCCGCGTGAGTGATGAAGCCCTTCGGGGTGTAAAGCTCTTTCGGCAGGGACGATAATGACGGTACCTGCAGAAGAAGCTGCGGCTAACTACGTGCCAGCAGCCGCGGTAATACGTAGGCAGCAAGCGTTGTTCGGAATTACTGGGCGTAAAGAGTGCGTAGGCGGTTTGGCAAGTTTGGTGTGAAATCTCCTGGCTTAACTGGGAGGGTGCGCCGAAAACTGTCAGGCTAGAGTGTGGGAGAGGAAAGCGGAATTCCTGGTGTAGCGGTGAAATGCGTAGATATCAGGAGGAACACCTGCGGTGTAGACGGCTTTCTGGACCACTACTGACGCTGAGGCACGAAAGCGTGGGGAGCAAACAGGATTAGATACCCTGGTAGTCCACGCCCTAAACGATGCGGACTTGGTGTTGGCCCTTCATTGGGTCAGTGCCGCAGTTAACGCGGTAAGTCCGCCGCCTGGGGAGTACGGTCGCAAGGCTGAAACTCAAAGGAATTGACGGGGGCCCGCACAAGCGGTGGAGCATGTGGTTTAATTCGACGCAACGCGAAGAACCTTACCTGGGCTCGAACGGCTGATCAACGACGGTGGAAACATCGTTACTCCGCAAGGGGGTTCAGTCGAGGTGCTGCATGGCTGTCGTCAGCTCGTGTCGTGAGATGTTGGGTTAAGTCCCGCAACGAGCGCAACCCTTGCCCTGTGTTGCCACTCCGAAAGGAAGCACTCTCAGGGGACCGCCAGCGATAAGTTGGAGGAAGGTGGGGATGACGTCAAGTCATCATGGCCTTTATGTCCAGGGCCACACACGTGCTACAATGGCCGGTACAAAACGACGCAAACCCGCGAGGGGGAGCAAATCGGAAAAAACCGGTCTCAGTTCGGATTGCAGGCTGCAATTCGCCTGCATGAAGCTGGAATCGCTAGTAATGGCGCATCAGCATGGCGCCGTGAATACGTTCCCGGGCCTTGTACACACCGCCCGTCACATCACGAAAGTGGGTTGTACTAGAAGTCTGCTAGCTAACCGTAAGGAGGCAGCGGCCCAAGGTATGACTCATGATTGGGGTGAAGTCGTAACAAGGTAGCCGTAGGAGAACCTGCGGCTGGATCACCTCCTTTCTAAGAGAAAACCGAACAGTGCCCTGTGTACAGGGAGCACACTGTTCAACGAAGCGCTCCTACGGCGTTTCGGACCTGGTCTCTCTTCTCATTTCAGACCAAATTTGATATATCCGGTGAGCTGGACTCCCGGATTTGCGTTCAACCGGCCTCGAAACCTGTTCTCTGTCTGGCGCCGGACGACGGAAAGGGAAGGCGCGGAGAAGGGCAGAGCAGGGGCTGTAGCTCAGCTGGGAGAGCGCCTGATTTGCATTCAGGAGGTCGTCGGTTCGATCCCGATCAGCTCCACCAGTAAGCTGGGCCTGTAGCTCAGTTGGTTAGAGCGCACCCCTGATAAGGGTGAGGTCGGTAGTTCGACTCTACCCAGGCCCACCAGAGAGCTGAAGAGAGCGGAAGCAGTACATTACATCGAAAAGTGTAAGGTATTTCTCCTGAGCTTTTCAGGACGCGCGGAAGCGCGGCAGGATCTTTGAAAACTGAATATTGACGGGCAATAAGAAAAGCAAGACGCCGAAGCCCGCGTCGGGAGACGCTGGCAGGCATAGACGAGAAGTCTGTGTACGGTGTAAGTCTTATGGTCAAGCTACTAAGGGCATGCGTGAGGATGCCTTGGCGCAATCAGGCGATGAAGGACGTAGCTAGCGGCGAAACGCTTCGGGGAGGTGCAAGCAACCTATGATCCGAAGATATCCGAATGGGGAAACCCCCGCGACGTGAACGTCGCGGACCATACGCTGAATACATAGGCGTATGGAGCGAACCCGGGGAAGTGAACCATCTCAGTACCCGGAGGAAAATAAATCAACCGAGATTCCGAAAGTAGTGGCGAGCGAAATCGGAGCAGCCTAAACCAGGTGATTCGCAAGGAGAGCCTGGGGTCATAGGGCCACATTTACTCCCCCGCCGTTTGCTGTTGGCGAAAGCCGATGGTGAGGGGTGAGGGAGTAAGCGAAACGGGATAAGAAAGCATTAGTTGAATGGTCTGGAAAGGCCAACCATAGAAGGTGACAGTCCTGTAAGCGAAAATGCAATCTTCCTGTAGTGGTTCCTGAGTACCGCGGAACACGAGAAACTCTGCGGGAATTCGCCGGGACCATCCGGCAAGGCTAAATACTCGATTGCGACCGATAGTGAACTAGTACCGTGAGGGAAAGGTGAAAAGCACCCCTGCGAGGGGAGTGAAACAGTAACTGAAACCGCATGCCTACAAGCAGTGGGAGGGCGTTAATGCCTGACCTCGTGCCTATTGAATAATGAGCTGGCTAGTTTTTCTCAGTGGCGAGGTTAAGTGAAAGCGAGCCGTAGCGAAAGCGAGTCCGAAACGGGCGAATAGTCGCTGGGAAAAGACGCGAAGCGGGATGATCTACCCTCGGCCAAGGTGAAGTCAGTGTAACAGCTGATGGAGGCCTGAACCGGTGTTGGTTGAAAACAGCTCGGATGAGCTGAGGGTAGGGGTGAAAGGCTAATCAAATTCCGTGATAGCTCGTTCTCTCCGAAATAGCTTTAGGGCTAGCCTTGCGTGGTCCGTCCTGGTGGTAGAGATCTGAATGGACTAGGGGCCTTCCCAGGTTACCGAATCCAACCAAACTTCGAATGCCGGGAACGAAAGCGCAGGAGTCAGACAGTCGGGGCTAAGCTTGATTGTCAAAAGGGAAACAGCCCAGACCGCCAACTAAGGTCCCCAAATCCAGGCTAAGTGGGAAAGGAAGTCGGAAGGCTATGACAGCCAGGAGGTTGGCTTAGAAGCAGCCATCCTTTAAAGAAAGCGTAATAGCTCACTGGTCGAGCCGTCCGGTGCCGACAATGTAACGGGGCTAAAGCTTGGTACCGAAGTTGCGGATCTGTCGCAAGACAGGTGGTAGGAGAGCGTTCTGTTCAGCTGCGAAGGTGGAGCGGAAGCACCACTGGAGCGGATGGAAGTGACTCTGCCAGCATAAGTAGCGAGAAACAAGGTGAGAACCCTTGTCGCCGTAAGACTAAGGTTTCCTGAGAAAGGTTAATCCGCTCAGGGTTAGTCGGATCCTAAGGTGAGGCCGAAAGGCGTAGCCGACGGGCACACGGTTAATATTCCGTGACCTCCGTAGGAGATACCGATGCGGGGACGCAGCTCTGAGGTTTGAGCAGGCAATGGTTTCCTGTTTGGGCTGAAGGGAGGACTGGAGAGGCAAATCCGCCAGTTCGTCTGCCTGGAAAAGCCGCTAAGGGCCGAAGGAGTCCGTACCACAAACCGACACAGGTGGTCGAGTTGAATATACTAAGGCGCTCGGGTGATTGTTTGTTAAGGAACTAGGCACATTGACCCCGTAACTTCGGGAGAAGGGGTGCCCACGCAAGTGGGCCGCAGAGAATAGCGCAGGGCGACTGTTTAACAAAAACACAGGTCTCTGCTAAGTCATAAAAACGACGTATAGGGGCTGACGCCTGCCCGGTGCCGGAAGGTTAAAGGGAGTGGTCAGCGCAAGCGAAGCTACGAACTGAAGCCCCGGTGAACGGCGGCCGTAACTATAACGGTCCTAAGGTAGCGAAATTCCTTGTCGGGTAAGTTCCGACCTGCACGAATGGCGTAACGATCCTGCGACTGTCGTAACAAGCAGCCCGGCGAACTTGTGGTCCCGGTGAAGACGCCGGGTGCCCGCCACTAGACGGAAAGACCCCGTGCACCTTTACTGCACCCTATCATTGAGTTATGGGTCAGTCTGCGCAGAATAGGTGGGAGGCTTTGATACCGGACTCTCGGGTTCGGTGGAGCCAACAGTGAGATACCACCCTGATTGTTCTGTGACTCTAACCTACTTCCGTAATCCGGAAGAGGGACCATGATAGGTGGGTAGTTTGACTGGGGCGGTCGCCTCCTAAATTGTAACGGAGGCGCTCGAAGCTTGGTTCAGGAGGCTTGGAAATCCTCCTACGAGTGCAATGGCATAAACCAGGTTAACTGCGAGACTTACAAGTCAAGCAGGTGCGAAAGCAGGACATAGTGATCCGGTGGTTCTGAATGGAAGGGCCATCGCTCAACGGATAAAAGGTACGCCGGGGATAACAGGCTGATCGATGCCAAGAGTTCACATCGACGCATCGGTTTGGCACCTCGATGTCGGCTCATCGCATCCTGGGGGTGTAGAAGCTCCCAAGGGTTAGGCTGTTCGCCTATTAAAGCGGTACGTGAGCTGGGTTCAGAACGTCGCGAGACAGTTCGGTCCCTATCTGTGGTGGGCGTAGGAGATTTGAGAGGGCCTGTCCTTAGTACGAGAGGACCGGGATGGACGAACCTCTTGTGATCCAGTTGTCTCGCCAGAGGCATAGCTGGGTAGCGAAGTTCGGTTAGGATAAGCGCTGAATGCATATAAGCGCGAAACCTGCCTCAAGATGAGATCTCCCAACCGTAAGGTAATAAGGGCCCAGGTAGACGACCTGGTTGATAGGCCGGATGTGGAAGCGCAGCAATGCGTGGAGCTGACCGGTACTAATAGCCCGTTCGGCTTGACCATAAGATTTACAACGCACATAGACTTCTTTCTTCTGGTTGTCCGTCAATATTCAGGATCCTGAACTCACCTCATCGGTCGCCAGCCGGATGAGAAGAGAGCGAAAAGCTCCACAAGTTTTGGGTGATCATAGCGAGAGGGACCCACCCGTTCCCATCCCGAACACGGAAGTTAAGCCTCTCAGCCCCGATGGTACTGCGTGCGCGAGTGCGTGGGAGAGTAGGACGTCGCCCGAATTGACACAAAGCCCCGGTCACCCCGGGGCTTTGTGCTATCTACGCCCGCCTTTCAGCGGCTCCTTCCTTCCGCTTTTCAATTCACACCTTCGCCCGCCCGCAATCGTTGCCCCGCTCTTGCCGCAAATTTCCTGCTTGTTCGTGCCCGTTTCCGCTCTGCCCGCTGCCGGCCCCGCAACGGATCGCCTTCATGAGCGCAAACTACGCCGGAAACTCGCAAGCGCTTCCGCTGCAAAGTCTTTCCGCAGTCCGCACACACGGCCCAAACAGGCGGAGCTTCTACGCCTCCTCCATCGACGCGGGAGCTTTGCTCGCGTCTTTGAGGCCCTTATTCTTGCCAGTTGCTCCACCACCACCCCTGTACCTGACTCACTGCCGCCACCGCCGCCGTCTCCGCCCGCATTATGCTCTCGCCGAGGGTCACGGAGGTCCAACCGGCACTGCGGGCGTGTTCGCGCTCGAGGTCGGTCCATCCGCCTTCAGGGCCAAGGAGCAGGGACACACGTTCAAACCGGTATGGAACGCTCCTGAGTAGCGGTTTTCCGCCGGCCTCGTCGAGAAAAAGACGAACATCACTGTTACGGCCGACGGCGTCGGTGAATTGTACGCAGCGGCCGATGTCCATGGGCCGAACGCGGCGGCACTGCTGTCCACTCTCGGCACAGATACGGCTCCAGCGCGAATGGCGTTTGAGAGCGGCTCGATCCAGCCCCACGTCCGTACGAGCGGCGACGACGGGGACGAGTTCAGCTACGCCAAGTTCAGAGCACTTTTCGATCACCCACTCAAAGCGATCGAACTTAACGAGTGCCGCGAGGACAGTGATCTGCGCGCCGAGGCGGCGAGGAGGCAGTTCCTCCGCGAGAACGAACTCGACTGCGTCTTTGCTGAGATTTTCGACAGCGGCGAGATAGATGTGCTCGCGGTCTGAAATTTCAAATTGCTGCCCGCGCTCGACGCGCAACACGCGCCGCAAGTGCTCCGCCGTTTCGCCTTGCACCCAGGCGCGGCCGCCGCGGACTTCATCAACATAGAACATTCTTCGTGCCACATTCACAGGCTAGCGAATCGGCTTGACACGGAGCGAGCGGCGAAGAACGGGAAGCGAGCGATCTTTAGAAGACGCGTTTAGTGCGCGTTGTCGTTGGCGTTGGTTTCCTGGCGCGTGAGCACCTGGCGTACGGCATAGATGCGGCGGCCCTGGCTTTCGAAATACGTCCGCATCATCATCTCGCCGAGCAGGCCTGTGGTAAACATCAGCATGCCCATGCCGAGCAGCAGACCGCCGGCAAATAGCAGCGGGCCATGTTGCATAATCAGCTCCTGGCCAAACAGTTTCTTGACCAGCAGGAATGCGAGGATCAATCCGCCGGAGACGGAACTCAACAAGCCGAGGCGCCCGAAAAAGTGCATCGGGCTGGTGAAGTAGCGCAGCAGGAACCGGATGGTCAGAATGTCGAAGAATACGTTGAACGTACGGCCGATGCCATAGTGCGAAGCTCCGCCTTCCCGCGGCGGATTCGAGATTGGCACTTCCGCGATGCGCGCTCCATAAAAGCTCGCCAGAGCGGGGATGAAGCGGTGCAGTTCGCCGTATAGGTTGACGTCCTTCAGCACGTCTTTGCGGTAGGCCTTGAAGGTCGTGCCGAAATCATGGAGTTGGACGCCTGACAGCTTGGCCATGATCCAATTCGCAACGCGCGACGGGAACCGGCGCATGATGGCGTTATCCTTGCGTTCTTTGCGCCAGCCGCTCGCGATGTCGTAACCTTCGTCGATCTTTTCGAGCAACGCCGGCAGGTCCGCCGGGTCGTGCTGCAGATCGCCGTCCATCGCGACAATCACGTCACCGCGCGCCTCGTCGAAACCCGCTGCCAGCGCGGCCGTCTGCCCGAAGTTGCGCCGCAGGCGGATTACCTTCAGCCGGTTGTCGGTCTCCACCAGATTCGCCAGCAGATCGAAGCTGCGGTCGTTCGAAGCATCGTCCACGAAGATGATTTCGTAGCGCTTGGCGACTGCTTCGAGCACCTCCGTCAACCGGTCGTAAAGGCGCAGAATCGCCCGCTCTTCGTTGTGAATCGGAATTACGACGGAAAGCATACTGCTTCCCCCATGATAACGCGAAAACTACTGATGTTAAAGGAGAAACACCAGGCGGAAGATAGCCTGCCCCGCGCCGGATTTGTTAAAATTAGAGGAAGTCCGAAATGCCGAATCCCCAAGATCCACAGAACCCCCAGGGCCCTCCGCCACAGGGTGGCGGCACGCAGTTGCCGCTTGGCGAACGCCGCAACATTTCTCCGGTGAACATTGAAGAGGAGATGCGCCGGTCGTATCTCGACTACTCAATGTCGGTTATCATCGGCCGCGCGCTGCCCGACGTTCGAGACGGATTGAAGCCGGTCCATCGCCGCATCCTGTTTGGGATGAGCGAAATGGGCCTCACGCATAATCGTCCGACTCGCAAGTGCGCCAAGATCGTCGGCGAAGTCCTCGGCAAATACCATCCGCACGGTGACACGGCCGTCTACGATGCGTTGGTCCGTATGGCCCAGCCTTTCTCGATGCGCTATCCGCTCGTCGAAGGCCAGGGCAACTTCGGCTCCATCGACAACGATCCGCCCGCCGCCATGCGGTATACCGAAGCGCGGCTCGCCAAGATTGCGTCGATGCTGCTCGAAGACATCGACAAGGACACCGTCGAATTCCGTCCCAACTACGACGAGAGCGAGAAAGAGCCGGACGTCCTGCCGACCCGCGTGCCAACCCTGCTGGTGAACGGCAGTGAGGGCATTGCCGTGGGCATGGCGACCCGCATCCCGCCGCACAACCTCAGCGAGATTGTCGACGCCACCGTCGCTCTGGTTGAGGATCCGACACTGACCCTCGACAAGATCATGGAGTTCGTGCCCGGGCCGGACTTTCCGACCGGCGGCATCATCCTCGGCCGCCAGGGTATCTTCGACTACTTCTCCAAGGGCCGCGGCAGCCTGAAAATCCGTGCCAAGGTCCACCCGGAAAAGTGCGGCAAAGACCGCGACGCCATCATCATCGATGAGTTGCCCTACCAGGTGAACAAGGCGAAACTCGTCGAGCAGATCGCCGCGCTCGTGAACGAGAAGAAGATCGACGGCATCAGCAACATCCGCGACGAGAGCGACCGCGAGGGATTGCGCGTCTCCATCGAGTTGAAGCGCGGCGAGCAGTACGAAATCGTTCTGAACAACCTTTACAAGCTGACCCAGATGCAGGTCGGCTTCGGCGTTATTCTGCTCTCCATCGTCAACGGCCAGCCGCGCGAGTTGGGCCTGATCGAAGTCATCAAACGCTTCATCGAGCACCGCGCCGAAGTGGTCCGCCGCCGGACCGAGTTCCTGCTGCGCAAGGCCCGCGATCGCGAACACATCCTGCTGGGCTTCCAGAAAGCCCTGCAGAATCTCGACGCCGTGATTGAGACGGTCCGCGCTTCGCGCACCCCGAAGGAAGCCCGCGATGCGTTGATGGGCACAACGGCTTTCCCGGCCAATCCGAATCTCGAAGCCGTCATCGCCAAATGGGCGCCGACCATCAAGTGGAACGGCGAGCCCGTCTCGCGCTTCGATTTCACCGAGCGCCAGGCGCAGGCCATCATCGAGCTGCAACTCCAGCGCCTCACCGGCATGGAGCAGCAGAAGATCCTCGACGAGTTGGCCGAGATCGAGCGTCTGATCGCCGGCTACCTCGAGATCCTCAACAGCGACGCCAAGCTCCGCTCCGTGATCGTTGACGAGCTGCGCCAAGTCCAGAAGGACTACGGCGACGAGCGCAAGACGCGCATCGTCGACGATGAGGGCGACATTAACATCGAGGACCTCATCAAGCTGGAAGACGTCGTCGTCACGGTGACGCGCGGCGGCTATCTGAAGCGCACGCCTCTCGATACTTACCGCCGGCAGACGCGCGGTGGCAAGGGCCGCATTGGCATGACCACGCGCAGTGAGGACGTGGTTGAGCACATGATCAGTGCCTCGACACACTCCTACCTGCTGATCTTTACCAACAAGGGCCGGGTCTACTGGCTGAAGATCTACAACATCCCCGACGCCGGTTCGGCCAGCAAGGGCAAGAACATCAGCCAGCTCATCTCGCTGCAGGAAGACGAGACCATCAAAGCCTTCCTGCCAGTGAAGGAGTTCGGACCGAACGAGTTCGTCGTGATGGCTACCAAGCAGGGCGTCATCAAGAAGTGCGAACTGACGGAATTCGATCATCCGCTCTCCCGCGGCATCATCGCCATCGGGCTCAAGGCCGAAGATGACGAACTCATCTCGGCCAAGATCAGCACGGGCAGCGATCTGATTTTCATCGCGACCCGCGATGGAATGGCGATCAAGTTCCTGGAAGGCGATGTGCGGCCGATGGGCCGTCCTGCCGCTGGCGTCATCTCGATGAAGCTGGACACGAACGACTCGATCGTCGCCATGGAAGTGGTGACGGAGGAGAGCCTGATTCTTTCCATCGCCGAGAACGGCATGGGCAAGCGGACTCAGGCCGGCGAGTACCGCCTGCAAAGCCGCGCGGGCCGGGGCGTCATCAACATGAAGCTCAGCCGTAAGACGGGTCCGGTGGTCAGTGTCCTTGAGGTCAAGGAGGACACCGACGTGATCGTCATCACGAAGAACGGCCAGATCATCCGCACCGAGGCGGCCCAGATCCGCAAGACGGGCCGTTCGGCGCAGGGTGTCAAGCTGGTCACGCTGGACGAGGGCGACGTGGTGGCCGCGGCGTGCGCGGTCGAAGAAGCCTCACCCGAAACCGACAGTGAGAACGGCGAAGAGAACCAGGGGAACCTGCCTCTGGCATAACGTTCGCTCAGGTCCGTGTTCGATATAGCAACGGCGCATTCGGGAGGTTTCCCGGGTGCGCCGTTCTTTTATTCCTGGCCGCGCACTGGCGGCAGACGCCGCGGGCGTGCGCCGCATCGCCGACTCCTGTAGGATATTCAGGTTGGCATTCGGCCATCTTTAGGAGTTTTGCCCAATGAAAACCTTTTCCGCTCGAAAACTGTGTTTCTCTCTATCGCTGGCAACTTTGCTTGCGATTCCGGCCGCTGCTCTTGATAACGGGTTGGGGAAAACCCCGCCGATGGGTTGGAACAGTTGGAACAAATTCGGCTGCAATGTTTCCGAAAAACTGATCCGCGAGACCGCCGACGCCATGGTGACCTCCGGCATGAAAGACGCCGGCTACCGCTACGTCGTGATCGACGATTGCTGGCAAGTGAAGCGTGACGGCAACGGCGTGATCGTCGCCGATCCGGAGCGCTTCCCCTCCGGTATCAAATCCCTGGCTGACTATGTCCATTCCAAGGGCCTGCTGTTCGGCATCTATTCCGATGCCGGCGCGAAGACCTGCGCGGGACGGCCGGGCTCGCGCGGCCATGAGTACCAGGACGCCATCACGTATGCCGCCTGGGGCGTCGATTATCTCAAGTACGACTGGTGCAACGCCGAGCGGCAGGATTCCCTCGAGTCCTACTCGCTGATGAGCAAGGCGCTCAAGGACGCCGGCCGTCCGATCCTCTTCTCGCTCTGCGAATGGGGCTCGACCAAGCCCTGGCTGTGGGCCAAGGACGTCGGCAACATCTGGCGCTCCACGGGCGACATCGTGCCGAAATGGGATGGCAAGGAGAAGTGGGGCGGCAACGGCGTTGTGCAGATCCTCGATCTGCTGGATGGCCTGGAGCCCTATGCCGGTCCTGGCCACTTTAATGATCCCGACATGCTCGAAGTCGGCAACGGCAACCTGACGCCCGACGAGAACCGCGCGCACTTCGCCATGTGGGCGATGCTCGCCGCGCCGCTCATTGCGGGCAACGACCTGCGCAGCATGGATCCCGCGACGAAGGCGATCCTGACCGACAAGGAAGTCCTCGCCATCGACCAGGACCCGCTCGGCAAGCAGGCCAGTCGCGTGGTCAAGGACGGCAAGAAGGAAGTCTGGGCCCGCGTGCTCGTGGGTGGCAACCGTGCCGTTGCGCTGCTCAACCGCGACGCGACGCCCCAGTCGATCACCGTGAAGTGGGAAGACCTCGGCTATCCGGCGCACCTCTCCGCGCAGCTTCGCGACGTGTCGCAGCACAAGGACCTCGGCTCGAAGACCGGCTCCTTCACCGCCACCGTTCCGTCGCACGCCGTCGTGCTCGTGACCGTCAAACCGTAGGCCATCTGCCGAATCGCGGGGCGGTCCGTTTCCGGGCCGCTCCGCACGCTCTCAATTGACTGATAAACAAGCAGATACAACCGCTCCCTCACGGTCGCGGCTCCGTTTCGACGCACTGCTCCTATTCAAAGCTGCCGGTAGTCTGAACGTCTACAGAAAAGCCGGAACAGCCTTAACGGTTATAAGATGGGGCGGTTTTCCGAAGCGGACGTGGGTGCGGTTCCGCCGGAGCTAGCGGGCACACTGCAAGCGTCAGCGTAAGGCGGGTGTTCTTTCCAGAGATGAGATGAACAGACTCGCGGTTCCGCGGCGGCTTCAAATGCCGGCCGGGTGACGGTCCTGTTCAGTGGATGGGGCCGTGGTGCGTCGCCTGTCGGAAGGCCGAAGAGACGAGCCGCGCGGCGGGTGGATTTCAAGGAGCTCAGGGCAGGGCGGAGGGAGCGGCTTCTTCCGGGAGCCGTAGGCGCGCCCTGCTTTTTCTGACCGTGTGAGCCCGGGCGGGAGCCGGTGTCGCAATGAGGGACCGGGCGGCCGGGCCGCCTGCCGGTGCGTGCCCGCTTTCTGGGGGGCGGTGGAAGA
>Ga0160425_1003138_pt1 | contig 12406 bp, 13 predicted proteins | sample BioMet8_FD_108193 | JGI IMG/M metagenome (GOLD analysis project Ga0160425, IMG submission 108193) | Microbial communities from bioreactor (seeded with sewage sludge) at Lawrence Berkeley National Lab, California, USA - Biofuel... | ecosystem: Engineered > Bioreactor > Anaerobic > Unclassified ...
ATAGCTCGAATTTTCAGGGTTCCGCCGCACATGGTGGGTGACCTTGAGAAGTCGAGCTTTTCTAATATTGAGCAGCAGTCGCTCGAATTCGTGAAGTACACTCTCGACCCGTGGGTATCGCGCTGGGAGCAGTCCATCCAGCGCACGCTCCTTACCCCGGAGGAGAAAAAACTGTATTTCGTGAAGTTCAACGTAGACGGGCTGCTTCGCGGCGACTACCAGAGCCGCATGAACGGGTACGCCGTGGGCCGCCAGAACGGCTGGATGTCCGCCAACGACATCCGTGAGCTTGAAAACCTCGACCGCATTCCGGCAGAGGACGGCGGCGACCTGTACCTCATCAACGGCAATATGCTCCCTCTTGCGAACGCGGGGGCTTTTGCGAATACGGATACCAACGATGATGGAAAGGAGGATGTTACCGAAAATGAAGAACAAGAAGTTCTGGAACTGGACGAACCAGTCGGAAAGCGAAGCGCCCGAAGAGCGGGTGCTTGAACTGTACGGCACCATCGCGGAGGAGACCTGGTGGGATGACGACATCACCCCTAAGATGTTCCGTGACGAACTGTTTGCCGGCAACGGCCCGGTGACCATCTGGATCAACTCGCCCGGAGGCGACTGCGTGGCGGCAAGCCAGATCTATTCCATGCTCATGGATTACACCGGCGACGTCACCGTGAAGATCGACGGCGTGGCCGCGTCCGCCGCGTCCGTCATCGCCATGGCGGGTACGAAGGTGCTCATGGCCCCCACGGCTCTGATGATGATCCACAACCCCATGACCGCCGCGATCGGCGACAGCGAGGAGATGCAGAAAGCCATCGAGATGCTCGCCGAAGTCAAGGAGAGCATCATCAACGCCTACGAGATCAAGACAAATCAGTCCCGCGCGAAGCTCTCGCACCTCATGGACGCCGAGACCTGGATGAACGCCAACAAAGCCGTGGAACTGGGTTTCGCGGATGACATTCTGACAGACGACAAAAAGGCTCTCCCGGACGACGTCAGCTTCGCCTTTTCCCGCAAAGCTGTCACCAATTCTCTGCTTGGGAAAATGCACATTCGACCCGCCGCGCCGAAAGCGGCTCCCGAAGGACGCTCTGTCGACGAACTCAAAGAGCGCCTGAACGCCATCAAAAACTATCTTTAACAGGAGGATCTGACTATGAATATCGTGGAAATGCGCGACAAACGCGCGAAGCTGTGGGCCACCATGGAGGGTTTCCTCGACACCCACCGCACCGAAAAGGGCGTCCTCTCGAGCGACGACGACGCCACCTACAACAACATGGAAAAGGAACTGAACGACCTCACCAACGAGATCCGGCGCATGGAGCGCAAGGACGCCATCGAGCAGGAACTGAAGAAGCCCGTTGACGCGCCTATCACCGAAAAGCCCATGAAGCCCGAAGCGGAGGACAAGCGCGGCCGCGCGTCTAACGCCTACAAGGAGGACTTCGGCCGCCATCTCCGCGGCAAGCTGCTGGTTCACAACGTGCTTTCCGAGGGCGTCGACGCCAACGGCGGCTATCTTGTCCCGGAGGAATTCGAGCGCCAGATCGTTACCGCGCTGGACGAATTCAACGTGATGAGGACCCTCTGCAAGGTCATCACCACTGCAAACGAGCGCAAGATCCCCGTCGCCGGCACGCATTCCGCCGCCGCGTGGACTGCCGAGAACGCGCCCTTCACCGAGAGCAACCCCACCTTCGACCAGAAAACCATCGACGCCTACAAACTCACCGACCTCATCAAGGTCAGCATCGAGCTGCTCGAGGACAGCGCTTTCGACCTGGAAACCTACATCGCCCAGGAGTTCGCGCGCGCCTTCGGCATTGCCGAGGAAGAGGCGTTCTGCACCGGCGACGGCGCCGGCAAGCCCACCGGCCTGTTCACCGCCAACGGCGGTACGGTCGGCGTTACTACCGCGGGAGTCAGCATCTCCGCCGACGACGTGATCTCTCTCGTCTACGCGCTGAAGTCTCCGTATCGCAGAAACGCTCGTTTTCTGATGAACGACTCCACTGTTGCGCTTCTTCGCAAGCTGAAGGACGGCAACGGCGCGTACCTGTGGCAGCCCTCCGTGCAGGCCGGTCAACCTGACAAGCTGCTCGGCTACGACCTCTTTACCAGCCCGTATGCGCCCACCGTCGCGGCAGGCGCGTTCGCCATCGCGTTCGGCGACTTCAACAACTACTGGATCGCCGACCGCACCGGCAGAACGGTTCAGCGCCTGAACGAACTGTATTCCACTAACGGCCAGGTCGGCTTCGTCGCCACCGAGCGTGTGGACGGCAAGATCATCCTGCCCGAGGGGATCCAGCTCATGCAGGTGAAAGCCTAACGAAGGGAGGCGGCGGCGATGAGCGCCCTTCTTGAGAAGGTCAAACAGAATCTGATCCTTGAGCACACGGCGGACGACGAGCTGATCGAACGGCTCATCACCGCCGCCATTTCTTATGCTGAAAGCTATCAGCATATCGCAGCTGGTTCCTATGCCGACGAAAGCAAAATGCCGCCCACCACGGAGCAGGCGGTCATTATGCTGGCAACCCACCTGTACGAGTCGCGCGACGGCTCCACGGGTGGATTTTTCGCCGACAGCGTGCAGGCCGGACAGCAGGTCTGGAACACAGTCAACCTGCTGCTCCGGCTTGACCGGGATTGGAAGGTGTGATTATGAGCTTCGGGGAAATGAACACATTTATCGATCTCATTGTTACGACAATATCTAAAGACAGCGAGGGCTTTGGAACCGGCAGCGACGTTGTTCTCGCATCGGTCAGGGCATATCGGGAAGGGCGGCATGGAAGCCAGAAATGGGCAAACCGAGCCGCTTTTTCTGAAGCCACCGATCTTTTTCGCTTCCGTGTCATTCCGGGTGTTAAAGTCACCACGCAGCAAGTCATAGTGTGCGACGGCGGCAGGTTTGACATTACCTCTGTCGAGGATGTGAGCGGCAAAGGAATGTATGTGGAAGTCCTCGCAAAACAGGTGGTGAGCGCAAGTGGCTAAAGCAGCCATCCAGCTACCGGAGGACTTCCTGGTGAAGCTCTCGCGGCTCGGCGACAAGACAGACGAGGTGTGTGAAAAAGTTCTGGAAGCCGGCGCGAAAGTCGTGAAGGAAAAGGTGGCGACAAATCTGAACGCCGCCATTGGTAAAAACCTTAAGACTAAGAGCCGCTCTACCGGACAGCTCCAAGCCGCGCTTGGCGTGTCCAAGGCGCGCCCAAACAGGAACGGTGATTATGATATAAAAATCGGATTCGCCGAACCGCGCGACAAGGGCATTTCAAATGCCGGCGTGGCCTCCATTTTGGAATACGGGAAAAGCAGTCAGCCGCCGCGGCCGTTTCTGAAACCGGCGCAGTCCGCAAGCAAGGACGCCGCTATCGATGCAATGAAAGCCGCGTTTGAAGAGGAGGTGCAGAAGCTATGAGCCTGCTATCCGAACTGAACACGCTGCTTTCGCCGCTAATAAACATCGAAACCGGCGCGTTTTCCGGTTCGCCCCCCGACCGCTACCTTGTCATGACACCGCTGTCGGACACGTTCAAGCTTCACGCCGATAACCGGCCGGGAGCCGAAGTTCAGGAGGTACGGCTGTCCCTGTTTGACAAGGGCAGCTACACCGCCGTCAAAAATCAGATTGTCCGCGCTCTGCTTGGCGCGGACGTCACCATAACAGACCGCCGGTATGTCGGGCGTGAGGACGACACCGGATACCACAATTACGCCATCGACGTGGCGAAAAACTACGAATTGGAGGAATAAGACTATGGCAACAATCGGTCTTGACAAGCTCTATTATGCCTCGGTCATCGAAGCCTCGGACGGCTCTGAGACCTACAGCGCCCCCGCGTCCCTGGCAAAGGCAATCAGCGCGGAGCTTTCCGTGGAACTGAACGAGGCGACGCTGTATGCCGACGACGGGGCCGCGGAGGTGGTCAAGGAATTCAAGTCCGGGACGCTGTCGCTGGGCATCGACGATATCGGAACGGAAATTGCCAACAAGCTCACGGGAGCGCAGATTGACAACAACCACGTTCTTGTGTCCGCTTCCGAGAACGGCGGCGTCCCCGTGGCTATCGGATTCCGTGCGCGCAAGGCCAACGGCACTTACAAGTACTACTGGCTCTACCGCGTCATCTTTGGCATCCCCGCTACCAATCTCGCCACCAAGGGCGACAGCATCACGTTTTCCACACCAACCATCGAAGGCACTATTTACCGCAGGGTGAAGCTGGACGGCCAGGGCAAGCATCCCTGGAAGGCGGAGGCCAATGAAGGCGACGAGAGCCTTCCCGCATCCGTTATTGCCGGGTGGTTCTCAAAAGTATACGAGCCTACTTTCCATACGCCAAGCGCGGAACTCTCCGCCCTGTCGCTCGGTTCGCTCACGTTGACCCCGGAGTTTAGCACTGGCACAGTCTCTTACACCGCCGCCACCACGAACGCTACAAACACCGTGACGGCGACCGCTGCTGACCCGGACGCAGCCGTGACGATCACAAACGGCTCTACCCCCGTAACAAATGGAGCGGTCGCCACCTGGGAGGCCGGTGAAAACACGCTGACCGTTGTTGTAACCAGCGGGGTACTGACCAAGACCTATACTGTCACAGTTACGAAGTCGTAAGGAGGGGAAATTATGGACAACGACAGAAGCGCGACTATCAGCATTGGCGGTCAGGAATACTCCATGGTACTCACTACCCGCGCCACGAAAGAAATTGCCCGTCGCTACGGCGGTCTTTCAAACCTGGGCGAAAAGCTCATGAAAACAGAGAACTTTGAGATGGCGCTGGACGAGGTCGTCTGGCTCATTACGCTGTTGGCAAATCAGTCCATCCTCATCCACAACCTGCAGCATCCCGACGATAAAAAGGATACGCTCGGGGAAGAAGCCGTGGAGCTGCTCACTTCGCCGTTTGAGCTGGCTGCTTACAAGGACAGCATCATGGAGGCGATGATGAAAGGCGCCAGACGCAATGTTGAGAGCGAGGACGACTCAAAAAACGCGGAGGTCGGGTAAACGACGAGGAGTTGTTTGCCCGACTGATTTTTTACGGTGTGACCCTGCTGCATCGCCGGGAATATGAGGTCTGGCTCATGCCTATAGGACATCTGCTCGATCAGTGGGAGGTTTACAAGCAGTTTAACGGCATGGCGCGTCCGAAGCGGGAACGCTTTATCGACGAAATCATTCCGGCGGGAATTTAAGGAGGTGGTGCATAATGGCAGATAATTTCGGCCTGAAAATCGGCGTTGAGGGAGAAAAAGAGTTCAAGAAAGCCCTCTCCGACATCAATCAGCAGTTCAAGGTTCTGGGCAGCGAAATGAAGCTTGCCACCTCCGAATTCGGAAAAAATGAAACCAGCGTTGAGTCCCTCTCCGCCAAGGACGAAGTTCTAACAAAGCAGATTGACGCGCAGAAAGAAAAAATTGAAACGCTGCGGAAAGCACTTCAGAACGCCTCCGACTCCTTTGGAGAAAACGACAGGCGCACTCAGGCGTGGGTCGTTCAGCTCAACAACGCTGAAGCCGAGCTAAACGGTATGGAGCGCGAACTGAAGGACAATGAATCAGCCATCGACGGCATGGGCGACGAGTTCAGCGACGCGGCCAAGGACGCGGACAAGTTCGGAGACGAGGTCAAGGATTCTGCCGATACCGCGGATAACGCCGGCGGCAAATTTGAAAAGCTGGGCGGGGTTCTGAAAGGCGTCGGCACTGCTCTTGCCGCCGGCGTTGCCGCCGTTGGCGCCGCTGCTGTGGCCGCTGGAAAGTCGCTGGTCGACATGACGGTCAATTCCGCAGCCTACGCCGACGATATGCTCACGCAGTCCTCCGTCACAGGCATGAGCGTGGAGAGCCTTCAGGCGTATTCCTATGCCGCCGACCTTGTGGACGTGTCCCTCGACACTCTCACCGGCTCCATGGCTAAGAATGTCAGATCGATGTCCTCCGCCCGTTCCGGAACCGGCAGCGCCGCGGAGGCCTACGCCAAGCTCGGCGTGTCCGTTACCAACGCTGACGGTTCCCTCCGCGACAGCGAGGACGTCTACTGGGACTGTATTGACGCGCTCAGCGGCGTTTCCAATGAAACCGAGCGCAACGCTATTGCCATGGCCATATTTGGCAAATCGGCGCAGGATTTGAACCCCCTTATCGACAAGGGCAGCGCCGGCATCGCGGAACTGACTGACGAAGCGCACCGCATGGGCGCCGTTCTCAGCGAGGACGCCATTGAGAGGCTCGGCGCGTTCGATGATTCCGTACAGCGGCTGAAGCAGGGCAGCGAGGCAGCGAAGCGCGTTATGGGTACCATCCTTCTCCCGCAGCTTCAGACGCTCGCCGACGACGGCGTGTCGCTGCTCGGTCAGTTTACCTCGGGGCTTGTCGAGGCTGACGGTGATTTTACGAAGATCAGCGAAGTCCTCGGCAGCACCGTGGGCGGCTTTGTGGATATGGCGATGGATGCGCTTCCACAGCTTGTCCAGGTTGGTCTTGATATGGTGACTGCCATTGGCAGCTCCATTATAGACAACCTTCCAACCATCATTGACGCCGCAGTGCAGATCATCATGACGCTGGTTAAGGGACTGATTGACGCGCTTCCACAGCTTACAGAGGGGGCGCTGCAGCTTGTCATGGCCCTCGTACAGGGCATCATTGACAACCTGCCGGCTCTTGTTGAAGCAGCGGTTCAGATGATAGTCACTCTCGCCAACGGCATCGCGGACGCGCTTCCAGAATTGATTCCCGCCATCGTGCAGGCCATTATCCTCATCTGCCAGACTCTTCTCGACCACATGGATGAGATACTTGCGGCGGCGTTCGCTATTATTGAAGGGCTTGCACAGGGACTTTTGAATGCGCTGCCGGAACTCATCGCGGCACTTCCACAGATCATAACGAGCATAATCACGTTCATCACAAACAACCTACCCGTAATCATTCAAATGGGCGTCCAGCTTACTGCCCAACTCGCGTTTGGCCTGATCAAGGCAATTCCGCAGCTTCTTGCGGCTTTGCCGCAGATCATCGGCGCGCTTGTGAGAGGCCTTGGGCAGGCTGTCGGAGCAGTCGTGCAGATTGGAAAGAACATTGTCATGGGTGTCTGGCAGGGCATCCAGTCCCTTGCCTCCTGGCTTGCGTCTAAAGTGCAGAACTTCTTCTCCGGCATTGTAAACGGCGCAAAGCGAGTACTTGGTATCCATTCGCCCTCCAAGGTGTTCGCCGGAATCGGCCAGAACATGGGTCTTGGCGTAGGCGAGGGCTTTACGGATGCAATGTCCGATGTGGAAAAGGACATGGAAAGAGCTATTCCGACGGACTTCAGCCTTGATATGAATACTGCTGTCTCTGGCACAGACGGCGTGGCGGCAACAGCGCAGGCTTTTAACGTCACCATCCCGCTTACTCTGGACGGCACAACATTGACGCGCATCATTTCACAAATCCAGTGGAGCCAGAAAGCGGTATCCGTCCGCAATCTGGGAGTGGTGTAAGGAGGTCAGGCATGAGCAGAATTTCATGGATACCATGGCAGCAGCCTGTGCTGGCTTCCGATACGGACTACGGCACAGTTAGCGCTTCCTCGATAAACACGGCGGGACTCTCCTATGCATGGAAGGCTTCGGACGGCAACCATGAGGGCAGCGCCACGTCATGGGAATCGGACAAGTACGTCGTTCCAGCGCAGTGGATGTGGAAGTTTCCAGTGAAACTGCGCATCTCCAATATTCTTCTGTACAACAAATACTCAGGCAGTACAAACGTAACCAAGCAGGTTGCAGCCTACTCCGATGAAGCGCAGAAACAGCAGATTGGCACGACCCAGACCTTTGCAGCCTCATCTTTCAGCACTGTCACGATTACCCCGGATACGCCTGTCGAAACCGACACGCTCGTCATTGTGGGCGCCAGTTCTTATGGCACCTATGTGGGCATAGGTGAAGTGGTCATTACCGCTGAAGCCCAGTTAGTCGAATATGAGGTCACTTTTAAGGACTCGGACGGCACAGTACTGAAAACCGAGTGGGTTGCCTCCGGCGGCTCCGCAACGGCGCCGGAAGCGCCGACTCGCCCCGGCCTCGTATTTAAGGGGTGGGATGTCGCTTTCGACAAGGTTACAGGCGATCTGATCGTAACGGCACAGTATCGCATCGAAGGCACGCTCCTCGTTACGTTCAAAAACTATAATGACACGATCCTAAAAACTGAATACGTCTTAGAAGGAGGAGCCGCAACCGCGCCGGATGTTCCGCAGCGCGACGGGTACAATTTCACCGGCTGGGATGTTCCTTTTGACAATGTCATTGCCGACACAACAGTTACCGCGCAGTTTGCCGCCAAGGTCTATCACACCGTGCGCTTTCTGGATTGGAATACGACCGAGCTAAAAACGCAGCAGGTCGAGGACGGCTTCTCGGCATCCGCGCCGGACCCGCCCTCGCGCGACGGATACCGGTTTCTCGGCTGGGATGCTTTATTCAGCGAGGTTCACGCAGATTTGGACGTAAACGCCCTGTATGAAAAGCTCGTATATTTCACAGCAACATTCCAGAACTGGGACGGTTCCGTGCTCAAAACGGAGTCAGTTGTGAAGGGCGGTGCGGCGACTCCGCCTGCAAATCCGGCCAGGAGCGGTTATAACTTCGCCGGGTGGAACCCGTCCGCTTTTACTAACATCAAGGCTGACACGACCTTTATCGCGCAATTTGAGCGCATCATTGTCTACCACACGGTCGGATTCTACGACGGCGGCGTTCTTCTTAACCAGCAGAAAGTGGAGCATGGAACTGCCGCCCTCACGCCCCTTCCACCCGTAAAAAGCGGGTATATCTTCGATCATTGGGACACGGATTTCTCCAACATCACAGCCGACCTGACTGTACATTCTGTGTTTCGCGCCGCGCTCGACCACACGGTCATTTTCATCTACAGCGCGTCCGGCGCGCTATTGCAGACTGTGGATAAGGTCATGTCCGCCACGTTTCGGGACAGCCTGGATGGTGAGCTGACGTTCGAGTTTTCCACGCTCGCAGCAAGAGGAGCGGCGGTTACGACCGGATGCGTGGCAGAGTACGACGGCTGCTATTTCAACGTGGTCAGGGTGGCTAAGAGTATTTCCTCCGGGCTGATGGTGACCTCCGTATCATGTGAGCATATTTCCTATGTGCTGAATGACGAAAGGTACAACATTGAGAACTTTGATTTCACCGGCGCCCCTCTGGACGGCCTTTCCAAGCTGCTTTCCGGAACGCAATTCGGCGCCGGGTCGGTCGAGTTTACCGCTGATGTTACCATGAAGATAAACCAATCCTGCACGCGCCGTGCCGCCCTAATGCAATACATCGCGATACTCGGCGGCGAAATTGAGTATCAAGGCAGCTTTATCAATATCCGCAAGCATCGCGGCAGCACAAATGCAAAAAACCTTTTGGAAAGCCGCAATGTCACCGATGTCAGCGTAACTTACGAGAGCCGCGCTGATACGGCAAGCTATGAGATTGCATTTCACAAGGTAGCGGACTGCGCGGTCGGAGATGAGGTACGCATCGTATTCTCACCGCTGGGCGTCGACACGAACACGCGCATCGTGGCGCTGGAATACAATCCTTTTTACCGCTACAGCATCCGCGTTGAAGTCGGCGACTACAAGCCCACTATCAGCGACGACTTGTACAGCATAGAAAAATCCGCCGCCGACAACAATAACGACATGGCGGATATGCAGAGCCAGTTCGACGATTTTTCTTCGGATTACGGCGACTTTCAGAGCGACTACGACGATTTCCTCAGCACCTACAAGGAAGTACAGAACCTTTCGGTCAGCAGCTCAAGCTTTTCGGTGACCTATACGGACGGCACGATGACCACCTACAACTACTCGGTTGACGCGCAGGGGCGCATCACAAGCATTACAAAGGCGGTGTGACATGGCGTTTGACAGAGCCTTCAATACGCCGCTAATTCTTTTTACGGCATTCGGCGGCGAAATGATTTCAGACGTGCCTAAGTTCACATGGGTCGGCAGAAGCAATGCTTCCCTCGGCATGCCGACCGGCGTTTCGCTCACCAATGTTTATGGCAACGGAAAAGCTTTCATCACCGTTGGGTATTCAAGCGGAACCTACTATATTTCTTACTTTGATTTTGCTACAAAGACTTGGCAGCAAACCTTTTCAATAAACGGAGAAAATCACATTTTCGGGGGAAACGGGGTTTTCCTTTGGGTCTATGGCAGCTCCATGTACTCAGCATTTAACGGGAATGACTGGCGGTATGCCGGATACCTCACCGCAAGGAGAAACCCGGCCATGTGTCTGGCAAGCAACGGAACGGGAGGCGTTGTATCCTGCTGGTTCGTTGACAACCCCGTATATGCAAAAGGCGACGTCAGTAATTCCGGCGACTGGACGATAGTCGGAACCTATGATAAAGATGGCATTTGCTGTTTTACATCCATGACTTGCCATAAGGGACTGTATGTGGGAGTGGCTTCGGACACTGTTGTCGGATCAAACAAGGGCGGCATTCAAATCAGCACGAACGGCTACCGATGGGTTCGGACGCTCCAGTATCCGCCCGGATACGCGACGGACAATTCATGCAGATTCGGCGAAATCCGATCCGTTGGGAACCGGCTGTTTCTCCAGTCAAACTATTCATATGATTCAGGCGGAAATTTCAAGTACTGCTACCGGCTGAATGTGATCAGTGATAATGCCGCCAGCTACAAGACTGTTTATGATTTCGGAACAAATTCCTTTCATCTGGAAAGCATGGTTTATGTAGCCAAATTAGGCTTATACATTCTGTTCACGAAGACGATGATCTATTCGTCGCCAGACGGCTATTCCTGGAAAGCGGCTGAAAAATGCAACTTTTATAATGCGGTCGTAAGGGCTATTTATATCCCCGGCGACGGTTTCTATGTCAGTACAGAAAGCGACTGGGGATCAAACTCAACCTACTATTGCGCTGACCCGTAAGGGCAGGCGCACATTTTGTGAAAGAGAGGTATCTATTATGAAAGAATTCTGGAATTCAATTCAGTTCGTGTTTGCCGCGGTCGGCGGCTGGCTCGGTTGGTTCCTGGGGGGGTGTGACGGATTGCTCTACGCGCTGCTTGCCTTCGTAGTTGTGGACTATATTACAGGGGTCATGTGCGCCGTGATAGATAAAAAGCTGTCCAGCGAAATCGGATTCAAGGGCATCTTCAAAAAGGTGCTTATCTTCCTTTTGGTGGGCGTGGCCAACATCCTCGATGTGCAGGTTATCGGCAGCGGCAGCGTGCTCCGTACTGCGGTAGTATTCTTCTACATTTCCAACGAAGGCGTGTCCCTTCTGGAGAATGCCGCCCACCTCGGTCTGCCGGTTCCTGAAAAGCTGAAAGCGGTTTTGGAACAACTCCATGACCGCGCCGAGAAGGAGGAGAAGTGATATGAGCAACAGCAGACTTGTGAATTATACCCGGCTCAGTCCAAATTGCAGCAAACCGAGAAACCATGCCATCGATAAAATCACCATCCACCATATGGCGGGAAATCTGACCATAGAACAGTGCGGCGCCATATTTGCTGCTGACGGGCGGGACGCAAGCTCCAACTACGGCATCGGCACGGACGGCCGCGTCGGCCTGTATGTAGAGGAGAAAGACCGTAGCTGGTGCAGTTCCAGCAGCGCCAACGATAACCGTGCCGTGACCATTGAGGTCGCAGACGACGAGGTCGGCGGGAACTGGCACGTCAGCGACACGGCTCTGTCAAAACTTGTCGAATTGTGCGCAGATATTTGCCGCCGCAACGGCATTCCCAAGCTGAACTTCACCGGCGACAAGTCGGGTAATCTTACCATGCATAAGTGGTTCGCGCCAACAGCCTGCCCTGGGCCGTACCTCGCAAGCAAGTTTCCGTACATTGCCAAAGAAGTTAATAAACGTCTGGGCAATGCACAGACGGAGTACAAATCCCAGAATGGCGCGTCATATCGCGTCCGTGTCTCCATTCCCGACTTGAACATCCGCAAAGGTCCCGGCACCGACTACGAGACTATCGGACGCTACACTGGAAAAGGCGTATTCACCATCGTGGAAGAGCATGTTGGCAGCGGAGCCTCCATGTGGGGCAGGCTGAAGTCAGGCGCGGGTTGGATTTCCCTCGACTACGCCGCAAAACTTTGATGAAAAGAGGGCCGGATTCGTCCGGCCTGTCTTTTTTTATCCTGCCAATTTCATCAAAAAATCAGACGGTTAACGGCATTTATATCACTTGACTAATACGCCGTTTAGAGTGATATATACACTACGCCAAAAGAAAGGAGGCGCTGAAATGCGTATCAGAGTCGTAAAACCAACCGCCAGTCGGCTATTGCGGAAGCTGCGCGTTTGCGC